>ULXT01027887.1_pt1 | contig 19132 bp, 13 predicted proteins | sample 1961571 | NCBI WGS metagenome assembly ULXT01 (sample SAMEA4835846, study PRJEB28245) | human gut metagenome | biome: gut microbiome; material: fecal sample | place: Denmark | collected 2008
ATCTCCGAAGCCGCTAAATCTTTAGTTTAGCGGTAGTTCACCTCTCGGAACTCTGCAGAAAGTAAAGATTATTCAGAGGAAAATTACCGGTCCGCATGATGCACCCGAACAGGTGTACCGTGCGGACCGTTTGATTACAGGTTCTTGCGCGGAATTTATGCGGTCAATCGGGCCGGATTATGCCTTCGTTACGCAGGAATTATGCGGTCAATCGGGCTGGATTATGCCTTCGTTGCGTGGCAATTATGCGGTCGATCAGGCTGCATCGTGCGGTCGTTGTATCACTGAATAAATTCATTTTACTTATAGTTAAATATTGTAAAAAGCGAAAAAAGAGGCAGTATTTTTTTCTTACCTTTGCATCCGGTTTAAGTATCATTATAGGGAAAAAAAGCCCTTTGATAGTTTAAATTCAAAGTAAAAAAATAAGCACGGAACTTAAAATAAAACGATGGTTGGATTGAAGATTCTTTTGAGCTGGGCTTCACTGACTTTTTTGTTAAGTAGTGGAGTGCTTTTCATGCGTCGTCGCAGTGGAGACCGCTCCCGTCTTTTTTTAGCCTGGGTCTGGTTGTTTGCCGGACTTGCCTTTCTTTGTCGTTTGCTGGCTCCAGCATTTGGTCAGCCTATTGTAAACCAGGTTCTTCCTGTTACAAACATGGGCGGTGGCCTTTGGGCGATTGTATTCCTTTATTTATATCCGCTGGAAGCTATTGGCCGCGGATGGCTTACCCGGAGGAACATGTTGCTTTTCCTGATGCCCGGTCTGGTTTTAGGAGTAATCCTCTGGTTTATGAAGCCTTATGCCAGGGAATTAACTTCTTTCGCTGATATCTGGACATACATAGGAGAGTTTAATGTGTGGTTCAGGCTGGCAGCACTGATTCTGGGAGTTTCTTTTTATGCTGTTTTCCTGTATTATATTCCCTATAACTGGATGAAAAGTACGGTGTATCACAGCTGGATCGTTCTTTATTCTGTCAAAATACAGCTCATCTCTGTCTGTTTTGTTCTGTTTATGCTGACAGGACTGGCATGGGTCAGTTCCATTCATTTGCTGGTATGTATGGCAGTGGCGGTAACCGTAACCTACCGGGAACTCTTTATCCGTTTTGAGGTCCGTTGTACTGAGGATCCTCAACAAGAATCAGACAAGTCAGATGTTCTTCCTGACCTGGTTGCAGATGTCGAACCGACTGATCCCCTGATTGAGCGTCTGCGTCGTCTGATGGATGATGATCAGATCTGGAGAAATCCTGACATTGATCTGCCGTATCTGGCTCAGGAACTGAATACCAACCGCAGTTATCTGTCGAAAGCCATTCAGGATGACGGGTACAAAAATTTTGCAGACATGATCAACCGGAAGCGGATTGCAGAATTTCTGAAGCTGGCTGATGCTGGTTCGGTAGTCAGTGTGCAGGATACATTTTTCTATGTCGGATTCCGTTCACGTGAAACCGCTCTGCGCTGTTTCAAGAAATATGTGGGTGTTTCGCCTACCGATTATTTGCGCAGCCGTATGGCCTCTCATACCCTCCAGACCGAATAATTTGCATTTTTGACACAATGTTTTGTAAAAATGAAACGTTGTGGAGAGAATTTCCAACTTATTTCGCAGTTGTAAAAAAATAAGCTGGTGACTTACGGTTTGAAGGAAATGAGAGGGCTTTTGTATCGGTTACCCGGAAGTCTTTTTTCCGGTCTGATACTTCTGGCGATGTTGTTTGTATGTGCAGGGTCTTTGCTGGCACAACAGACTGTTATTCGTCAGACCGATCAGTCGTACACTCTTTTATTCAATATCGACAGTCATACTGTTGATACGGCTTACTGCTCCAACGATGCGGTTCTTGACCAGATTGAGACAGGGCTTGGCCGGCTTCTGTCTGTATCCGGGGTGATGATCGACTCTGTGGTCATTGTTTCTTCGGCATCCCCCGACGGTCGCAACAGCTATAATTACCGCCTTTCAGCGGAACGTGGGCAGCATGTGTATCATCATTTGCGGAGCCTGTATTCAGGCCTGCCCGAAGCATGCTGGATCCTGGAGTCCAGAGGTGAAGACTGGGTAGCTTTCCGCAATATTCTGGATGGAGATCCGGACCAGCCTGCCCGCAAGGAACTGCTTGCCATCGTCGATACGGATTATCCGGCCGACGAGAAAGAGCGTCAGATCAAGAGATTCAGGCAGGCTTATGCCTATCTGGCAGATCATCATTTATATAAACTCCGGGCTGTTTCCGTTACTGTATATGCTTCCGTGCACGACCTGGCACCGGTTGAGCCGGTTCATGCCCTGTCTGTCGGCACTCAACTGACTCTGAACCCTCTGTCTGCCGGCACTCATCTGATCCAGCCGGCTCTGTCTGCATCTGCGGAAAAGAAACGTTTCCGCCTGCCTCCCTTTGCCGTGAAAACCAATCTGCTTTATGATGCCGCGCTTGTTCCTAATATCGGACTGGAGTTTTTCTTCAGGGAAAGATGGTCGGTAGCCCTCAACTGGATGTATGCCTGGTGGAAGACCGACCGCCGCCATTATTACTGGCGCGTTTACGGGGGAGATGTGGAGGCACGCTACTGGCTGGGGAAAGACGGTTACGGCTATCACCGTTCCGGTCATCACGTAGGAGTATATGCCCAGACCGGTACGTTTGACTTTGAACTGGGCGGACGCGGATACATGGTTGACGACTGGGGATATGGCGGAGGAATCTCTTACGGCTATTCCCTGCCCGTGGCCCGGAACCTGAATCTGGACTTTACGCTCGGAGTAGGAGTGTTTCACGGGAAATGCAAGGAATATCTGCCGATAGACGGGCGGTACGTGTGGCAGCTGACCAAGAAAATGAACTGGGTAGGTCCCACCAAGGCTGAAATATCTCTGGTGTGGCATATTGGAGACAGAAACTGAAAGGACGAAGCGATATGGGCAAGAAAGTGATACTATATTCCCTTTTACTGATGCTGCAGGCACTGGCTGGCTGCAAGCATAAGGATTTGTATATGGGGCATGACTCATCCTCTACGCTGATCCTTCAGGTAAACTGGCATCTGGAGTGGAACATTGAATACCTGATTGACTGGGAAACAGAATGGAACCCCGAATGGATCATGGACTGGAGCAAGGTGACACCTCCCGAACCCGAAGGAGTGCGACTGGTCACCGAGAGCCGGGAAAATGGATACCGCCAGATATTCAATCTGCCGTCGGGAGGAGGAAGAGTGACGTTGCAGCCGGGAGTTTATACGGCCCTGCTTCATAACAACGATACGGAGTATATTGTTTTTGAGACGGAAGATCTGGTGTCGACCCTGACGGCCACCACCCGCAGCCGTTCCCGCAGCCCTTATTCGGAGAACAATCCGGCTGAATCGACGGTAAATCCTCCGGACTACCTGTTTTCCAGCTACTCGGAAGAATTCCATATCCGTGAGCTGGAAGAATGGGAGAACGGTGAGGAAGAGCGGATTATAGAGATTGATGTAGCCATGCATCCGGTGGTGTTCAGTTACATCATACGCTGTGAGTTTGAGGATGGCAAGGAATATATCAACGAGGCACGCGGAGCCCTGTCGGGAATGGCAGGCACGGTGAATCTGAGCAATCGCCGCACGCTTGATGACGTGGTTACGGTGTTGTATGAAGATGCTGAAGTGAGTGATTACGGAGTAGAGGCAGTGGTGCGTTCATTCGGACTGTGCAACTTCGATCCGATTCCTACCGATGAACATCCCAACGGTCATTATTATACGCCGGACGGGGTGGATAATCCGGACAGCCAGTCGCGTAACGGACGCCCACGGGCAGACGAGCAGACCCGCAATATCCTGACGCTGGAGGTAGCCCTGAAGAGCGGTCAGACAAAGACCTTTGAGATAGATGTGACCGACCGCATGCGTGAGCAGCCCCGTGGCGGAGTGTTGCTCATTAAGGGACTGACGGTCACTCCCGAAGAAGGAGAAGGCAACCATTCCGGCGGATTTGAAGTGGGAGTGAACGACTGGGGAAACTCCGAAGAAGTGGAACTTCCCTTGTAAAAGCGAGAAATAAGCGATCTATATATAAACTAACTAATTATTAAGACATATGAAAAAGAATAAGTTTTGGCTGGCAGCGATGGCTGTAACCGTTTCAATGGCAAGCTGCTCATTGGAAGAAGTAATGGAGCAACCCGAACCGCAGGCGATCGGGTTCTCATCGTTCGTAGGAAAACCGACTCGGGCGGTGACGGAGACGAAAACGACTAGCTTAGGTTCCTTTAAGGTGTATGGTGGATATGCTAGCACTGGAAAAGTGTTTGATGGTACAGTGGTAACATATGATAGTGAAGAATCTACTTGGGGATATACAGTTCCTCAATATTGGGTTCCTGGTAAAACTTATAGATTTGCAGCAGTTGGACCAAGTGATGCTGTTTCTTCAGCAAACTTTACTTATGATGATAATGATGCAGGTCATGATGGGCGTTTGGATTTTACGTATACTTTGCCTGATTTAACAGCTTCTAAAGATTTGGTATACGCAGAAGCAGATAGAACAACTGCTAGCCCTCTTGTAGAGGCTAACTATGCTGCAGTTGAATTCACTTTCGGTCATATCATGTCATGGATTAAGATTAAGTTTGTGCATGCTATGACAAATGGATATAAAATTACCGTTTCAGATGTTAAAGTAGAGGGTGTAAAAACGGGAGCTACATTTACAGGTAATAATGTTTCTACGGGTACTTGGACAGAACCTTCTACAGCAGCTTATTTAGGAGCTTCAGCGGATGCCGTAAAGTCTCCTGATATTTTTCCAGAAAATGTTGATAATAATTTACTTGATGCAAGTGGTGAATATTGTATGGTAGATTTCATTGCTATTCCTCAGACTTTAGATGCAAGTGAGTTTACTATCAGCTTCAAATTAAAAGTACAGGATAGTGCAGGTAATTATTTATTAGGCTCTGATTCGGATGGCGTTGGTTTTTCAACAACATTGACAGAGGGAAAAACATGGGCAGTGAATAATGTTTATGTGTATACTGCGGACTTGACATCTGAAGTTCTTGGTTTGAAACCGATTACATTCAGTGTTAAAAATGTGGGAACATGGGATACTAATGATGAAATTGATGTTCCAAAGCCTGCTACTGGAAGTAATTAAAATCTTATAATCCCCCTTTTCTCCGGGCGGCATTCCCGCCCGGAGAAATCCATTTTCATGCAGCCATTTAATCTCAAGGAGAAGATATGAAAAAGTTATATGCCCGGATTGTTCCGCTTGTTTTTGTGCTGGGAGCCTGTTCCTCTTCCGACGAGCCTGCTGCTGATCCGTCTGTACCTGTCGGTTTCAGTGTGCAGACCGAAACGCGTGCGGCTGTGACAGGGACTACTTTACCCGACGGCAGCCTTTTCAAGGTGTGGGGCGGGTACGACGGCAACAATGTTTTCGACGGCAGGGAGGTGAAAAAAACTGCTTCCGGATGTACCTACACGGGTACGGAATATTGGGTGCCGGGGAAGACGTATAATTTCCATGCGGTATATCCGGCTGAATTGCCGGCTGAGGCTACACTCACCGTGGCTGGTGATGGAACGGTTTCCGTCAGCAATTTCGACTGTTCCGCTACGGGCAATGCGGCTGTCGATCTGATGACGGCATCGGCACCAGATGATATCAAGGCTGATGAGATTATTGCCAGCCCAAATCCGGTGAAACTGACTTTCAGTCACCTGCTTTCTCATATATCCTTCGTCTTTGACAATAAGCTGACCGGTGGTTATGCGGCAGAGGTAACTGACATCTCTTTTTTGATCCAGGTGAAAGGAAATTACATCAGTACGGAGGCATCTCCATGGACGAATCTGTACCCGGGAGCAATTACCCTCTATCCGGCAGCCGATCCGGCAGCCGCTCCGCTGAAGGTAGCAAAAGGATCAAAAGCCACTTCTGATCCTGCCCTGGTTATTCCTCAAAGTAATACGGGGGTGAATGTCACCTTTACCGTTACTATCCGTGAGATAATCGATGAGGCTACGGGAAGCACTATGACGGTGGTCAAACGCTTTACCTCACCGCTTGCTACAACAGATGGTAAATGGGAAATGGGGCAGCGCTATGAATATAAGGCTACCCTGACTAATGAACTGATGGAAATGGACGATTTAACACAAATAACGCTGGTTGTGACCATCACAGACTGGTCGGTGGAAGATGCCAATGTATCGTGGGGCGGTGAAACTGCTGCACCTTAATATGATAGCTATGAACAGAGATATGTATGATATAAAACATGTGTTGCGTTACAGCCTGCTGGTGATGGCGGTGCTGCTCTGCCAGGCCTGTACGGGTACCGATCCGCAGGATATCACTGAGGAACGTACGACGACCATTTATCTGCAGCTCCCTCAGCCGGATGCCGGAACACGTATGTCCCCCTCTTATGAGACTGATCTGAGAGAATTAGAGAAAAAGATTTATACCTTGCGGGTCATTCTGCTTTCACAGGCAGGTACCAATAAATCAACCACCATCAACCGGCTGTTTACCAATGTGAAGTCGGGTGAATCGCTGGCCATAGAGAATGTACCGGTCGGAGTTGCGCAGCTTTATGTCATAGCCAACGAGGCAAGTATCGGACAGGATTATAGCAATATAGCCAATTTGCAGAAGCAGGTGGTGGATGTCAATAATTCACGCAAAGTGCTGATCACAGATACCGATAACCGGTATTTCCCCATAAGAGGCTCGGAACTTCTGGCTGCTAAGGAAAAGAAAGGCCTTCCCATGAGCTGGATGAACAAGAATCTGACAGTCAGTGAGAAGATGAAAATAGATGTTGATCTGGAGCGTTGCGTCTCTAAAGTACGTATGCAGATTCAAAACGATTTTTCTGAATCAATCAAGGTAACACAGGTTTCATTCGGAAAGTTTTTCGGCAAAAGCTTTTATCTGTTCAGAGAAGGAGCTCTGGATGTACCTGATCAGACATATAAAGAACAGGAATATGATAAGTCGGAAGACTATCCGATAGCTCCCAATGAAAGCGAAGTGCTGATATGCTATTTTTATCCCTCATTTGCCTGGCCCAGCGATCTGGTAGCTTCTCCTTACACCATTGGTTTTAAAACCCAGAACGGAAATTATCCGAAGATGGCTTTTCTTAACTCGGATGGAAAGCCCTATAACTCGATTCCCCGCAACAAGCAGATCAATATCAATGTTACGCTTAGCGGAGCAACGCGTGTGAATATTGACTTTGAAGTGGTTGAATGGACAGAAAGAACAATTACAGTTCCTGATTTTGAATAATACCGGTGCGAATATGAACAAGACAGCAATACAGATAAAGATGATAGCCCTGTGGACGGTGATCCTGCTCTTCACGGCATGTCAGGACGATGTGCCTTTCAGAAATGCAGACCGCATACAGGAAGGTATTCCGACAACCGTGAAACTGGGTTTCCAGGCTTCGGAAGCAACGGTAGAAACCCGGGCTGCCCAGGATCAGAAGTATGAGGACAGGGTGGACAATGTGTTTATCCTGATCTTTGACGAAGATGGAAAGATACACGACCGGTTTTTCTGCAAACCGGGTAGCGGGCTGAGTTATGACGACGGTAATGATTTAAAGAGTTCGGGTAGTCTGACGTTTACCACCACTTCGCTGAACAACGCCACCATTGTGGGTATTGCCAATCTGGCGGATGGGAATACGTCTACTGCCTATACGGTGACAGAAGCCGAGTTGACTGCGGTGACAACACTGGATAAACTGAAGGCAAAAGTGATGACCATGCGTGACGAATCGGTATACCGCAGTGCCTATTTTATGATGACGGGGTATGCCAAGGTGAAAAATCCGGCAGACGGAACGGATCCGACATTGATCAATATCCCGGCTCTGGAGAGCGGGCAGACAGCAACACTGGAATGTACCCTGGAGCTGGAACGTACAGACGCCAAGGTGAAGTTTGTGGTCACTTCAGAAGTTCCGGAAGATAAGGACTGGAAAGAGTTCTCTTTTCAGCCCACAGGCTGGACGGTTAAACGGGTACCCTGGCAGTCTCTTATTTTACCGAAAGATGCAGCCGATGAGAAGGGTAACTGGGATTTTGACGGTGTCGGTGCCGACTATTTTAATTCGCCGTCCTATGAATTTGAAACGTTCTCCAGAAACGGAGCCTTGTATAAAGGCGGGAGCTTTGTTTTTTACATGCCTGAGAACAGAAAGAAATGTAAACAAGAAATTACTAAATATGCATTGCGGGATAAAAGGGAAGATCCCACTACTGATGCGGATGGGAATGTAACCCTCGGGGATTTTATATATGCCGATGCAAACTCTACTTATGTAGAAATAACCGGTATCCTGTCATATTTTGAAGAGATAGATGGGGGAGACCAGCTGGTTTATGCCAACGTGCGTTTTCTTGTTCATCTGGGGTATGCAGATGTAGATGGAGATGGATTTGGAGATGTCAATGATTATGATACAAAACGCAATCATTCCTATACTTATAACGTTAAAGTAAAAGGGGTGAATAATATTGAGGTCGATGTGGATGATGAGACAGATCCCCGTCCCGGCTATGACGGAGATGTGGTGGTGAACTATCAGAACAGTTATCAGTTTGACTGTCATTACGACCGTCGTCTGATTAAGCTGAACAAAAGCGGTTTCCTGCCTAAGAATAAGGAAGGAGGTACGGCAGGTACCCTCCGGTGGGGAGTAAGCACGCCGTTCAGCAAGGGGATTCATGAGGTAGTTGCAGATGCCGCGGATATAAAACAGAATATGAGAGACTACCGTTGGATCAAGTTTGCTGTGAATAAAGAGTATGGAGTAGCCAATAACCAGATGGTGAAATATCCCGGTGACCAGAATTACAATGACCCTTTCCCGCTGGATCCCGATAATAACAATAAGTCTTCTCCTTATTATTCCTGGAAAGGAGAGGGGTATCGGAATGACGGAACTGTGAATACCGAGATGGCCCGTCTTCGGGATGTGAACCAGCTGATGCAATTCCTGAAAGAGGAGGCGGAGACTGATGAACATGGAATATTTGATGCGGATGGCTATGCATGGATCACTGCCTTTGTGGATGAAAATGTATATGCGTATGATCCGACAAACAATAATAAGCAGGATCTCACGTTGTGGAAGAAGATGGCTGAAACGGACGACCGTCAGCTTTATATCATTGTCGATGAAGGGAAATATTCTGAAGATTATCAGTCGAGTGTGATCAAGGCACAATATTCTTTCCGCCAGCGCAGTGTCCGTACAGTTTATAATGTCAACAAGGAGAGCCTGAAGACAGCCTGGGGCCTGGAGTCGAATATGGAAACCGAAAGACTTTATGCAGGTACGATTAAGAATGGAGTTACGACGGGCAAATCCAACGGACGTCTGAATACGCTTCGTATTCTTTTAGGAAATAATTACCAGAGTTCTCCTGCAAAGTTGAAGTGGACTGAGGTATTAAACACCAGCGATGTATTCAGCGAAAGCAAATATTATGGGCTTAAAAGTGGGTATGAATATGCTATTTATGCTTGTCTGATCCGGAATCGTGATCTGGATGGGGATAATATAGTAGATGCGGATGAAATCCGCTGGTATCTGGCCAGTATCAATCAGCTGGTGGATATCTATCTGGGAGAGTATGCGCTGGATGCATTGTCTCGTCTGTATCCCACTGATGCTGTCGACCGTCCGGGAGGAAAAAGCGTATATTGGCATTACACTTCCAGTTCGTATGACGGTCAGGAGTCAAATCCCTGGGTATTGTGGGCAGAAGAGGGAGCTTCACTGGGACGGAAAAATGATTCTCAGCTTGAAAAATATAATGGGCCTTTTTATTCATACCGCTGTCTGCGTAATCTGGGAATCCCGCTGGATCAGCCGGATAAGGAACCTGTCGATCTGGTATCTGTGCATCAGATTGGAGCTACCCGTGGCTATCAGATCGATGTCACGAATATGAACGAAAAGTCAAGGCGTCCGAATTATGAGACAGTTTTGGCTGCCCATAATGAACGTCAGCAGGACAACCGGCCTTATGCTTATTTTGAAGTACATCCTGATTATTTTCCCCAGGGTGATAACTGGTATACATGGCAATATTATCAGACTGACAATCCCTGTCCGACGGGGTACCGGATCCCCAATCAGCGTGAATTGCTGATTATGTCGACCCGTCTTCCAGACGAAGCATGGAAGGATGGGTATATAGGTGACCATTATATGAGTCAGACAGCTTTTTCTTTGATGGGGCAACCTCCTTATACGGACAAACGTGTGGGATTCATCTGGCATAAAAATGGTAATTTCATATTGGTCAATGGCGGTGAAACGGGAGTTGTCCGTCCGGTAAAGGATATCACTTCCATTACAGCCAATTGAGAATGCCGTCTCAGAACTCATCAATGGTTGCATTGACAAAATCGAGGAAGGGCTTCATGATCTCGAACATTCCGGCTGTGCGCTCCAGCCAGTCGGGAGCCGTGAAAAAGCCCTCCGGGACAGGGTGGCAGCAGGAGTAATCCTTGCAGCGGATGTATTCAGGGTAGGGGAAGTCCTTGGGAAATCCCTTGGGGATGGTTTTCACCCGTGTTTCTCCCAGTACGGGAAACAGGCTGTGGAACGGATCGCTGCCCACGATGCGGTGGAAAGTTTCAGGTTGTTCGCAGATGCTCTGGCGTACGGCACGCAGGACGTCCGACGGCAGGCAGTAGGCTCCTCCGGCTACCAGACAGCCTTCCGGTTCCAGGTGCATGTAGTATCCGCCATGGTTGGACTTTTTGCCCCGGGCATTGATGTAGGCTCCGAAATGGCGTTTGTAGGGAGACTTGTCGGGAGAAAAGCGGGTATCGCGGTAGAACCGGTAGGTGCAGTCGGCCACCGTCAGATATTGCACGGACGGGTCGAATGCGGCAATGCGCACGATCAGGTCGTGTACCATGCTTTCGAAAGCAGCGCGTGCCTCGTCGTAGAGGTCGCGGTGCTCGTGAAACCATTCGCGGTTGTTGTTGACGGCGATCTGTCGCAAATATTGCAGGCAGATTTCTGCCCGTTTATCGGAAGGGATATGCTGGCTCATAAGAATCATCAGTTTACAATTTTGGTTCGGTCTGCAAAAGTAGTAAGTTTTTCTTTTGCTGTCTGGAGAAAATTCCATAAATTGCGGCATCAAAATTATTCGCTATGAGAAATAAAATGTTAACCGGGTGTCTGTCGGGTATATTTTGTCTATGGGGATGTACTTCCGCTCCTCAGTTTGATTATGGTTCAATGGGCGGAGAGTCAAAAGTACTGGAGCTTGCAGTCTCTGATTTGAAGAAATATGTGTCGGATGCCGGTAATCGGGAGAAAGTATTTGAGTTTGAAGTAACTGACAGTTTGCCGGAGGGTGAATTCGGCTTTTCCTGTGACGGAAAAGGTAAGGTCATCTTCCGTGCAGGAGATGCGATGGGGGTAACACATGCCGTCTATACTTATCTGGAAAAGATGGGCTATCTGTTTGACCTGACGGGAACCTCCGTCCCTGAACATTGGGCGAAGGCCATGACGGAACCTTTTGACACCTTGATAAAACCGGACATCAGGTGGCGAGGAATCCGCCAGCATGTCAATTTTCCGATGGACATCTCTTCTTATACCCTGGAGGATGCCAAGGAGTGTATTGACCGGCTGGTACGCATGCGTTTTAATAAGCTGACGATCCACAGTTATCCGGGGCAATGGTATGAAACTTATTTTGGAGACAGTCTGTCTCTGGCCGGAAATTATTTCTACGGAAACAAGCATGTGATGTACGACAATGCTTTTCTGCAAGAGAAGATCAAGGATAATGATTCCCTGTTCTGTATTCCCGAGGCTGAACGGCTGAAGGACAATCCGCAGGCCAACAGCAAATTTGCCTTGTCATGGATGAAGGCACTGATTGATCACGCCAAAAGCCGGGGACTTTATGTCCAGTTTTCGTTTGAACCCCGGGTGACAACGGTCGAACAGACTGTTGCTACGGTGAATGATCTGCTGAAAACGTATCCGGACATTGATGCGCTTGAACTGATAACCGAAGAAACCGGAGGATGGGGAGCCGGGTGTACAAGGAAAGAGACTGAGGCGACCTTGAACCGTTTTTTTGAAAAGCCGGTCGCAACAGACTCTGCTGTAACTGCTCCGATCCAGGACAAGCAGTCCGACCTGAATACCTTGTACATGCAGATTGGCATTATTTCGAAGGCTATCAAGCAGCTGAATCAGGGCGGAGCTGGACATCCCGAATTTAAACTCGGAATTTACAGTTCGATTACTCCTTATACGAAAGGGGCTTACCGGTTAGCCCGTCTGGCACTCCCGGAAACGAAAATCTGTCTGATGTCTTCACATGGCAGTGAGGGTACTGCCCAGGCGCTTCCCTCTGTCGTTGTTTCTCCGCAAGACCGGAAAATGACGGAAATATATTCCTGGATCGAGTTTGACGGACTAATGTATTTATATCAGAATTCCATAGGCGGTAATGAAAAGATGATGCAATGGCTGTCTGAGTCTTCTGATTGCGGGGTTTCATCTGTTCTTTTCAATCATTGGCGTACTGCGGAAAGCAGGACTTCTGCCCGTTTTGTGGCTGAGGCTACACTGGATGGCGGGCTTTCGGCAGAACGTTTCTACCGGAATTACGCAGACCGTCTGTCCATTGCTGATAAGGACCGGTTGATGGAGGCCATGCAGCTGGTGAACCGTGCGGATGTTTTTGCCACAACGAATTTGGGAAATATCGGTTTTTGCTGGATGGGAGCCTGGGGGAACGGCGGTTCTTACACCTGGATGAGCAAGGATAACATTGACCATGCCAGAAAAATGTATCTCGATGCCGGCAATCTGCTGAAAGAGATTCTGGAAAAAACGGAAAAGGGAACCGAGGCATACCATTATCTGGCCTTTGTATGCAACCGGGTGCTCTGTTCCGTGCTTTATCTGGACGCTTTCCGGGAGGCCGTGAATATTCAGCGTTTCAACGGACAGGATCAGACGGAGGACTCGCAGGCACAGATCAGGGAAATCTGCGACAAAGCCTTGCTTATCTTCGATCAGTATATGGCCAAACACGCTGAAATGCTGGAAGACAGGGGGTGCGAGGGAACTCTGGTAAGTGTATGGAATTCTCCGATCAGAGGCCTGAAAATTTATAGATCCCGGTTGGGAGGCGTTCCTATGGACGGTCCTTCTTCTTTGGATGCGGTTGATGCACCTCCCTTACCTATTGTATATGAATAAGAACGGGTGAAAAATTTCAATTACGTATGAAAACATATAAATATTTTTGGGGGAGCACATTGTACGGAATGTGCCTGCTGCCGTTGCTGACAGCTTGTGGGGGAACAGAAACCGGTGGCACACCGGAGCAGAAGGCGGTTATCTCGGCAGAGGTCCGTCCGTTGAACCCGATTGTGCCGGAAGGGGTGTACATTGCAGATCCGGAAGTGCGACAGATGCCCGACGGACGGATCTATGTCTATGGCTCAAAAGATGAACCGGGTACGGCCTGGTGCTCGCCCCGGTATAATGTCCTTTCTTCGTCCGATCTCGTGAACTGGGATATGGAGCAGATTTCCTTTGCGACTCAAGGCATGGGCAAACAGACTGCCTATTCCGAAGAAATCCTGTATGCACCGGACTGCATTCATCACGACGGCCGCTATTACCTGTATTATTGTCTGACGGATGACAGCGAAGGCGTAGCGGTGGCCGATTCTCCTTACGGGCCGTTTAAGAACGGGAAAAAGATTGAGGGAATTCAGGGGATCGATCCTTCTGTCTTTATTGATGACGACGGACAGGCTTATCTCTTTTGGGGGCAGTGGCACGCCCGGGGAGCAAAGCTGAATAAGGAGATGAATGCCATTGAAGGTGAGATTCACGACAGTCTTCTGACTTACGATAAGCATTGTTTCAATGAAGGCAGTTCCGTGAGAAAGCGGAACGGCATTTATTATTTTGTCTATGGCAGCCATTCACAGCACGGGGAGTCCAACTGTGCAACCCTGGACTATGCTACGGCCACTTCTCCTTTCGGTCCTTATACCTATCGGGGAGTAATCATCGATAACTGGGGAAGCGGACGCAATCTGGTGAACAATCACGGTTGTATTACGGAGATTGACGGACAATGGTATATTGCTTATCACCGTCCCACGCATGCCTCTTCGTCCATGAGAAAGGCCTGTCTGGAACCCATAACCTTCAATGAGGACGGTACGATACAGCAGGTAGAGATGACTACCCAGGGAGCAGGCGGACCGATGTCGCCGGCTTTGCGGATGGAAGCCTGCCGGGCCTGTCTGCTTTCGGGAAATGTATATCCGACGGTGCGCCGTCCTGAAAACGATGTGCCGGTGGAATATCTGACCGGCATCCGGGATGGAGATTGTGCTTACTGGAAGTACTATGATTTTGATCAGGCAGAGGTGAACCGCTTCATTTGCAAGACATGGGATAAGAATCTTTCCGCACAGATTGAAATCCGCCTGGATAATCCGGACGGTGAACTTCTGGGCACTTGCCCGCTGAAGCCGAACAACGGGGAAACGGCTTATGCCATTCACGAAACAGCAATAAAGACCCCGAAAGGAAAGCATGCCCTGGTTCTTGTCTTTAAAGGAGACAGGGGAGGAGATCCCGGACAGGATTTGATGAACCTGGAATGGTTTACATTTACGAAAAACTGATTGACAATAAATTTAACACTAACGGAACAAAATGAAAGTAATACAGATTTTAGGAAGCCTGGCGGCTTTGCTGCTGTGCTTCGCTTGTGGAGATGGAACTCTTCAGCAGGAACCGGTCAGACGGTCCGGACAGGCTGATGTCGTTTCTCTCGATGATGACTGGCGTTTCATCAGATACGGTCTGCAGGCCGATGGAACAAGGGTGGAAGAGCCGGCCGGTATGTTTGAAACAGGTGTGGATGATTCGGGCTGGGAAAAGCTGGATGTACCGCATGATTTTGCCATTACCGGACCGTTCCGGATGGACTTGTCAGGCAATACCGGAAGACTTCCTTATCAGGGAATCGGCTGGTACCGGAAAACATTTACGGTGGACAAGGCCGATCAGGGAAAACGTTTTTATGTGGATTTTGACGGCGTGATGGCATACGCCAAGGTATGGCTGAACGGAGAGTATGTAGGTACGTGGCCTTATGGCTATAATTCATTCCGTCTGGATCTGACTCCGTTTGTCAAGGTGGGTGAACCTAACGTGCTGGCTGTACGGACTGACACGGAGAAATGGGAATCCCGCTGGTATCCGGGTGCCGGTATCTACCGCCATGTGTGGCTGGTGAAGACTGGACAGGTGCATGTGAAACATTGGGGAACCAAGATGGAAGCGGAGAACCTGACGGCCCGGACGGCAGATCTGCATTTCACGGTGGAAGTGGAAAACCATCTGGACGAGGCAGCAAAGGCTGTGGTGAAGACTTCGGTCTATGAACTGGATTCGCTGGACTGCCTGGGCAAGCGGGTACTGCGCTTTGACGACCAGACACTGGAGCTGCCTTCGCAGGGAAGCGGGAAGGTTGATATGCAGAAGACACTGGACGACTGCAAGCGCTGGGACATCGAATCGCCCAACCGCTACATGGCTTGCGTGACGGTACAGGTGGACGGCAAGGAGACCGACCGTTACTACACGCCGTTTGGAGTACGCGAAATCAGTGTTTCACGCGAAGGCTTTTTCCTGAACGGGCGTCGCGTAGAGATCAAAGGTGTCTGCAATCATCACGACTTGGGTGCACTGGGTGCAGCATTCAATATGAGTGCCCTGGAACGTCAGTTCCGCATCATGCAGGAAATGGGCTGCAATTCCATCCGTACTTCTCATAATCCTCCTGCTCCCGAGGTCCTGGAACTGGCCGATAAAAAGGGCATCCTGATCATGGACGAAGCCTTCGATGCCTGGGCCAGCGGCAAACGTGAATGGGATTACAACAAGCTGTATGAGGAATGGCACAGAAAAGACCTGGAGGCTCTGGTACGCCGTGACTGGAATCATCCTTCCGTCGTATTCTGGTCAATCGGAAATGAAGTCATGGAACAGCAGAATGTAGAAATGACGAAACATCTGGTGGATATTGTCAAGTCGCTGGACAAGACCCGTCCTGTGACAAACGGATATAATGATCCGAATGGCGGACGGGCTTCGGGAGCCAGTATGGCTCTGGACGTGATGGGTGTCAATTATTTCTTCTATGAACAGGCCAGATGGGATGCTGATGAACGCTATAAGAACAAGCCGACAATCGGTACGGAAACTTCTTCCTGCCTGAGCACACGTGGCGTTTATTTTATGGGAGATACGCTCCGCAAGGATTATCAGATCACTTCGTATGATAAGGATGCTCCAGGCTGGGGCTGTACACCTGACCGGCAGTTTGCTACGAACTTCCAGTTTCCGCATCTGCTGGGCGAATATGTCTGGACAGGCTTTGACTATCTGGGTGAACCGACTCCGTTCAATTCCGACAATACCAACCTGCTGAATTTCCGGACAGACCCGTCGAAGCGGGCTGAGCTGGAGAAGCAGCTGGCTGAACTGGAACGCACGCAACCGCCTTCTCGCAGCAGTTATTTCGGCATTGTCGATCTGGCCGGTTTCCCTAAAGACCGTTATTATCTGTATCAGTCGCATTGGCGTCCGGATCTTCCGATGGCACATATCCTGCCTCACTGGAACTGGGAAGGCCGTGAGGGACAGATCATACCGGTACATGTCTATACTTCGGGAACGGAAGCCGAGCTGTTTGTCAATGGCAAGAGCTATGGACGCAAGGTGAAAGAAGCAGGCAAGGATTTCCGTCTGGTATGGGACAGTGTTGTCTATCAGCCGGGCTGTGTGAAAGTTGTTGCCTACAAGGACGGAAAACAATGGGCGGAAGATGAGGTACAGACCACAGGCAAGGCTCAGAAGATCCGGTTGTCGGCAGACCGTGCTTCCGTTGCAGGCAGTGAAGACGAACTGGCCTTCGTAACCGTGACAATCGTGGATGGCTCCGGACGGAAAGTACCGACCGCCTGTTTGCCACTGAAAGTAGAAGTGACAGGCTGTGGTGAACTGGTCGCTACGGATAATGGTGATCCGACCTCTTTCACTCCTTTCCAGAGTGCCGGACGGGAATCGTTCAATGGTCTGGCATTGGCCATTGTCCGCGGCAAGAAGGGAGCTGCGGGAAAAATGCAGGTACAGGTAAGTGGAGCCGGTCTGGAATCTGCTTCGCTGGAAATTGAAGTGAAATAGCAGGAATGATCTTATGAAAAGCAGAATATCGATGATTGTAGCCGGACTGCTGGTAGCTGGTATGGCTATGGCACAACAGGCGGAAATAGACAGATACAATGTAGAGTGGGATACTCCTTCTGAAAATTCGGCAGGATCAATGCCGTTGGGGAATGGAGAACTCGGGGCTAATCTTTGGGTAGAGAAGAATGGAGACTTGCTGTTCTATCTCTCCCGGACAGATGCCATCAGTGAAGCAAACCGGCTGATGAAGATGGGACGGGTGCGGGTTTCCCTGTCACCGAATCCCTTTCGGGAAGGGTTGCCGTTCTCACAGCAACTGGTGCTGAAGGACGGAGCGATTTATGTCACAGCCGGGAAAGACGGAGAAGCTGTGAAATTCAGTTTCTATATGGATCCGGATCGGGAAATAGCTATCTTCAAGCAAGGAGTTACTTTATAGTCTGCATAAATGACAAAGCCCGGTTTCTGCACAGGATCTCAGTCGTTTTTCTGATAGAATTGCAGAAAATGGGCATGATGGTAAAACATTCAATAAAAGGAATAGAATATGGCTAAATTTGATAAAATAGCAGTACTGGGTAAGATCGGTTCTACGGGGATGGTTCCCGTTTTTTATCATAGGGATGCAGAAATAGCAAAGCATGTGCTGAAAGCATGCTATGAAGGAGGGGTACGGGCTTTTGAATTTACCAACAGGGGAGACTTTGCCCATGAGGTCTTTGCCGATATTGTTCAATATGCTGCCCGGGAATGTCCTGAAATGGCTGTTGGTGCAGGTTCCATAGTAGATGCAGCTACGGCAGCACTCTATATTCAGTGTGGTGCTGATTTCGTTGTAGGTCCGCTGTTCAATCCCGAGGTGGCCAGGATATGCAACAGACGCCTGATTCCATACATCCCAGGATGCGGAACCGTTACGGAAGTGGGATATGCACAGGAAGCCGGATGTGACGTGTGCAAAATATTCCCGGGCGATGTACTGGGTACCGGACTGGTCAAAGGTCTGCTGGCGCCGATGCTCTGGTCGAAACTGATGGTTACGGGAGGGGTAGAGCCGACTTCTGAAAATATCACATCCTGGATGAAAGCCGGTGTATTCTGTGTGGGTATGGGATCGAAGCTTTTTCCTAAGGATAAGATTGCGGAAAAGGACTGGGTTTATATCACTCAGGCATGTCGGGAAGTCCTGTCGTTCATAACCCGGTCGAAAGTATCATCCTGAAAAACCTTGTTCATTCTTGTTTTTTTGTATTTTTGTAAGAATTGAATTTTAAAGAAACAAGACCATGAATATCGTATTACTGGAATCACTCGGCATTTCTCCGGAAAGGCTGAGTGAATATGCCCGTCCGCTGGTTGAGGCCGGGCATACTTTTAACGCTTATCCCCGGGATTTGGACATACAGGTACAGATAGAGCGTGCTCGCGAGGCAGATGTGATCATCATAGCCAATATGCCGTTGCGGGGAGAGGTAATCCGTGCCTGCAAGCATCTGAAATTTATTGATGTAGCGTTCACGGGAGTCGATCATGTGGATCTGGATGCTGCCCGTGAATGTGGAGTGAAGGTGAGCAATGCTGCCGGTTATTCCACTCAGGCAGTAGCCGAGCTGGCCCTTTGCATGATGTTGTCACTGTTGCGGAACGTGCCGCAGGTGGCCGGCCGTTGCCGTCAGGGAAAGACCAAAGACGGTCTGGTCGGCTGTGAACTGCGCGGCAAGACTGTGGGAATCGTCGGTGCAGGAGCCATCGGAACACGCACGGCCGAACTGTGCAAGGCTTTTGGCTGCCTGCATATTCCGGAGCATACCCGTTCACATTCCGGTAGC
>ULXT01003987.1_pt1 | contig 18818 bp, 36 predicted proteins | sample 1961571 | NCBI WGS metagenome assembly ULXT01 (sample SAMEA4835846, study PRJEB28245) | human gut metagenome | biome: gut microbiome; material: fecal sample | place: Denmark | collected 2008
CGATGATATACTTCTTGTCCTTGTCCACGGTAAGACCAAGGGGACGGGAACTGCCGATAGCCTTGCCCTTCAGGGCACTTTCCCGCATACCACGCCGCACCTTCTCGGCCAGTTCGGCAGAGTAGTATTCGGCAAGGGCTTCCATCAGGCCCTCCACGATGATACCACCGGAACCTTCGACGTTGGCTTCTGCGGCATAGAGCAGCTCCACGCCGTTGTCGCGGAGCTTCTTTTTATAGATGATGCTGTCATACCGGGAGCGGGCAATGCGGTCTGTTTTCCAGCAGATCACATAGTCGAACATCCCTTTCCCGGCATCGGCAATCATCTGCTGGAACTCCGGGCGGTCGTCCGTCTTGCCGGAGATATGCCGGTCAATGTATTCATGCAGAATGACCATGCCGTGGATACGGGCGTAGGTCTCGCAGTCCCGGCGCTGGCCCTCAATGGACTGCTCCGTTTGATGGCTACCGCCGGAGTAGCGATAGTATGCCACCAGACGCCGACCGCCTACCTCTTGCAGTTTCTTTTTGCGAGGCATAAATACCACCTTTCAGAAAATTAGAATGTTTCCACAGCTGAAACGTTGTAACAGAACGAAACGAAATATAAGCACTACTTACCAGAACGAAGTTTTTGTTTCTGGACAATCTCAATACAGGAAAGAACAGGAAGAATGCGAATGGCTGCATAAATCACTGCAAGCCAAAGGGGCTGTGCATAGAAAACAAGGTACAGAAAAACGAGAATGGGCAGAACGCCATAGCGAAGGCAGTAGCCAACAACACCAAACCATGTTTCAGGGACAAAATATTCAGGGTTAAACATTCTCTGAAAAAGGGTAGGCCCCGGATCAGGATCGGGAGCAACAGAGAAACTATGATACGAAGAATAATCGGCGGAAGGTGAATCGACATCGTAATCGTAGTCCGTATACAAATAGTTAGATTTCTTCTTACTGGAACCGCCAACCTTACCGGTATAACTTAAACCAGTTCCGGGTGCAGAAACACGATAGCTGGCACCGCGCTTGGAGTTGACAGTAACGCCGCCGTGCTTTCCGCCGAAGCTGATGCTTGTGCTTTTCTTGTTCAAATTCAGTTTCACACCGGGAGCAATCTTAATACTTTTGCGAAAACGTAAACCCATAAAGACACCTCACATTCATTATATGCATACACGAAAAAGCCTACCGGGCCTGTCACCCGGTGGGCTTTTTCTTTTTGTGCGGTTAATGCTGGTGCTTTTCACGCCAGAGCTTTGCGGCATAGTCCAGAACTAGCCTGTGGAAGAAAACTCTTTTCCCCCACTGGCCGCCTCGTCGGCCTGCTCGGCGTTGTACCGGGCGACCTCGTCCTGCACGTTGACGACGGCAGCGGCCACATCATCGGGCACATTCACCCGGCGGGGTGCCGGTGCGGGGTGCGTCTTGTCGTAAACCTTATGTACATATTTAAGGATCACGTCCCGTTCCTGCGGGTCCAGATCAAGGAACGCTTCAATTACGGAACGCTGCTCCCTGCTCAGATCGTATTCCGTGGACAGCCGATCCAGCACGCTTGCCCGGGTCTGTTCGAACATCTCACCCTCGCCGGTGCGGAGCCAGCGCTCGTTGACATTGAACTCGCGGCAAATGGAAACAACCATGCTATCCGCAATACTGCGGTCACCGTTTTCCCATTTACTTACAGCCGCACGGGTGACACCGATGCGTTCACCAAACTTTTCAAGGGTAAGACCACAGGAAAGGCGAATCTGTTTGATACGAGAATCCATTTTTTTCACCTCCTTCAATAGAAGTATACAGCAAACTGTATCCAGTGTCAACAAAATAAAACAGAAAAAGCTTGACAATGTTGACGATGGATATTATAATGGGCGTGTAAAGTAAACGGTGGATACAACGAGAGCGACAGAAAGGGGGTGAAGAAGATGAAAATTGTAATCACTGGCAGCGCAAAAGAAATTGCCGCCCTTGTATTAGCGGTACAAGGACGGCAAAAGGTCGAGAGCTTAACGATTGGTGGGGTCAGTACCAAGGCTCACGGCAATGATCTGATCGTAGAACACGGTCAGAATGGGGAAGTTCACAACGGGAGTTGTGGCTTCAAACCGAGCATCCCTTAACAGAATGAACTCGCCGCTTCCAGTGGAACGCTCTTCATCGGGACTATCAGCCTTAGAGACAGCTTCAAGAGCCGCAGAGTTGAGCGCCTGTGCAACGGTAATATTCAAATTGTCTGTTTTTTCATCAAACACGGGAATGCCGCTGATGATGCCAGCAGCGGTGACGAGAAACAGGCGATTTGTTTCAAATCCCTTAAGAGAAATGGAATGAGCGTATCCGGTAAGGATAGCCTTTTTAGTTAACGACAGGCTCATTTTTACACCTCCTTTCTGTGGCTATTGCACCACGGTAGGAGGAGATGGGCAACACGAGAGCAACAGAAAAAGGGGGGTGAAGAGGTGTGATCCACAAAAAAGCATTTGATGAACTCGACGTGGACGAAGTGCTGAAACACTACGGCTACAAGCCGGAAAAAATCCATTGCAACGGTATAGGAATCGGCGTGTGGCGCAAGGAAGAAGCATTTCAGAAGTTGGGAGAAATCGGGGCAGCCGTGAGATTTATTGACCACAAAGCAAAAGCCCGGATCGAGTTCAACTACGACCCGGACTTCCCGGCGGCGCTACTTATCACCAATGGCACCATATTATAGCACGACGGGAAGGAGCAGACAACAAAGGAGCGTGAGAGCATGAGCGAGAAAGACAAGAGCCAGAGCAAGGAAATGGCCGAACTGCTGGCAGAGAACCCGGAAGCAGCAACCTATATCGCAGGCGTGGTTCAGGGCATGAAGCTGGCGAAGGCTGGTGCACAGGCACCGGAAGACAAGAAGGAGAGTGAACCAGCATGAGGAACTTTATTATGTGGTTCTACGGCGTGGATGCCGCGCAGGCAGCCGCACGGGAACCGGTTGCATGGTTCGCACTGATCGTCACCATTGCCGCCCTGCTGACATGGGGCTGGTGCAGCATCAGCTACACCACGAAGCTGGAACAGAAGGTGAACCTGCTGGAAGAGCGTGTCCGGCGGTATCGCTGGGAGTGCGAACGCTTAGAGCTGGAAAAGCAGCTGAAGCGGGAGCGTGCCAGATGATGGGCGCGGCGGCGGTGGCGGTCGTCGTGGTGTGTGCAGCGATGTACACCATCTTTGAAGTGATAGAGCGCAGGAAGCGCAAAAAGTTTGCGGAGGATATCCGGCGCTACATCCAGAACCACAAGGGGGAATGGACTGGTGATAATCAAGACCTGCGTTGACTGCGGGGCGGTGATCCTTTCAAATAACGTCACCGCCCGGCGGTGCCCCGTTTGTGCAGAACGATTTGCGGAACGGGTACGCAAGAAGTATAAGAACCCGCCCGCTGATCCACTGACCGCCGATGTGCGCAAGGCGGACGCGGCGGGAAAGTCATACGGGTACTGGCACTTGGACGAACTGCTGAAAGAGCAGAAGGCCCGGGAAGAGCTGGATAATCTAATCGAGAGGAACAGGGAGCGGAGGGAGCGGAAGGAACATGAACAACAGCAAGAAAAGGCATGACGGCGGGGCGTACCGCCGGTTCGACACGCTGACCACGCTGTACTGCCGCCCGTGCAAAGACCGCCGGAAGTCCCGGCAGACGCAGCAGCACAAGAAAAAGAAAGGCAGGAAGAACGGATGATCCTGATTATGCTGACCGCAATTCTGGCGGGAACGTTGGTTCTGGCCGTGATCCTGACCGCTCTGCTGTGCTGGGTGCTGGCAACACCGGCGTTCTGCGGCGGGACGGTGGTGCTGATGTGGCTGCTCCTGCTGATCGTCTTTGTGGCGGTGGGCGGTATCGACCCGCGAGATTGACGGCGACGGTCTGGGCGCACCGGATCACGCCCACCATGCAGCCGGAAACGTGGGGACGCAGACGGCTGCCCCGGCCATTCCGACAGTCGGGGGTCCTACCTACTGAGGACTGAAAGAATACATAGGGCGGCCCGCATGGGCGGGCGGCAGCCTGTCAAGCCGCCCATTTTATGGAGTATGCAGGCGCGTCCGGGGGTGTAGCCCCGGAACCGGTTCGATTCCGGGATGCTCCACCAGACCGAAGATTCACACCAATAGAAAGGACAAAAGATGAAAAAAGAGTATGATGCCTACTTGGCTGTTACCCTGAATGGTGATGATATCGAAATTCAGGTTGACGGCCACGCGGGAGATATCGCACAGATCGCGGCTATGGCGCTGACTGACGTAATCGTGCAGTCCAGCCCGGGAATGGACAGCATGATGGAGAAAATTGTTGCAGATGCAATGAAGCAGGCAAAGGAAAATCCGGGTCAGGCGCAGGGCGTGATGTTCAAGGTTCCGGCAGGTGATATGCCCATGGAAGAAGTGGTGAAGCACATCATCAGTGCGGTGGACAAGCAGGCACGGAAAGACCAGAACGGGGGCTGAACCTATGAGCGTGAAAGTAACCGGCGTTGTTGCTGTCCCTCTGCTGCATATCCTGCGGGAGTTTGCCGCAACGGCAGACCTGACCGGGATGCCCACCAGATACCCGGAAGGCGCCGCACAGTTTGCGGCGCGGAAGGAACGGAAAGCCAATGACGACGACCAATCCTGAACACGGCACGCGGGAATGGTCCGAAGACCCGGTGGGCGACCTGCTGAAAATGTATCAGACGATCAAAGATGCGTTTGAGAAAATCACAGAGGACGTCAAGCGATTCTATGAAGGACTGGACGACCTGACACATACGCTTTTACCGCCGGAAAAACCGGGATGGGCCGTTCACAACAAGCGCCGTTACCGGACACGCAGGGTTCAACCAAAGCTCCGCTTGAATGCGGTGCCACTGGGCACTGGCACCTACTTATATAAGGCAAAAGAAATGAAGAACCTTGCTAGGTCCACAAAGACCAATTCAGCCCCAAAGAAGGGCGAACAGAAGAGTGAACAGTGTCAACATACGTTCCGTATCACGTCGCAGCGGTGCGCGCCCTGCGATGGGTACAACAAGGAATGCGAAGAATATAGTGTGACACACCACAAAACAAACTGAATGTAACCGCCCGGCCAGAGTTTTCAGCGGATAAGTAGAAGTTGTCATGTGTGAAGGCCGGGCGGTTTTTTATATGGCGCAGGGTGTGCCCGCAGCACGCTGGGAGCGGGGTCGAACCCCGCCTGCGCCGCTTTGCTCGCATATTCCATGGAAGCCGGTCAAGGTTTGTTCGTCTTCCAAAACTGGCAGGGAAATACGGATGCTGAAAAAGCAGCGCTAACCTTCCGTATAAGGCGGTGAAAATCCGACCTGTCCGTATTTCCTAAACCGTGCCCGCATGGCAGTCTAGCATAAACTGAACGGCACGTCGCAGCGTGAGCGCAGAAACGCCCTGTCCCAATTGCCCAGGCAAAAGGCAGCAGACCCGACCGCAACGGGTCGCCCACCGCGCCACCTCTCTTGCGCGGTGGGTTTTGATATGCGGGTGTAGAAAGGAAGTTGCCTGCCGTCCTGATCCCCCAGCGGCAGGCAAGCCGGTTCGATTCCGGCCACCCGTGCAAGAACAAAAAGCAGAAGGGAGAAGAACAATGAAAGGGTACTACATGACGTTCAGGTGCAGGCTGTGCGGGAAGACCTTCACCAACGGCGGAACTGGTGATAAAGAGACAGCCTGGACTGCAACGGCAAATGCGATATTTGCCGCCAGCGGAATTGGGCCGTTGAAGGAACTTGAAAACCAACCGCTTGTGCATGAAACGCATTGCTGCGAAGACGGCAGTTTCGGCGTTGCGGATTTTCTGGGAATGAAGTGGGCGGAAGATAGCGAAATTGTGGCAGATTATTTGATCGGCAGCAGCCCGTGCCAGGACTTACCCCATAAAGCAAGGTGGGGTGACAAGAAGTGATCCACCTTGGAGATATCACAAAGATACATGGCGACCAGATAGAACCCGTGCACTGCATCACTTTTGGTTCGCCGTGTCAAGACTTGTCCATTGCAGGACGCAGGGCAGGACTTGCGGGAGAACGGTCTGGATTGTTCATGGAAGCGGTTCGGATCATAAAAGAAATGAGGAGGGCGACACATGGAAGTTATCCAGTTGTCGTTATTTGGGAAAATGTTCCCGGAGCGTTCAGTTCAAACGGCGGAGAAGACTTCCGCGCCGTGCTGGAAGAACTTGCCCGCGTGGAACAACCAGACGCTTCAATTCCTAGACCTCCGAGGGGGGGGCAGATGGAGCAAAGCAGGAGCAATTGCCGGAAATGGATGGTCCTTGGCTTGGCGACAGCTCGACGCTCAATATTGGGGAGTGCCCCAGAGAAGAAAACGGATCGCTCTTGTCGTGGATTTTGCAGGTGGACGTGCCGGAAAAATATTATTTGAGCGCGAAAGCCTGCCGGGGCATCCTGACCAGAGCATCCAGACGTGGCAAGAAGTTGCAAGAACTGCTGGAAACCGCCCTGCTGGAAATGATCGAATGGTGGGCCAGCAGGGGGGGCAAGCCTACACCTTGAAAATCCGGTCAGGCTGTGCCGGGGGCGGCAAAGGCGCACTGGTGCAGACAGAAAAAACAGGAACGCTTTCGACGCTACAGGATCAGACCCTTTTTCAGCCGGTCTATTGCCTAGCAGGAAACATTATTGATCGCTCTGAAACGGCCGGCGCAAATGGTTCCGGCGTGAAGGAAAACCAGAGCTACACACTGAACACTGTTGATCGTCCAGCAGTAGCGTATAAGGTCTTTGATGCACGGGGAAATGGTGATGGCAAGACAGTGCCGACCATTACCGGAGACCATGAAAGCAGAGTGACGGACTACACAGCAATCATAACTGAGCGTCAGACATTCAGCGAACAGTCTTACAGCTACTACAAGAAAAGCGACAAATGTTCAACCATGAAAGCAAAAGCCGGGAATGTTGGAAATGGTAGCGAGTGTCTAATTGCAGAGAAAGCTATTCACTGGATCGTCCGGCGGTTGACACCAACAGAATGCGAACGCCTGCAAGGCTACCCGGACGGGTGGACGGACATTGGAGAATGGACGGACACAAAAGGGAAAAAGCACAAGGCGGCAGACAGCCCGCGTTATAAAGCCCTCGGAAATTCTATTGCGCTGCCGCAATGGTTCTGGATCGCCCAGAAAATGAAGCAATACCTTCCGGCGGGCGCAACGCTGGGTAGCTTGTTTGACGGAATCGGTGGCTTTCCTCTAGTGTGGGAGACTACATACGGGAAAGGCACGGCACGCTGGGCAAGTGAAATAGAAGAGTTTCCAATCGCGGTGACGAAAAGGAGGTTTGGAAATGACAGCGAAAACGAAGGCAATTCTGGTACTGTTCTTTGCGGCGGAAATTGTCAATGCCACAAAAGTTGCGGTGATGCAGAGACGTATTGATGATCTGGAAGGACAGCGCATTATCTATTCCGCCCGTCTGGCAAACTGGCAGGACAGAGCAATTCAGGATGAAGAAGTTATCGACCAGTTACAGACTGCCGCCAATGAAAATGCCCTGCCGGATGGGCTGACAAAGGAATATGCCGGGAAATTTCTGTGCACGGCATACTGCACAGAAGAATACTCGCACATTTGCGGCACCGGCGACGGCATCACCGCCAGCGGCGCACCGGTGACGGCGGGGCTGACTGTTGCAGCAGATGAAAGCCTGCCGTTTGGAACCGTTCTGTACATAGAAAACATTGGCGTGCGCGTTGTGCAGGATCGCGGTGTAGCCATTCAAGGCAATAAGCTGGACGTGGCTGTTTCTGGTAGCCATGAGGATGCACTGAACTGGGAAGGATACGGCGAACACCGGGTGTGGATCATCCGCGAAGCAGAATGATTGGAGAAAAAGATGGAATTTCCGAGTAAAAAGTATTCCGTAATCTATGCTGACCCACCGTGGAGCTACCGCCAGCACGGAACTGGGCCAAAAAGCCGGGGAAATGCGGCGCAGCATTACCACACTATGACGACGGATGACATCTGTGCGTTACCCGTCCACCAGCTTGCGGGGGGGGGCACGGCGTGCTTCATGTGGGCAACGTTCCCACAAATTGCCGATGCTCTGCGAGTTATGGAAGCGTGGGGATTTGAGTACAAGACCTGCGCCTTTGTCTGGATCAAGAAAAACCGCAAGAGCGACACGAACTTTTGGGGCATGGGAGCATACACAAGGGCGAATGCGGAAATTTGCCTGCTTGGCGTAACACCGGGATTCAAGGCCGCTGCTCAGATCAAGAGCCACGCTGTGCATCAAGTGATAGAATCGCCGATACAGGAACACAGCGCAAAGCCGAATGAAGCAAGACGCAGAATCGTTGAACTGCTGGGAGATGTCCCTAGAATAGAACTTTTTGCCCGTCAACGTGTACCCGGTTGGGATGCATGGGGCGACGAGATAGGAGAAATCGAATGAAAGAAGGCATAGAGTGCAAAGCCTGCCCTGTCTGTGGCGGACAAATTATCGTGTCGGATCATTGGATGTTTTCTTACGATCAGCTGCTTGGCAAGCGCGGAAAACTTCTAAAGAAAAGAACGAAAAGTCCAGCAGGCCCGGCTGAATGCCAGACGGCATATTGTCTGGATTGCAAAGAAGTGTGGAATGCCGACGAGTTTATGATAGACGAAGAAGATCGATTTGTAGACTTCAAAGATAGGGGAAATGGCTAAAAACATGGATCATAAAGTGAAAATTGGAAAGATAGAAGCGACCGGAATTTTCGCGGTACTGGTGATCGCGGCAGCAGTTCTCTGGTTGGTGGCGGATGTGCTTGTCCCGGCGGCGCTGGTAAAATTCTGCTGGATGTATTTGATGAGGTGAAAAATGAATTGCGATATTTGTAGAGCAAGGAAACGATGTGTACTGTATGTGCAGCCGGGATCGTTCATGTGCGCACTCTATCGGTTACAACAGAGTTTGGAGGGAGAAGAACCGGCTCTGCCGCAGCCGACATTCTGCCCATATTGTGGGAAACCGCTGAAAATCATTGGAACAGAACGATTTTGCACGAATATGGAGTGCGCAAATAGATATCAACCCATGGGAAGATAAGCATAGGTAAAGCGTGGAGCCGCCCGGCGCGGCGGCTTCTTTTTATATGAGCATGGGACAGGCCCCACCCGGTTCAAGCCCGGAAATGCCCACCGAAAGAAAAATAAACGGTATGCGCATTCCGTACCGGGCAGAACAGGTCTGGCTGGGTATCCGTCATGCGCTGGCGTGGCACGATAAGCCGGAGGGCGACTGGACGAATGTGAGCTTTGATAAGCCGCTGAACCGGTCGGATCAGCCGCAACCCACTGTGAAGCTGACAACCACCGCAGATCATGAGCCGAAGCGTGATGAAAAGGAAGCAAAAGGCGGGAGAACAAAAAAGTGAGAAGAAATGTCGAGATAAGAATTTGCGATCGTTGCAAAAAAGAAATAATGCTGGATCGGTACAAAAGTGGCTATTCGGAAGCTCTCAGGGCGTGGAAAGAAGGGCCAATCAAAGACACTGACCTTTGCCCAGAGTGCTACAAGCTGTACTCCGAAACGATGACTAAATTTTGGAGGGCAGAAAACAATGGTTAAAGAAATCTGAGAAAGGTGCGGAAAGGCCTATGAAGCCGGTCCGAACACCCACTACTGCAAGGAATGCAGAAAAGAAATCTTCCGTGCGGCGGCAAAACAGAGAAATCTTTCCGCTATGGGACACGTTGCAAGAAAGGAAAAAGCAAATGAGCGAAAGAATGATAATTGATGCCCTGCCGGTCAGAAATAATATTCTGCTGGGAATCGTGGCAACTAACACGGGAAATGCGGTTGTGGATGCGATGATTCAGGGGGCGTTAAGAGCTTGTCTTGAAGAGTTGGACGATGCACCGAAGGTGGAAGTGCAGGAATGGCGGCGGGCGAGTAATCCGCCGCCCACCCACAATGAAACTTGGAATGATGGGAATGAAACCTACTCCGGCGAAACCAGTATGAAGGTCTGGGCACATTGCGCAGATGGCACTCAGCATGAAGCACACTATGAAATTCACGACGGAACCGGGCAGTGGTTTGTTGAAGGCCAAGATGACAGATTCGATGAACACGGCAATGTAACGCACTGGATGTACTACCCGGCGGCACCGAAAGACTAACTGCCAGAAAATGGCAAAAAGCATAACCTAAAGGGGCGAAAGTCCTCTTTAGGGAGCTTGTATACCCGTTATTTCTGTGACTGTGCTGGTCCACAGAAGAAAAATAAACACAGGAAGTTGACCGGGGCAGGAGGTGATAGGGATGCGCAGAAACTATATCAGAGAAAAAAAGATTATCTGTGGTGATAGTTATATGGCTGTGTGTCTCTACGCCATTACCCCGCAGGAACGGAACACCAGAGGGAAGAAGCAGAAAAAGTCCGGTGAAAGACAGAAAGCCAGAAACAAAATGTCCTCTCTGCGGAAAAAGCAGAGGAAAGTTGTTACAAACTTCACAAAAGACGGGTTCTTCCTGTCGGGGACGTTTGAAGAAATCTTTCTGCCAGACGACTTTCTAGGATGCGTCCGAGAAGTAAAAAACTATAAGCGCCGTGTAATTGCCGCAATCTGCAAACGGTTCAAGATTGCCCGGGAGAAAATCAAAATGATGCTCTGGGCTGTGCGCAAGGGCAAAGATGGCCGTTTACATATGCACGGCTTTGTAGAGTGCATCGGGCTTGACCAGATCGACCGCCGCGAAGTGCGCGAAATGCTGGAAGACCTCTGGCGCCGCCGTATTCCCGGAACAAACGAGTATGAAAGTCTGGGAACCATGAATGCGGATCGCATTGACATGAAAAAAATTCTGGGAACAGACCAGACAACGCAAGGCAAGTACGGAACGGTCGGGTATATCTACAACCACACAGAGCGTGTCTGCATCGAAACCAAAAACCTGATTTTGCCGGAAGAGCAGGTACCGAACGATACAAAGTGGAGCCGCCGTCAACTGAGGGACGCCTGCGGAGATATGCAGAACGATGAATACTGGTGGAGCCAGCGTTTCCCGGGCTGGAAACTGGAAAAGAGCATTGTTTACGATCCGGGGGAACTGCACCAGTCTGACCAAACCCGGGAAGATGGCTGGGAAGTAACGGAAGCACAATGCTATGCCATTCTGAGCCGGAAATGGTAAAGGGGGAGACATGAGCACAAGATTGAGCCTTGAAGACCTGCCGCCGCGATACCGGGCGCAGGCAGAAGCCCAGATTGCACGGTGCACAAGGGGAAAGTGTACCCCTGCGCAGCAGACGCTGGCGGATGCGGCAAAATCTGCCGGGAAAATCGGGAGAACTTTCGAGAGCCGGGGAGAGTACGAGTATTACATATCCGTGGTGGTGCCGGGCATTGAATCCGGCAGGATCATCAAGGCAACGCCGCACGTTGCCTTTCCACTGCTGCCCGCAAAGGAGTATGGCAATGTCAAACTGCCAGCGGCGCGATACACGGCAGACTATGTGTTGGTGTATGCTGATGGCGCGGTGGAAGTGGTAGAAATCAAGTCGAAATTCACCCGGCGGGCACAGCGGGACTACATTTACCGCCGCAGGCTGTTTATTGACCTGATCGCAGAGCCAAAAGGCTATAAGTTCACGGAAATCATCACGCCGGACAGCAAGGATGAAATCCGGGAGTGGAAACGCCTTGCAAAACAGGCAGGAAGGAGTGAAAAGCTGTGACAGATGAAGAAAAGGCAAGGTTTGAGACAAACGCGGTGTTTCTTTGCCGCGAAATCAGCAAGGAAACCGGCCAAATCGCGGTCTATGAGCTGGCTATGCCGGTAGATGGTCATACGATCTTCTGCCTGCGCATTCGGCAGCAGTTTAACCCGGAACTGCGGTATTTTGCGGTCGGGGCGAACTTTTACGCAGAAAACAAGAGCATGATTTTTGCCGAGCTGAAAAAGCGCCGGACAACGAAGGCGGATATCGAAAGCCTGGGTGCTATTGTCGAACTGGGAAGATAAACCGCAGAAAAGAGGTGCAGAACATGGGGAAGCCTAAGAAAAAGCCGCTCCCGGCGTATTTCAAAAAGTCGCTGGGTTTACAGATCAGGCAAAAACAGGCAGCCCGCCGAAAGGCGGCGCTGGAAGCCAAAAAGGCAGATACCACAAAAAAACAGTAACGGCAGAGCCGCAGGAGGGCGCAGAAGATGCGGATTGAAGATGCAAAAATGGTTTTGGACTACGCGGCGGATATCCAAAAGAAGCTGCGCACCATTGCGGCAGAAAAAGACCTGCTGGAAGGCGATTTGAACTGTCTGCGCGGCATTGAGTACGGCGGAATGCCGCACGGAAGCGGACACAGCGACAGCACGGCAGACATTGCCCAGAGAGCCGAAGAACTGGGGAGCCTTGACCGTTTGCGGGAACTGGAAGTACAAGAAGTGGTGCTGCGTGGGGACTTTGCTGTGATCCGCGCACAAATCTGGTCACTAAAGACTGTGTACACAACAGTGATTTCGGAATTATGGCTGTGTGGCCACAGTTCGGAGGAAACGGCGCATAAAATCGGGTACAGCGTATCGCACACAAAGCGGATAAAAGCAGAAGCTTTGGTGCGGCTTGCTGAAAGCCTTGACGATATGCCGCAGGCGGAAGAAATCCGTGCGCGTGCGTATAATGCGCGTAAGTAAAGCGCACCAGCTTAGAGAATGCAAACGCTGCACCCCGGAAGGGTCTACGAAAAACGTGAAAGCGTTTCACCTTCGCGCGTATGATATAAAGGCAAATTCGGCCGGGAAAGTTTACGCGTATGTGAAACATTTCCGCAAAACGCAAAAACGCCGCTGGGAAACAAACACGAATACCGAAAATAATGGAAAATGAGCAAAGAAATACCCGGCGGGTTGTATGGCCTACCGGGTATTTCTTTACTCGTCAATTTTCAAGACGTGGATCGTGGGCGGCTCTGGAGTGGTGCGATAATAACGTCCGTCCTCATAATTCAGATCTGTCACATGATCCCACCACGAAATGCAGCCGTGCTCGCGCTGGGCGCTCTCCATGGCTGCTTTTGCCTGCTGTTCGGTCAAACCATCGAATAATAACCGGCTACCGTCTGCAAAGCTGGCAACAAGTCGCCAAGGAGCGAAAACTTCACCTTCAATCACAAAAACACCTCATTTCTGAACACTTAACCCGGATTTTGATACAAATATGCGCGTTTTGAGCACATAATCACTCGAAAGCGCATATTTTAAGCAGGAACAGTATAACACAAGATGCCCCGGCGGGCTACCGGGGCGGGATGATTCAGACCTGCTCAAAATGGGACATGGTGCGCCGGGAAAGCGCAAAAGCGATAGCAGGCACATCGTCATCCGTTTCGCTGACGGCCTTGATCGCTTCGGCGATGCGGGCCAGATCGTCAACCGTGATGCCGCCCGGTTTGCGGCTGGACATGTCCGCGTCGGTCAGGATGCGGTCATATTCTTCACAGTCGCAGCGGGTGCAGTAGTCATTGGCGATGCAGGCGTAACGTGCGCCTTCAGCGTCAAGAATGCGGGTCTCTTTGAGTTTCATGTGGGGTACCTCCGTGTTATGTATTATCGCTCGTCCCGGTAGGGATTCGAGTTTTTAGATTTGCCGGTCTTGGTATATAGATACCGGGGCCGGTGACGTGTTGCCCTTGCGGGCTGGGATGGGGCTGCTTTACGGTGCAACCCCGTCAGAGTATCCGTTTTACTGCTGACCGTCCAGAACCTCCATGACGCGGTGGGCAGCATACTTGCCGTTGTCGTTGAGCTGGCGCTGCCAGACACCCTGCGACGGTGCCCACCTGAAACCGTTGCGCTTGAGAAGCGCCCTGGTTTCGTCATCCGGCTTGCCGTCGAACTGGAATTGAACACGCATTGCTTCGGCGTTCTCCCGGTAGGTGTAGCCGTCGTGTTCATCTTCCACGGGCTGTGCGGCCTTGGCTGCTTCCAGCTTTGCAATACGGTCCTTTGCCCGCTTGATGCTGGCATTGCTGTTTTGCAGTGCATAGGCGGGATAAGGGCAACCGTAGAGAGCCAGCGGAGAACCGCCGTTGAAAACGTGGTCATTTTCAAGCCATGCGCGTTCCTTGGCGGTAACGCCGGGGCAGCCGTCAAGCGTTTTGTGCTTGCGATAGTAGGCGTTCGCGTCTTTCATGGTCTGGTGCGCGGTTTGGAGCTGGTCGAGTTTTGAGCGGAGATAGTCCAGCGCTTCGGGATCGTCGGACTTGACAGCCAGCGTGTGCGCCCGCTTGAGCATCTGCAAATAGTGGTCAGCCTTGCGGAAGTTCTCGCGGTTCGCGTCCCACGCTGCTACCTGCTTCTCTTTCTTGCGAACTGGAAAGTTTGCGGGGCCGCAGATGAGCACAGACGGGCAACGGGTCCCGATCTCGTTTTCACGGTTGATCGCTTCGGCCAGCACGGCGCAATAGCGGCTGTACAGCCATTCGGCCCGCTCCCGCTGGTCTGCGGTGGCGCACTTGGGTTTGACCTGCTCAAGGATCGCGGCGGCTTCGGCGCACTGAGCGTTGTAGCTGGCCGTTGCGCTTCCCTCCACATAGTCGGAGAAAGAAGACAGCTGTTTTGCAATGCGGGCGTTCTCTTCGTTGATGATAGCCATTGTGTAAACCTCCAAATATTCAGCTTTCAAAGCATTTCGCTCTCCCCGGTAGGGGGTTCGCGTTTTCGTGTGGCCCTTGCGGGCTGGGGCGGGGTCGCTTTACGGTGCGGCCCTGCTGAGGTGTCCGGGGCGGGTCAGATGATCCATTCGGCGTTGTTATATTCGGCGGCATTCTGGACAATGAACGCATACAGTGCACGGGAAGTGCCGGAAAGAGCTTTTAGAACGGGGTTGTTCCGGGTTGCATCTTCGTTGCACTGGTAGATGAAACTGTCCAGCAGCTTTGTGAATGCGTAAAAATCGCGGTCGATTGTATAGCGCCCTGCATCCCAGTCGAGAAGATGGAGCAGGTGCGGGAAGACAGCCGGCATGGTGGGAAAATCTTCGGCGTCGGCTGTCTCCAAGTGGTAGCGGCCAGTGTATGCGGCATCGTTCAGCTTGTAGAGAACGGCGTAAATCTTGCGGTCATCAAAGAGAAAGTCATGCGGATATCGGCAGGCGCTCAGAGCGTCGGACAACTCCGGCAGCTCGTAGGATGCGGCAAGGTGGCACATACCGCCGGCCCCGTTGAGGATGAATGCCAGACCGTGAGCGACGGCGGCAATGTGCTTTTCGGAAAGTTGAATGCAAGACATGGTAAAACCTCCTGTTATTCTGTTGTGTCTGGGTGTGGACCCATGAGCGCCCGCCCCGGCGGGGCGGCTGGGCTTGCACCAGCGGCGGCGGGATGCCGTCGGCCTTGCGGGTCATTCGGAAAACATTTTCTTGCAGAGCGTTTCCACTTCTGCGGTGGGCTTGATGGGCAGCATGATGACGGAGATCGTCGGATCGCTGGCACTGACAGCGTACACGGGGGAATAGCCGCGCGTCGTGCCGTGATAGGTGAATTGCACCGGGTTCACCATGCTGTCGTAGTCGGCATTTATCAAGATGGGCGTTGTCCCGATGTGGAAAAGCCGTGCAAGGCCGCTCTTCTTTTTGCCGGTGGGAATGTCCTGCAAGAACGGCGTGCGCTCCACGGGCTTTTCGTTGGGGGCGTGGCGCTTGAAGATGTCCACCAGATCCGGCGCGTTCTCTTCCACCTCAAAACCATACTGGGCGGAAATGATGGTCACGCCGTCGGCGGGGCATTCGCGGAATGTCACGGGCTGGATCACGTCGGCATACAGGACAGAGGGCAGCTTGAACGCAGTGTATGCCGTGATGATATAGACCAGATCACCCCGGCGGGTGACGCGGACGCCGCGCTGATGCTTCGCCTGCTCCTTGAGATAGGTTTGGATCGCCTTGACATTGAGGCCGAACAGGGTGAAGTTGGTAGAAAGTTTCATGGTATAATCCTCCTGCTATTCAATTTTCAAATCGTCCCGGCGGGGTGCCGGGTGTGGGGCGGGGCCGCTTTTCTGGGTGCGGCCCTGCTAGGGTATCCCATTCAGCAGAAAGAAGTCTGTTCGCAGTATGCCGGGGCGCTGTCTGCGCTGGCGGCGGGGCTGCTTTGGTCTGGGGCTTTGCTTCGGGTGCGGGTGCGGCGGTCTTCGGTGCACTCTCTGCGTCCGCGACGGCCTGCCGGGTCTCGCGCCACTTTGCCAGCGCTTTCGCCTGGGCGGGGCGGTCCTCTTCGGACACGGCCATAAATTCCCGCTTTGCCTTGCGTTCTGCCTGTTTGAGTGCGGCCACGCTGGGCGCTGCTTCCGGCTTGGGAGCCGGGGCGGGCTGTTCGGCGGTCGCCGGTTCGGTCTGGGGCTTGTCCTGCTGGGCAGCGGCCTTTGCGGCTTTGCGCTGGTCTGCCAGCATTTTGTTATAAGCCCGAATATCATCAATAGAGTTAAAGCGTTTTTCTGTGGGCTTCTTCGGCTCGCGCTTCTCAACCTGCCAGCGTCCGAAAAGGTAGGCGGTGGTCATGTAGTAGTCACCGCCGCCCTGCTCAGCGGCTGCCCGGGTCAGCGGATCGGCATCGGCGGGCAGGTCTTCGGGCTTGGCGTCCTTGTATTTCCAGAGCTTGCAGCGGATCGCGGCCTTTTCGCCGCGCTTGACGCTCAGCCCGCCGTTTCTGGGGCTTTTCCAGCCGTCGAACGTGTGGAAAAGAGCGGCGCAAAGGGTTTCTTCTGCAATCTCCACGGGATTGGGTGCGGTGCCGTCTTCGCTCGGCTCCACAATGATTTTTGCGGCGGCGCTGGCGATCTCGTCGGCGGTGTAGTAGTGGGCGGCCAGCTTGTGCAGCTGTTCAGGGGTGTACTGGGCACAAACGGCGGTTGCAATAAGATTGTTGTTTCTCATGGTGTAAAACCTCCTGTATTCAGTTCTCAAATTGTCCCGGCGGTGTGCCGGGTGTTGGGACCGGGTCGCTTTACGGTGCGGCCCGTCAAGGTGTCCGGCTGGGATCAGGCGACGGCATCGGCAGCGCAAAAGCTGTGCGGGATTTCGGCGGCGACCTTTTCCAGCGTGTCGCAGTCGGTGTGATAGGATGGCTCCATATCGCCGGTGATCCGGTCGGTATGGTAGAAAGTCACCTGCCAGCCGCCCGGGGTGCGGGTGCTGGGGGCTACAATGATCTGCCGCCCGGGGTAGGTGTACCGGGTGACGGTGTAGCGCCGCACCTGGGAGATGATCGCAGCGGTGCGGGCTGCAAGGGTGCGTGAAAACTCGCAATCTTCGCGGTCATCGAAAAAGAGTTCTGCCGGGTCGCCGGTGACGTCAGGCAGCGGATCAAGCTGGTATTCCTTCATGCTGTAGCACTCCTTTGTTCGTGGTGTACGTTCGTATAATCTCCCGACTGCTGCCGGGGTAGTGGGGCGGGGTCGCTTTACGGTGCGGCCCTGCTAAGGTGTCCGGGACGTTCAGCCCAAAAGAGCGGCGGCGGCATCCTGCCAGGTGGGGAAGGCGTAGAACGCGCGGCGCTCGTCGTTTGTGTTCTCGCCGGTGATCTGGGCGGCGATCCGCTGCCCGGTGCGGGGGTCCCATCCTTCCAGCCGATACCCGGCGGCCTGCAGGCGGCGGGCTGCGGCGTTCTCTGCCTTGTTGCGCTGGCGGATCTGTTCAATCACCATCATGCTGTTGTGCTCCTTTCGGTTCAATCTTCCACGATCTCGCAGTCGTGGCAATAAAGCGCATCAACAACGCGATCATCGGCGTAGTTGTCCGGGGTGCCGTTGTCCTCTACAACGAGCTGCACCCGGTCATAAATCCGCAGATCGGTTTTTGCATCGACGGTAAAAAACCAGTCGCAGCCGTCGCCAAGGTCGGTGCACCAGACTTCAACCGCGCCGTCATCGGTGGCGGTCATGCCCTGCACAATGGCCGGGGCGATGTAGCGGCCCAGCGGGCCGACAGTGTAGGGGCAGCCGGTCGCGGCGGCTTTCGGTGCGGTGCCTGCCAGAATGGCGGCGACCATTGCGGCGGTGGTGATGATCTTGTTAAGTTTACGCATGGTAAAATCCTCCTGCAATCGTTGGTTTTGTTCGGCTTGCGTTGCACTGTACCGTGCCGCTTGCTGTGGCTACATGATAGCACTGTACCGTGCTAGTTGTCAAGCCCTGTACCGTGCAATCTACTTTTTGCACAAATCCTGTACCGTGCTTTTGTGCAAAATGGCACTGTACAGGGTGACGGCAGGGGTGCTATATTATATTTATAAATAAAAAGCAAGGGTGAAATTATGGCTATATCTGCAAAAAAAAGACTGACAAACGACAAATACAACGCAAAATGCACGCAAATAAATATAAAACCACTGGCAAAAGAAGCGGCAGCGATAAAGGCGGCTGCGGCTGCTGCAAACCAGAGCTTGCAAGGCTACATTTTGCAGGCGGTCCGCGCCCGGATGGAGCAGGACGGGCAGCCGTTAGAGTTGGACCCGGAGCAGAAAAACGGGGAAGAAGGGGGACTATAGGGGGTTACTGGGGAGGCTATAGCTCACTAAGTTCTAGCCCTACACATAAAGCACTACCCGGTAAAGTGGAGAATCTGACCCCTCCGGCGCGGCGCAAAGTGCCGCCCGGAAAAACCGTGAAACAGTACCCCCGGCGGCGTTCCGTGGAGCGGGGCCAGGGCAGAAGATCACAGCAGCACACAGCACAGCAGGCAGGACAACGCCACACACGGCGCGCCCTGCCTGCTTCTTTTTTCTCCTGATCCACGCCCGCCGCCCTGCCTGATCCGCAGCACATCGGGCA
>ULXT01014590.1_pt1 | contig 18612 bp, 16 predicted proteins | sample 1961571 | NCBI WGS metagenome assembly ULXT01 (sample SAMEA4835846, study PRJEB28245) | human gut metagenome | biome: gut microbiome; material: fecal sample | place: Denmark | collected 2008
TTTATATATAATATTATTTATTGTATCACTTTCGTGTGGTGGGGATGGTGGTGCCGCCTTCTTAAAATCAAATTATTTAATTGTCATTTGTAACAATTGTAACGCCTGGCTGGAATCCGCCCCTCGGGCATTGGATGTATAGGCCGATAAACAGAGGCGCGTACGCTTATGAATGCATCAATTCTTCATTTAAATACGCTTCCAGCTTCCCTATGGCTTCTTCCATCGGAACTTCGTGCCCTGTTTCGTGCGCTATCGATGTTACACCTTTATTGATAAAACCGCACGGATGAATATAACCGAAATAGTGTAAATCGGTATTCACATTCAGAGCCAGCCCATGCATTGTTACGAAGTGGCTGCACCGTACCCCGATGGCACATATTTTCCGTTCCTCGGGTGTGCCGGATGCAAGCCATACTCCCGTTGCTCCTTTTACCCTTCCGGCTTCGATGCCATACGAACGGCATACTCGGATAACGGCATTTTCCAATAAGGCTATGTATTCCTTCACTCCCAGATGAAAGTCTTCCAAGCATAGAATAGGGTAGCACACCAACTGCCCCGGCCCGTGATAGGTAATGTCTCCACCCCGGTCGATATGAAACAGTTCTGCCCCAATCTGCTTCAGTTGAGCTTGGTTCAAAAGCATATTCATCTCTTTTCCATGCTTTCCCAATGTGTATACATGCGGATGTTCGCAAAAGATTAGACGGTTCACATAAGGGGCATGCCCGGTCCGTGCGGCTATCAGTGCATTGAACAAAGCCGTCTGCCTTTCCCATGCTTCACGGTAAGGAATCGTGCCCCAATATTCGATTTGTAAGCTTGCTTTCATAAAATCCCTTTTTTGGAACAATTAAAATCTAAACAAATGTAAGCCAAATTACACTTTCTTGAAAGAAAAACCAGAATAAAAAACATCTTTTCCCAAATACTTGCCTCCAATAACAGAAAGATGTCTGCTTTTATACTGATTTATTCACGGATTTGTATTACATTTGTAATGCAAAAAAATTCCAACGCTAAAAACAAATGATATGGAAAGGAGAAAATTAGTATTTCTATCGATGATGCTCTGTGCCACCGGATGTATGGTGTTGCCAGGTTGCCAACCCCAAAAGAAAGCGGACATGCCTCCACAGGTATGTACTGTAAGCACCGATACCATCGTTTATCTGCAAGAGGGTGAAAATGTTCCGTCTTGCAAAATCAGTTTAGATATCTCTTATCTCCAGCCCACATCGGAGACAGATTCAATTTCACCGAAAATCAATACTACGGTAATAAAGCATTTTTTCGGTCCCCAATACGAAACAGCCCAGCCTGATGAGGTCTTGCAGGCTTTAACTGAAAACTACATTGAAAATTACAAGTCTGATGTGAAAAGCTTGTTCGAGGCAGATCTTCACAACGGAATGAAGCCGGATGATGTGCCGGCATGGTATAATTACGAATACCAGCTGAATACAGAAATGAAAGAAGGAAGAAAGGGCATTTGGAATTATACCCTGACTGATTTCCGATACACGGGAGGCGCTCATCCCAACACCGAACTCACTTGTTTAAATGTCAGTCAGGAAACGGGAAAGATATTGAGCGAAGAAGATGTGTTCAACGTGAAAGATACAGCCAACATTTGCAAGCTCATCATGAACGAGCTGATTAAGGAAGTGAACAAACGGACCGGTATCGATACCATTACTTCGCTCGACGGGCTGCAATCCATGGGTATCTTGCTGGATACGTACCTTTATATTCCCTCTAACTTTATCTTAGGGAAAGAAGGAGTCACCTTTTACTATAACCGGTATGAAATTGCCCCTTACTCTGCCGGAGATTTCCGGTTGACCGTAAATTACGATGACATTCAGTCTTATTTAAAACAATGATGCATGGATATGGCGGACATAATTCAGAATTATTTTCCAGACTTGACCGATACACAAAAGGAGCAATTCGCTGCCCTTTGGGATTTGTACACCTATTGGAATAGCAAAATCAACGTAATCTCCCGAAAAGATATCGGAAACTTATACGAACATCATATATTGCATTCGTTAGGCATTGCAAAAGTCATTCATTTCCGTCCCGGAACCGAAGTCATGGATTTAGGAACAGGAGGCGGATTTCCGGGCATCCCTCTTGCCATTCTCTTTCCGGAAGTGTCTTTCCATCTGGTAGACAGCATCGGAAAGAAAGTGAAAGTGGCTACGGAAGTGGCAAATGCCATAGAATTGAAAAACGTAACGGCGCGTCATTGCAGGGCTGAAGAAGAAAAACGCATGTTCGATTTCGTTGTAAGCCGTGCCGTGATGCCTCTTCCCGACCTAATAAAAATCGTACGGAAGAACATTAAAAAAGAAGAAAGCAATGCCCTTCCCAACGGACTGATTTGCTTAAAAGGAGGCGAATTGCAACATGAAATACAATCAGTGAGGCACCAGGTCATGGTGACTAATCTGAAAGACTTTTTTAAGGAAGAATATTTCGAGACCAAAAAGGTAATTTATGTTTGTATAAATTAAGTAATTACCCCATGATAATCAAACGTTTTGAATTCAATATGTTTCCCGTTAACTGTTATGTCCTTTCCGACGAAACGGGAGAAGCCGTTGTGATTGATGCGGGATGCTATTATCCCGAAGAGCAGCAGAAGCTGAAACAATACATCAACGGAAATCATCTTAGGATAAAGCACCTGCTCAATACCCACCTGCATTTAGATCATGTTTTCGGAAATCCGTTTATGCTTAGGGAATTCAATCTTCGGGCAGAAGCCAACCGGGAAGATGAATTCTTATTGGACAGATTGCCTGCCCAATGCCATGCGTTCGGCTTCCCGCCCAATGAGTCTCCGGTTCCCTTGGGCGGATATGTTTCGGACGGAGACATCATCCGCTTCGGCAATACAGAATTGAAAGCCATCCATGTGCCCGGACATTCGCCCGGAAGCATCGTGTATTACGATGCGGCACACTCATGCGCATTTAGCGGAGACGTATTGTTCCGGGGAAGCATCGGACGTGCAGATTTGGAAGGAGGTGACTTCGGAGAACTGATGGATGGCATCGTAAGCAAACTTTTTACTCTTCCCGACGAAACCGTGGTTTATCCCGGACATGGGGATTCCACTACCATCGGAAAAGAAAAGATAGACAATCCTTATTTTAAATGAAAAGCCTTAACCTCATAAACTAAAACTGACCATGAAAACAAATGTTTTTGCCAACCGTCATATTGGCATTACAGATTCCGACCTGCCCCAAATGTTGGGGAAAATAGGTGTTAAAACAATAGATGAACTGATAGATAAGGTCATCCCAAAAGGAATTCGCTTGAAACATCCCTTGGATTTGCCTTCCGCTATGACCGAACGCGAATTTGCCGGACACATTGCACAGCTTGCATCTCATAACAAAATTTACAAGTCTTACATTGGTACAGGCTGGTACGATAGCATTACGCCCGCTGTTATCCAACGGAATGTTTTCGAAAATCCGGTATGGTACACATCATACACTCCCTATCAGACCGAAATTTCACAAGGACGTCTGGAAGCGCTCATTAATTTCCAGACCGCCGTAAGCGACCTGACTGCAATGCCCCTCGCCAATTGTTCTTTACTGGATGAAGCCACTGCAGCCGCCGAAGCCGCAACCATGATGCATGCATTGCGAAGCCGTGCTCAACAAAAGGCAGGAGCTAATACCCTCTTTGTCGATAGTGAGGTATTCCCGCAAGTGCTTTCGGTAATCCGTACCCGTGCCATACCTCAGGGCATCGAAGTGAGAACAGGAAGCTATAAGGAACTGGAATTTACGCCCGATATCTTTGGGTGTATCGTGCAGTATCCTAATAATAGCGGGAATATTGAAGATTACCGCAACTTTACCCTCCGCGCCCATGAAGCCTCATGCAAGGTAGCGGTTGATGCGGACATCCTGAGTCTTGCCTTGCTGGTGCCTCCCGGCGAGTGGGGAGCCGACATCGTATTCGGAAGCACCCAGCGTTTGGGTATCCCGATGTTTTATGGGGGACCTTCTGCCGCCTATTTCGCCACACGTGATGAATATAAGCGTAACATGCCCGGACGCATCATCGGACTCTCGAAAGACAAATACGGGCATTTGTGCTATCGGATGGCTCTCCAGACACGCGAACAACACATCAAGCGTGAGAAAGCGACTTCGAACATCTGCACTGCCCAAGCCTTGCTTGCCACTATGTCCGGATTCTATGCCGTATGGCACGGAGCGGAAGGTATCCGGGAAATAGCCGCGCGCATCCACAGCATAGCCAGCTGGTTGAATAAGCAAGCTGTCAAATTGGGATATGCGGAACGGAACGAGGACTTTTTCGATACGCTTCGCCTGCAACTTCCCGCTCATGTGTCTCAAGAGAAATTGCAGACCATCGCATTAAGCAAGGAGGTCAACTTGCGTTATTTCGAAAACGGTGATGTCGGCATCAGCGTGGATGAAGCCACTACAGCCGCCGATGCCAACCACCTGCTAACGATACTCGGCATCGCTGCAGAAGAATCTGTACACGAAGTGGATAACATTCCTGAATGCTCTTCCTTAAAGAAAGAAATGTGCCGGCAATCTGCTTTCCTCACTCACGAGGTGTTCTGCCGCTATCACACCGAAACCGAAATGATGCGTTACATCAAGCGGCTGGAGCGTAAGGACATTTCCCTTGCCCATTCCATGATTTCATTAGGTTCATGTACCATGAAACTGAATGCAGCAGCCGAAATGCTTCCGCTTAGCAACGCTGCTTGGATGAATATCCATCCATTGGTGCCTGAAGACCAGGCGCAAGGATATCATGAACTGATTGATAACCTGTCGAAACAATTGCTTGCTATCACTGGATTTGACGGCATTACCTTCCAACCCAATTCGGGAGCAGCCGGCGAATATACCGGATTGCGCATTATCCGAAGCTATTTGGAAAGCATCGGGCAAGGGCACCGCAATCTGATTCTGATTCCCGCATCGGCACACGGAACCAATCCCGCATCGGCTGTACAAGCCGGATACGAAACCCTGACATGCGCTTGCGATGAACAAGGTAACGTAGACATTAACGATTTGCGCGCCAAAGCCGAAGCCAATCAAGACCGCCTTGCCGCCTTGATGATTACCTATCCTTCTACACACGGCATCTTTGAAAACGATATTGTGGAAATCTGCCAGATTATTCATCAATGCGGCGCACAAGTCTACATGGACGGCGCCAATATGAACGCACAGGTAGGGCTTACCAATCCGAGTACCATCGGGGCAGATTTGTGCCATCTGAATCTGCACAAGACTTTTGCCAGCCCCCATGGAGGCGGTGGTCCGGGAGTTGGCCCGGTATGCGTATCCAAGCATCTGATTCCTTTCTTACCGGGGCATGCACTCTTTGGCAATGAAACGAACGAAGTCTCTGCGGCTCCGTTTGGAAGTGCCGGCATATTGCCTATCACTTACGGATACATTTGCATGATGGGGACAGAAGGGCTGGAGCGTGCAACGAAAGCTGCCATCCTGAACGCCAATTACTTGGCTGCCTCTCTGAATGATACTTACGGAACGGTTTACCGGGGCATCAACGGATACGTCGGACATGAAATGATTCTGGAATGCCGGAAGATACACGAGGAAAGCGGCATCACCGAGAATGACATCGCCAAACGTCTGATGGATTATGGCTATCATGCGCCTACGCTTTCTTTCCCTGTTCACGGCACCTTAATGATTGAGCCGACCGAAAGCGAAAGCCTTGCCGAACTGAATAATTTTATAGACTGTATGCTCTCTATTTGGAACGAGATAGAGGAGGTTAAGAATGGGGAAGCTTCGAAGGAAGACAATGTTCTCGTTAACGCTCCGCATCCCGAATATGAGGCCGTTTCCGATAATTGGCAACATGCCTACACCCGCACAAAAGCAGTTTATCCGATTGAAAGCGTACGCGAAAATAAATTTTGGATTAACGTTGCCCGTGTAGACAACACGTTAGGCGACCGGAAACTTCTTCCCACACGATACGGGAAATTCGAATAAGAACCAACTTTATTCCTTTCACGGCATGGATTTGTGCATTTCCTGCATGTTCTATGCCGTTTCCGCAGAGACGATGTGCACCACACATCGTCTCTGCTTTTGATGGCATACAACATATAAAAGGATAAGACATTAATGAACATTTGGTTTTGCATGTAATCTATATCGTTGTTTCAGTAGGCATACTTTTACGTTCTCGATATCAAAACCGTACGTTCTCCATATGGAAACCGTACGTTCTTGATATGGAAATCGTACGGTTTTGATATGGAAACCATAAATAGAAGCTGGCTGCAACGATAATGCAATCCCGATGCGGAAACGATTATTCGGGGGAGAAATACTTTCGTCTTCAATAATCAGCAGTTTCATTGCGTTTGATGAGAAGCAAAGGTAATAGGGAAATTTGAAGATATATTGAAGAAGAATCGAATTTTTCACTATATTTACCCACAAAACTACTTACACTGAAAAAGATATGGATACTCAGACATTCATCAGCAAATACCGCCAGGCTTTTGGTGAAACGGCGGAACTTCCGCTTCTGTTCTATTATGCTAACGAACCGGTGGCAGATACAGATAAGATAAACGGTTGTCTCTTTAAGGGAATGGATGCCGCGAGAAAAGGGAAAGGGCTTAGCCTGAATGCCGAGACCATCGGTTGTGGCGGAGGCAAGCTCTATACCGCCTTTGCGCCGATGCCTGAGCATGTGCCCGGCTTTGTGTCACATAAAGAACGCTACAAGGCTTCTCCGGAAGATGTGATAACGTGCATTGAACAGCTTGATATACGGCCGGCTGCTAAAAAGTATCTCAATTTCATACGGATTGACCGCGTAGAGAGTTTTGAACCCATGGAAGGGATTTTGTTTTTTGCTACTCCCGACATGCTGTCAGGACTGGCAACTTGGGCATTCTTCGACAATAACGCCGATGATGCTGTCTCCTGCATTTTCGGCTCAGGCTGTTCATCAGTTGTAGCCCAAGCCGTAAAAGAAAACAGAACAGGCGGCCGTCGTACGTTTATAGGTCTGCTCGACCCTTCCGTGCGCCCTTATGTAGAAAGCAATGTGCTGAGTTTTGTGATTCCGGCAAGCCGTTTTAAAGAGATGTATCAGACAATGGACCGTTGTTGCCTCTTCAATACAAATGCATGGAGTAAGGTAAAAGAACGGATAACCAACAGCATCTGACCTGCGCTTACTTGATTAACATGATGATACTTCCGCCCGTAATCAGCAGCGCGCCCACTACCACCCGCAGGCTGACCGGTTCCTTCAGAAACAGGAACGACAGGCAGATGGTGATGACGACGCTCAGCTTGTCTATCGGCGCCACGCGCGATACGTCACCTGTCTGCAACGCCTTGAAGTAGAAGAGCCACGACAGCCCCGTCGCCACGCCGCTCAGCACGAGGAAGAGCCAGGCATGACGCGGTATCTCCCTTATCTCGCCCACGTGCTGCCCGAAGAGCACGATGCCCCACGTCAGCAGCAGGATGACGGTGGTGCGGATAGCCGTAGCCAAGTCTGAGTTGATGTCCTTCACGCCCACTTTGGCGAAGATGGCGGTCAGCGCGGCAAAGAGGGCGGACAGCAGTGCATAGTATTTCCACATAATCGCTTCTTGTTTTTTAAGTCGGATGCAAAGTTATTGTATCTACGCAAAGGTAGGAGCGGATTTTGTAGGAATTTTGAAGAAAGAAGAAACAAAACAAAAAAGCACTGCCCCTCTGGACGGACAGTGCCTTCTGATGATTCCCTGACTGGTCGTCAGACTAACGGATTATCTTGATGCAATCGGTTATTCTACCGGGCGGGAATATTTGCGGAATTGCATACCGTTTTTTAGAATCAAACTATCCGGTGTCAGTCGTTCGATTGTCAACGTATCCGAGAAAGAACCACTGACTCCGTTGCCAATGCTCTCTCCCGATAATATAAGCTGTTGTCCGTTTTGTTCCCAAGCTTTGTATTTCAACGTAGCCATGTTGATAGAGGAGGCTTTTCCTCCTTTTTCCAACGTGAACCCTTGTACGCCTTCCAATCCAGGAATCGGTTCTACCCATTGTCCCTCTATCGAGACACTTGCATTACATGCCGCTAAGACACTCACCATGCCTATTATACAGACACATTTCCATACATAGTTCATATTAATTTAATTTTTAGAGTTGCTATATATAGACAAAGGTACAGAAGAAATGGGAGTTTAGCAAACACCAAGCCCACCATTCACCGGTAAATTCTCCGCATTAGCGCCGGAATGAAACCTCAAACAAACAGAAGAACCACCGATACCGCCGTCACGTGGCGAAGAAAAGCCCGTTTCCGTTTCAACTTGTTTCAGATAACCGAACGATTCTTCGGTGCGGAGTTGCTTGATGTTCAATGTGAGAATTTTTTTCATATCCGTAATATTTTAGAATTTCTGTAACAAATGTAGCTAAATCTTTCCGGCGATCCAAGCTCGCAGCGGGGAAAGTGGCAATCCGTCCCGATTTTGCCTGTTCCCAGCGGGGAAAGTGCTTATCCTGCAGGATTGGCATCGTCCCCGCAGGGAAAAGTGGTTATCCGGCAGGATTTGTGTTGTCCCCGCTGGGGAGGGCGGTTGCCGGAGCGGATTGGCATTGTCGACTGAAATAATTTATCTCACTTTCAGATAGAGGTCTTTGTTCGGCTTGCCATGTTCGTTGAGAGAATAATACAGAACGAAATTGCAACGGTGCATAAATTCGGCTCCTATATAGTTGGCATCCACCACGCGACTGTTCACTACCTCACAAGAATCAACCCGTGTTCCGGCAACCGTAACGGGAATCTTGAAAACGGTGAGCGTATCGGTCAATTTTCCGCCGTGCTGTTTGATTTTTTCTTCGTAAGGAAAGCGCGTTTTCAGCCGGTCTGCAAGTGCGTTGTTTATCTCCAATACTCCTGTATAACCCAAATCGAGCGTAAAGCGTACTTCTTCATTCAATCCATTCATATAAACCGGAATGGAATCCTCGCGCAATCCTTGAGGGAGATAGGTCATTCCTGCGGTCTCCTTTGCCAGCAGGTCTTTGTTATTGGAATGGAAAAGCGTCATCGTGCCCGCTTCCGTGTCGAATTTCCACGTGCCAATAGCCAACATTTCCGTTCCGAACACGCCTTCATCTATCACATCATATATCATGTTATCTTTGCGAATGCCGTTGAACATCGGTTCTTGGATGCTTGCCTCACCAAAAGAGATAGAAGTGAATGTATACAATTCCGGAGAATTTTTCTCTTGATACGCATTGGTGCTTTTAATCGGTAGGTTCCCCCAGTATTCGCCGCCATAGGCTTGGATGGAATCTTCACGCATAAGGCTTGTCGCTTGCGTGTCGATACGGAGCGGAACTTTGTGCGTGCCGTTGAGGGTACAATCAATCAGAAACCAACCCTCTTTGCTGTACTGAATCGGATATTGATAGCACGCGTTTTCCGGCAGGGCTGAACGGTATGCAAGCGTATGCGAACTATAACGGATGAAAGGATAAGCAAACCAAGCGGCTCCGGCAGCAATCAAGACTATCACTATCGCTGCGATAATCAAATTACGTTTTGTCTTTTTCTTCATTTCATTTTCTGTTAAATGTTAGTTTTCGGGTGGCGAAGATAACGAAAAGTAAGGAAAGGAGCAAACACCAAGCCCACAATTCACCTATATATCCTCCGCATCAGCGCCGGAAGCACCACCAGCAGCAGGGGCAGACCTGCCACGAAGAGGATGGGCTTGGCGTAGAGTTGATGAATCGAAAGAGTTGCTTTCATATCCAAGTTGTGTTTAGTGGTTCCAGTAATTGTAGGCGGCAATGACAAGCTGCCGGTTCGTGCGCATCAGCAGGGCATCCCGTTCCGTCTGTATCTTGTTGCGGAACACGGTCAGGTAATCCAGCACGGACACCTGCCCAGCTTCCACCTCCCGCGCGTAATCGGACAGGACACGCTCGTATCCGGCGAGTTGCTCCGTCAGAGCCTTGTCCCTCCGGTCATATTTCTCCAACTCCGACAGGCATTGGCGGAGCCTCATGCTGCGTTGGTATTCGGCATGGTCCTGGTAGATGCGTATGCTTTGCTGCTGCAGTTCCGCCTGACGCTCCTTCCAGCGCTTTTGCCTGCCGTCGAAGAGCGTCCACGTAAATGTCAGTCCTGCGCTCCAGCCGAAATGCCTGTACCATTGCGAGAAGCTGCCCGTCTGCATGCCTCCGTCCACAAACAGGTCCAGCCGCGGCTTGTACTGCAAGTTGAAAGAACGCAGCGATGCCGCCGTGTTCAGGCTGTCCAACCGGTACTGTTCCGTCACCGCGCGTTCCAGTTGGTTCTCTTCCAAGCGGATGTGGTTGCGAGCCATATCCATATTGATGCGGGATTGTTCCTGTGCCACTTTGTAAGACGAATGTCCCAAGAGCGGTTGTGTCCACGTGGCTCCGGCATACAGGTGCCCGCTACTCTCGCCCAAGTCGTAGCCATAATAATCCGTGGCATCCTGTGCGTTCCACCGGAAAGAGGTTTGTCCCCCGTCTTTGGTCAGGACGGGTACGAACAGGTAATCCCCGTTCAGTTCCAGCCGCGAGCGGGTGTACAGCGCCTTCAGCCGCCGGAGTTCCGCCTGCTCGATTTGCAGTTGGTTGCGGTAATCGTGGAGCAAGGGGCTGTACTGCTTGGCTGCTTCCAGGTAATCGGGCAGCGAACGGCCGCGTCTTTGCCCGTAGGCGTACAGGAAAAGAAGGGATAATAAGAAAGGAAATATGAATCGTGTCATAGCCTACTTTCGTTTTTTCTGGCAAAAGTAGGCTATGAGTTTGGGGAAAGTTTGAAGATATCAGTATAAAACAGAAGTCATTTTATATCATGTCCGGAACCAGATAGATTGTATCTTCCGGGATGTTTTGCTCTTGCAAGGCTTCTTTATCCGTTAAAAAAGTCTTGATGAACTCTTCGTGTGTCTTGCAATAAGTTTCGGCTTTCCGGTAACATTCCAATGCCTCCGGTATACGGTTTGATGCCAGATACACATGTCCGGCATTCAACCAATCCGATATTTGCACATCATCGGTCTCCTGCAACTTTTGGTAAAAACGGAGTGCATCTTCATACCTTCCGGTCATAAAATAACACCAGCCGATGGCGCGTTGGGCATTTGCCGGAGTCTTGCCGAGGTACTCTACCTTGAAAAAATACGCAAGCGCTTTATCGTATTGACGCATCGTAGCGAGGCATTGCCCCATTTGGAGCAACGTGTTCAAGTCATCAGGCTTCATTTCTTTCACTTTTTCGTAACATTCCAATGCCTGAGGGTATTGCCGGGTGCGCTTATAACATTGCGCCAAATGTTTCAGCGTCCATACATGGTCTGGCTTAAGCAAGTCGGCATGGATGTATGCCTTGATAGCTTCGTCGTAATTTTTCAACTTTTGGTACGAAAAACCCAGTTTTTGCATGATTTCGGCATCGGGCTTTTCTTCTTGGCTCAGTTTCAGGTAAAGGGCAGAAGCCTCTTCCATGTAATCCTTTGCAAACAGATGGTCAGCGATGTGTTTCAATGCTTCGGGCTTATGGAGCAAGGAATTAAGCGCCGGACAGTTCCATAAATCCAGCTTGTCTTTAAACAAATCATGCATTTCGTTCCTATATGCCCATAGCTTGAAGAAACGGTACAAATCGTGGATGTATTGGCTGCTTATGGTTTTGGGCTTTTGAGCTTCTTTGGCAGATTCGGCAAGCGCCTGCATTTGCTCTTGCGCAAATTCGTTCTGGTTGGCAAGGTGAGAGGTGAGCATCTCCTGTTGCTGGGCAGGTATATTATATAAGGTAAGACAGAACGAATATTTATCCGAATTGCAGAAAACCGGCGAATTCACAATGAAGCTCATCAGGCTCTTTTGCCCTTTCTTCTCGTTTTCGAAGAGAGACGATATTTCGGGCATCTGCTTATCGAACAAGTAAAACCAATGTGCCGCCTGCCGGAAGAACGGATAGCTTTTCAATTGGGCGAAAGTGCTCATGTAGGTATCCGCCCCTTCCATTTGAAGTTCTCCCAGCTCGCGGATGTTTTTCTCTATCTGAGCCATGTCCTTGCTCCATTCGGGATTCTTGTCTTCCAAGTCTTCGATATCAATGATTTTCAAGTCAGGCTTGTATATGCCCGGCGTGCGCATCATTTGCGGGATTATTTCCTCGCGCATCTTCTTTTCAATCTTCTCTGTTTCGCGCGAGAGCAAAAGCAGGATTTGGATAATGAGCATATTTTCGGATGCGCTTTGTGATTCACCCAGCAAAGAGAGGGCGGCTTGCAGCTCGGGGTAGAGCGAAAGCCGTTTCTCCTGGTAATATGCGGTCAGTGCGATGCCTATCAAGACACGTTGCGTGACCAAGGGATTTGTCTCTGCCTGGTATGCGTTCAGCAAGAATTGGAATTTGCGGTTGTCGAACAAGCGAAGCAGGCTTAGAGTAACGGCGCTAATCATTACGGCAAGGTCATTGACCGGAATCAGAAGGGAAGACAAGAATGCGTTGGCTTGTTGGAATTCCTCTTCACTCCATTGTGTCGAAGTCCATATTTTGTCGAACAGTTCATCGGTCATTTGCTCGTGACGTAACGCCAAATTCTTCTGTGTGTCGGGTTGCCCGTCTTTCTCTCCTGCAAGCAATCCGGCAAGAGCCATGTCCTCGCTCAAGGACTCCAAACCTACATGCAACTCGTGGAATGTACGGGGAGGATTCTGGCGCATATACCGGCACTTGTCGGCAAAGTGCCCGCTATTCTTCCTGCATGCCTTCAGGAACTCAGCCTTATCTGTCAATTCGTACGTATTTCTCCGCAACAAATGATAAAGTTTGGACCGTTCAGGGTCGCTTGTTCCTTGTGCTGCATATTGCAACATATAATTATAGGTGGTCGCTATGTTTTCTATATCCGCGGACAGCTGCCAGTCTTCAGTCTCCGAGGCAAGAGCCTGCAATTGAATAAGAGCTTCCTTCAGCCTCCGTTGGTCTAAAAGTTCAATTATTTGCTCGTACATAAGTTTATCCGGTTTGACAGGTGCAAATGTAGCAATAATTTTGTAATTTTGCGGGCATCTATCGAAATAACAATGGAAATAGCTGGACTTCAACAGATTTATGCCAAGCATCCCAACATGAAGGGGCTGGCTGATTTATTACAAAGAAAAGACATCCGTACGATATTTTTGGAGGGGACGCATGCGTCTTCCCCTTCTTTTTTCGCTTCTGCATACGTTAAAGAGCATCCGGGGGTGAACTTGTTTGTCTTGAACGACCAGGAAGAAGCGGGGTATTTTTACCACGACATGGTACAGGCGAACGGAGATGCGGATATCTTGTTTTTCCCGTCTTCTTACCGCAGGGCGATAAAGTACGGTCAACGTGATGCAGCTAATGAAATCTTGCGTACGGAAGTATTGACCCGCTTGGGAAAATCCGAGTCTGTTTCAATCGTGACTTATCCGGATGCATTGGCAGAGAAAGTGGTTTCCCAACGGGAGCTGGATACACAAATGCTGGTGCTGAAAGTAGGGCAGGAGATAGCTACAGATAAGATTGCGGAGCAACTGACAGCTTTTGGATTCGAACATGTAGATTACGTGTACGAACCAGGGCAATTTGCAACACGCGGAAGTATATTTGATGTGTTTTCTTTTGCTTCGGAATATCCTTATCGTATCGACTTTTTCGGGGATGAGATAGACAGCATCCGTACATTTGAGGTTGAATCACAACTTTCAAAAGAGAAGAAAGACACCGTCAGTATCGTACCGGAACTTTCAAAATCATCGGGAGCAGACGTCTGTTTTCTCGATTTTATTCCCGATACAGCAATAATATGGGTGAAAGACTTGATGTGGGTGCGTGAGCGCATCCAGACGGTCCATGATGACACATTTTCTCCGCAAGCCATACAGGCATACGAAGGGGAAGCGGTAGATTTGGATAACTTGAAGCAGAAACTGGTTGACGGTCCGGAATTCCTGCAAAAGGCATTGTCTTTCCGGCGGATAGATTTTGGGCATAAAGCGGCTGGCACTCCTCAGGCAACGTTGGCATTCCAAACTTCCATTCAGCCGATTTTCCATAAGAATTTCGATTTGGTGGCGAGCACCCTGACCGATTACCGGCAGCGGGGATATCAGTTGTATATCTGTTCGGACAGTGTGAAGCAGACCGACCGCTTGCGTGACATTTTTCAAGAACGTGGCGATAAGATTTCATTTGTGCCGGTAGACCGTACTTTGCACGAAGGTTTCATCGACCATACACTGAAGTGTTGCATTTTTACCGACCATCAGATATTCGACCGTTTTCATAAATACAATTTACGCAGCGACAAGGCACGTAGCGGAAAGGTAGCGCTTTCGCTGAAAGAACTGAGCCAGTTTGAACCGGGAGACTATGTGGTGCATATCGACCACGGTATCGGAAAGTTTGCCGGACTGGTGCGCATCCCCAATGGGAACACTACGCAGGAAGTTATCAAGTTGGTATATCAAAATGACGATGTAGTCTTCGTTTCCATCCATTCGTTGCATAAGATTTCGAAGTACAAAGGGAAAGAAGGCGAGCAGCCTCGCATCAGTAAGCTGGGTACCGGGGCGTGGGAGAAGATGAAGGAACGTACCAAAACGAAAATCAAGGACATCGCCCGCGACCTTATCAAGCTCTATTCGCGCCGCAAGCAGGAAAAGGGCTTCAAGTACAGCCCCGATAGTTTTCTGCAACACGAACTGGAAGCAAGTTTCCTTTACGAAGATACGCCCGACCAGCTGAAAGCTACACAAGAGGTAAAAGCAGATATGGAAAGCGACCGTCCGATGGACCGTCTGGTGTGTGGCGATGTAGGATTCGGCAAGACCGAAGTGGCTGTGCGTGCAGCCTTCAAGGCGGTGACCGACAACAAGCAAGTAGCAGTGCTGGTACCTACTACCGTGCTGGCGTTCCAGCATTTCCAGACGTTCAGCAAGCGGTTGGAAGGAATGCCGTGCAAGGTAGACTATCTGAGCCGTGCCCGTACGGCAAAAGACACCAGCCGTATCTTGAAGGAACTTGCCGACGGAAAGATAGACATCCTGATAGGCACGCACAAGATTATCGGCAAGAGTGTGAAGTTCAAAGACCTTGGATTGCTGATTATCGATGAGGAGCAGAAATTCGGCGTGAGCGTGAAGGAAAAACTGCGTCAGCTGAAGGTGAACGTCGATACGCTGACAATGACCGCTACGCCTATTCCGCGTACCTTGCAGTTTTCGTTGATGGGAGCACGCGACCTGTCGGTTATTCAGACCCCGCCGCCCAACCGTTATCCCATACAGACCGAGGTGCACACGTTCAATGAAGAAATCATTGCCGATGCTATCAACTTTGAAATGAGCCGTAACGGGCAAGTGTTTTTTGTAAACAACCGCATCCAGAATCTGCCCGAACTGAAAGCGATGATAGAACGTAACATTCCCGATTGCCGTGTGTGCGTGGGGCACGGACAAATGAAACCCGAAGAACTGGAGAAAATCATCTTCGACTTTGTGAATTATGATTACGATGTGTTGCTTGCCACCACCATCATCGAGAGCGGTATCGATATTCCCAACGCCAATACCATCATCATTAACCAGGCGCAGAATTTCGGATTGAGCGACCTGCACCAGATGCGCGGACGGGTAGGGCGGAGCAACAAGAAAGCTTTCTGTTATCTGCTGGCTCCCCCCTTGTCTGCTCTGACCCCCGAAGCCAAACGCCGTTTGCAAGCTATCGAGAACTTCAGCGACTTAGGAAGCGGCATTCACATTGCCATGCAGGACCTTGATATCCGCGGTGCCGGGAATATGCTGGGTGCCGAACAGAGCGGTTTCATTGCCGACCTGGGTTATGAGACCTATCAGAAGATTCTGGCAGAGGCGGTGACTGAATTGAAGAACGATGAGTTTGCCGAACTTTATGCCGATGAAATCAAAGCGGGTGAAGAAAAACTGAGCGGCGAGGGATTTGTTGACGAATGTACGGTAGAGAGCGACCTCGAATTGCTTTTCCCCAACGAGTACATCCCCAGCAGCAGCGAGCGTATGCTGCTTTACCGCGAATTGGATAAACTGGAATTGGACAAGGATGTCGAAGCCTTCAAGGCAAGGCTGGTAGACCGTTTCGGCAAGATTCCGCCCGAAGGAGAAGAACTGATACGTATCGTGCCCTTGCGCCGGATGGCGAAACGGATGGGCATCGAAAAGGTTATCCTCAAGTTAGGGCGGATGACGCTGTATTTTGTCAGCAACCTGGAGAGCCCTTATTATCAAAGCGAGGCGTTCGGGAAAATAATCAACTATATGTCACAGAACCCGCGTATATGTAACCTGCGCGAGCAAAACGGTAAGCGAAGCATGGTCATCAAAGACGTAAAAGACGTGCAGACCGCCGTACGCATTATGCAAGAGATCGTAAGTATGCCGGCGCAATAAGCGTGACAAACATATTTCAGTCCTGTTTCATTTCAAAGGCTGACGTTATCTTTTAACGTATCAACGGGTGTAAGTGTAGGGAAGAATCTCTACATTTACATCCGTTTTTTTATTTATAAGATAGTATGAAAAGATTGTTATCATTTGTTCCCTTGTTTTGTGTTGCCTTGTCAGTGTCAGCACAGACCGCAAAGGATGAAATCCGCCAAAACCCGGCTTTGGCAGCCGGTAAGTATTATGCCTATCAGGCTCCGTCCGTAGAACTTACTCCGGCTCCTGAAGGCTATGAACCCTTTTACATCTCGATGTTCGCCCGTCACGGTTCACGTTATCTTACCAAGCAGAAAAAATACGATAAGCCCTTGGCTGTCTTGCGTGATGCCGAAAAGCAACATATCCTTACCGCCGATGGGAAACGGGCACTCGAGATAGTGGAAAGTCTGGCGCAGGAAGCCGAAGGACGCTATGGAGAACTCACTCCGAAAGGAGCTGAACAACATCGCCAGTTGGTACGCCGTATGTTTGCCCGTTATCCGCAAGTGTTTACCGAAGGTGTACACGTGGATGCCCGCTCTACCTATAAGACCCGTGCTTTCCTTTCGATGACCGCCGGGTGTGTGGAGCTGAAAGGTTTAAATCCGAAATTGAATATCACCAACGATGCCAGCAATCATGACCTTTATTATATAAAGTATAAGAACGAACCCTACGAAGCTGTCCATTTGGCGAATGCTGATTCGGTCTATCGTGCTGCCGACAGCATATACGTGCATCCTGACCGTCTGATGAAGCAGCTCTTCACCCGTCCTCAGGCTGTGGAAGATCCTACGGGACTGATGATGGACCTCTTCGAACTGGACGGAATCAGCCAAAGCAGTTACAATCAGCCTGATTTGGCGTTCTTGTTTACCGAAGATGAACGTTACGACTTGTGGCAACGTAATAACTTCGAGTGGTATTACGAGAAAGGCGCATCCCCGCTGAGCGGTGCTTGTATGTACAAGGTAGAACGTAACCTGCTCCGTAATTTTGTAGAGACTGCCGATACGGTCATCGCTTCGAAACGGAATTGCGTTACCCTTCGTTATGGGCATGATACCAATCTGGCTCCCTTGGCCACGCTGATGGGGTGCAATCATTTGTCTGCCTCTACCGGTGATTGGCAAAAGATAGCCGATACCTACCGCACCTACCGTATTATTCCGATGTGCGGCAACGTGCAACTCATTTTCTTCCGCAAGCCGGGCAATGATGACATTCTGGTGAAGCTTCTTCTGAACGAGCGTGAGGTGACGCTTCCCGTCAAGACCGATTGTGCGCCTTTCTACCATTGGAAAGATGTCCGGACTTATTGGATGCACGTAGTTCGCTCCATTTCGTTACCGGATGTGGAAGTAACACAAGAATAATTACGAAATACGGAGTCTATAAATCGATGGGTGTCATAGGGACACTTACTTTTTCTTGTACAGTACGGAATATTTTGTTTTGCATGTAGCCCATATCGTTGTTTCAGCAGGCATACTTTTACGTTCTTGATATGGAAACCGTACGTTCTTGATATGGAAACCGTACGGTTTTGATATGAAAACCATAAATGGAAGCCGCTTGAAACGATAATGTAATCCAAATGCGGAAACAACTGTTCCGGGGAGAAATCAGAAAATGGGTGAGGCCGTAAAAGGAAAAGCCCTTTTCTTGATTCCATGAATAGCCACAATGCAAAAGTATATGCAAAAGTATACATGCGAAAGCATATTTCTTTTCATTGAAATCTTTTCCATATCACAGCTTTTCATTATCTTTGCAGCGATTATTTTTCGCAGAACATGAAGATTAAGGAGATTCTGAATGCCCTTGAGATGTTCGCGCCTCTGCCTTTGCAAGACGGATTTGATAATGCCGGACTGCAAATCGGATTGACAGACGCGGAAGCTACAGGGGCTTTGTTGTGTTTAGACGTGACTGAAGCAGTAGTGGACGAAGCGGTAACATTGGGCTACAACCTGATTATTTCGCATCATCCGCTTATCTTTAAAGGGTTTAAGTCGATTATAGGGAA
>ULXT01006741.1_pt1 | contig 18487 bp, 13 predicted proteins | sample 1961571 | NCBI WGS metagenome assembly ULXT01 (sample SAMEA4835846, study PRJEB28245) | human gut metagenome | biome: gut microbiome; material: fecal sample | place: Denmark | collected 2008
CACCCAAAAAGTTGCATTTATAAGTTGAACTCAAGAATTAAGTGGAGTAATGGTGTAACTTCACGCTCAAAATTTGGAAAATATATGAAGAAAAGAGGATGGATTGTGCTGTTCCTAGCTTTTCCTTTGTGGGTGCAGGGACAAAGTGCACGTGAGGAGATTGGAAAGAATCCGGCATTGGCTGCAGGAAAATATTATGCTTATCAGGCTCCGGAGGAGAAGTTGACTCCGGCTCCTGCAGGGTATGAACCTTTTTATATATCCATGTTTGCCCGGCATGGCTCCCGGTATCTTACAAAAGAGAAGAAGTATGCAGCGCCGTTATCACTCCTTCTTGAAGCAGACGAGGAGGGAGTGTTGACTCCTGATGGAAAGCGTGTGCTGAAGGTGGTGGCTTCTCTGGCCCAGGAGGCAGAAGGGCGTTATGGAGAATTGACTCCGAAAGGAGCGCAGCAGCACCGGGAGCTGATAGACCGGATGTTTCACCGTTACCCTGAGGTGTTCAGTGACGGTACGCATGTGGATGCACACTCCACATACAAGACTCGTGCTTTTCTTTCCATGGCTGCCGGATGTGTGGAATTGAAAGGTTTGAATCCTAAACTGAATGTTACGGCACAGACTAGTGAAACGGATGCTTATTATATAAAGTATAAGAATCCCTTGTATGAAGCACAGCATTTGGAGAATGTGGATTCCGTGTATCGTGCTGCCGACAGTGTGTATGTACATCCGGAACGATTGATGAAACAGATGTTCCGTGACTCTGTTTACGTGGAAAAGCATGTGGACGCCGTGAAACTGATGATGGATTTGTTCGAACTTCATGGTATCAGTCAAAGTAGTTACAAGCAACCGGATCTTTCTTTTTTATTTACTCCCGAAGAACAATATGATTTGTGGCAGCGGAATAATTTTGAATGGTATTACGAAAAAGGGCCTTCTCCGTTGAGCGATGCGTGCATGTATAAGCTGGAACGAAATCTGCTGAATAATTTCATCGAAACAGCTGATACGGTAATCGCTTCCCGGAAAAATGCGGTGACATTACGTTACGGGCATGACACGAACCTGGCTCCGCTGGCTACGCTGATGGGGATAAATGCACTGCAAAAGGAAACTGCCGATTGGAATAAGATAGCGGATACATATCGTACTTATCGCCTGATTCCGATGTGTGGCAATGTTCAACTTATTTTCTATCGGAAACAGAACAGCCGGGATATTCTAATGAAATTACTGCTGAATGAACGTGAAGTCACACTTCCCTTGCGGACGGATGTCTCACCTTATTATCATTGGAACGATGTAAGGGAATACTGGAAGCGGATTGTAAAAGGAATTTCCCTTCCGGAAAGTAAGGATAAATAATCCTATTTGTAATATGTTTGTAAAAAGAGGTATTTGCGGGCTGGTCCTGAAAGTACCTCTTTTTTATTGTAATGGATATTGGGTGTAAATGTAACACAATAGAAATTTCTATGCAATACCTATGAAAATCATACGGGATACTTTTGCGGCAAATAAGGAAAGCAAATGAAATCTAAGATTGTATTGGTATTGTTATCACTGGTATCGACAGGATTGCAAGCTGGTGTGGTGAAAGGTAAAATTAAGGATGCACAGACTGGAGAAGAAATTATTGGTGCATCGGTGATTGTGAAGGAAGACCCTGGAAAAGGAACAGTAACCGGATTGGACGGAAGTTTTAATCTGTCGGTGAACAGAGACAAATATACACTGGTCTGTTCTTATGTGGGCTATAAAAAATATGAAGTCAGCATAGCAGCAGATAAGAAAGAAATTGTAATTCCTTTGAAGAGTGACGACGTTGCTCTGGATGAAGTGGTGGTGGTAGCTTCTAATCCGGGAAGAACTGAAGCCGGTGCAAGAGGCATTGAACGTCAGGCAATGAACGTGGTGAATGTGATGAGTGCGAAGGCGATAGAACTTTCTCCGGATATTACGGTAGCCAACGTGATTCAGCGAATGTCAGGTGTGACAATTGAACGTAACAGTAGCGGTGAAGGGCAGTATGCCATTCTTCGCGGTATGGATAAGCGTTACAACTATACATTAGTAAACGGAGTGAAAATTCCGAGTCCGGATAACAAAAACCGTTTTGTGCCGCTGGATATTTTCCCGTCAGAAATGTTGGACCGTTTGGAAGTAACCAAATCTTTGACCGCCAACATGGAAGGTGACGGAATCGGAGGAGCAGTCAATTTGATTATGAAGGATGCACCTTCTGAACGCCAGTTTACGGCAAATCTGTCAACCGGTTACAATGCAATGTATTTTGACCGCGATTTTCAGTCGTTCAATCGTGGAGCGATTGTGAAAAAGTCTCCTTACGAGCAGATGGGCATGCCGGAAAGCTTTAAGGTGACTGATGAAAATTTTACGAAAGAAAATCTTCGCATGCAGTGGAAAAAACCTTTACCGGATGTAACAGCTAGTTTGTCTTATGGTGACCGTTTTTTTAATAATAAATTAGGATTGATTTTAGCTGGAAGCTATTTGAATACCTATCGTGGTAAAGAAAGTGAAATTTATTATCAGCCAGGACGTGAGGCAAATAACACAGAAACCCGAAATTACTCGGATCAGCAGACACGTATTGGAGCACATGCTAAGTTTGATTACCATATAACTTCACGTCATAAACTGACTTGGTATAATGGATATATGGATATGCGTGAATCTGAAGTACGCGACCGTTTGGATAAGAAAGAAGGGTATGTTCGAATGAAATGGAATCGTCAGTATATTGTCAATTCTACATTGAAAGGTGAGCATGCTTTCTTGGACGATAAAGCTTTAAGTTTGACTTGGTCTGCTGTCTTGTCTAAAGCTTATAGTGAAACTCCGGATAATTCGGAAATTAAATTGTTGGATGGTGGTAATCGTGTAGCTGTAAATCAGGCTTTAATACGCCGATGGGAACATAATTCAGATTGCGATAAAGCGGGATATATTGATTTGTCATATAAATGGAAGTTACCCGTGTCTGAGATTGTCTTTTCAGCAGGTGGTATGTATCGTGACAAAAAAAGAGACAGTTTCTTTAATGAATATACATTTGAAACAGTAAACGGACAGCCTCAGTATAAAGGAGAAGACTGGAATAATTACGATGAGATAAATTTCTTGTATGAAAGCCGTAATATTAGTGGTGCGTTGAATTATGATGCAACAGAAAAGATTGCTGCAGGATATGGTATGGCAAAATATACTTTTGGTAAATGGGAATTGATTGCAGGTGTTCGTGTAGAACATACTGATCAAGGATACTTACTTAAATATCCAGTAGGAGATGTGAAGGCTGAGAGCGGTCAGAAATATACCGATGTATTGCCAAGTTTCCATGCCAAGTATGGTATTCATAAAAATGCAAACATGCGCTTTTCTTATGCTCGTGCGATAAACCGTCCTAGCTTTTTTGAAATCGTGCCTTATAAGATTTTAAATGAAGATTTTAGTGAAAAGGGTAACCCTGATTTGAAGCATACAGTAGCAGATAATTTAGATTTACGTTATGAATTTTTCCCGAAATCATCAGAGCAGTTTATGGTGGGAGTTTTCTATAAGTATTTGCAAGATCCGATAGAACAAGGGTTGGTAGCTCAAGGGCAAGACCTCTATTTTATTCCGATGAACTTTGGTGATGCTTCGAATTTAGGCGTTGAAATAGATGTGATGAAATATTTTAATTGGTTTGGTGTGAAAGCTAATTATACTTATACACATTCGAAGATTACTACAGATAAGCGTACAATGGAAGGTTCTGATGTGATAGTAGTTACTCAAACTCGTCCGCTTTACGGTCAGGCAGCTCATGTGGCTAATCTGTCTTTGTTATTCAAAAGCACAAAATTAGGATGGGAAGGACAAATTGCTGGAAGTTATACAGGAAAACGATTGAGTGAAGTTTCCAATTATCTGGATGATGATATTTGGGAGGATGGTTATATGCAATTGGATGCTTCTATTGAGAAAAGTTTTAAGAACGGCATTTCTATATATGCCAAGGCTTCAAATTTATTGGATACTCCTTTATTGCGATATACTCATAAAGGACCTCATACAGATGGAATAACTGGATTTGACCGGAAGAATGGCAATTTGATAGAACGTAAAGAATGGCATGGACAGTCATTCATGTTGGGAATAAGGTATAAACTTTAAAAAGAAACTAAAAACTATATTGACTAACAATTTTAATTTATTAAAAATGAAACTGAAGAATTATTTGTTGGCAAGTGCCGCATTGATGACATTGTCTTGTATGTCAATTTCTTGTACAGATGATACAGAACCTGTTATTCAAAAGCCTGTTGACCCGTCAGAACTTGGTGATTTTGCAAAAGAAGATGTGGTAACATGGGATGCGGGAAAAATTGTAGAATTAAAAGATCATTTTACTGTTCCAGAAGGTAAAACGCTGATAATAAAAGAAGGTGTAGAGGTTATTGCTACTCAAAAGGTTGGCGCAAACGAATTACCTATTGAATTTACGGTAAAAGGAAAGTTGTATTGTGAAGGTACTGCTGAGAAGCCTATATTGTTCTCTATTCCAGAAGAAGAAAGAACCAATTCAAATATCTTTAAAGGAAAATGGGGAGGTATCGTAGCTACTGAAACTTGTCCTGAAATGTTGATTGACCATACTATTATAGAATATGTGGGTGGAAAAGTAATAGAAGGTGCTCCTGCTGCTACTGCAGGTATTTATGATGCTGGTGATGATGCTTATCCACAGATTACTACTAATAATCCTGATGGCAATTATGTGATAACCAACTCAATCCTTCGCTATGGAGTGTCTGATGCTATTTATATGATGGGAGGTAACGCGATTATTGCAAATAATATATTTATTGCTAATGGTGAAACTGGTGAGGAAGCTGTAAATGTGAAATCAGGATGTAAGGTTGATGTTGCCGGAAATCTGATGTTCGCACCTAATACCAATGGTTTAAAACTTTCAAGTAAGTCACAGAGTGAGGTTCGTAAACAAGCCAAAATCCAAGCTTATAATAATACAATTGTAAATGCCGGATGGAGACGTGATAGTGATAAAGGTGGTGGTATCTATGTTGAAGAGAATGCGTGTGTACATGTATTTAATAATTTGATGGTAAACTGTAAGTTTAAAGCAACTACTCCATTATGGGAACATCCGGGACTTGATGGTGGCTATGATAGAAACAATTCTGTTATTGATTATAATTATTATGCTTCTGGTTCACAGAAAGTTGATGCTGGATTTGTATATGATGAAGGTATTGAGTATTCATGGGAAGGATATAATTATGATTATAAAACAAATGAGGAATATGGTAATGGTGAAGTGGAAACTTCTTGGTATGATACGAAAAAAGTAGATGTACGCTCTATCGTAGCTAAGGAAAATGATTCAAAAGACCCGAAATTCGTAAACTATCCAATAAATGAAATTGCTTTGACCGAGTATGTATATCAGGATGCATGGGACTTCCATGTACAGGCTGGTTCACCGGTACTGACTGGTGCTTACGATGGTAGTGATGCTACTATGCAACCTTATTTCGGTACATCAGGTTTGACAGTAAACGGAAAAACTTATACCTCTCCGAAAGTGGAAGCTCGCTTCGGAGCATACGGTACAAAATAATAAAATCCTTTTCTAGGTTTTGTTAAGGCAGTTGTGAAACTGCATTTTTCCTTAGACGAATAAGTCCGGACAGCTGTGTTTCGGACTTATTTTTTGAAAATCTTCTGCAAAGGAGTTTTCCTGATTTTATTCAGAATTGGGATTTACCTTTGCAACAATAAACAAATAATTGATAAAACTAAAAATGATTATGATTTCATTAAAAAGAATTTTCTGTACATGTTGTCTGCTTTTATCTGTATGGGCAGTTTTTGCACAAGGTCCTTCAGAATGGAAGGCATTGGAGAAACCCTTGAATTTTTATCTGGCAAATGATTTGGGCCGTAATGGATATTACGACCAGAAACCTATCGCCGAATTGATGGGTCAGATGGCAGAGAATGTAGATATTGAAGCAGTGGTAGCAGCCGGCGATGTGCATCACTTTGAAGGCGTACGCAGTGTAAACGATCCGTTGTGGATGACCAACTACGAACTGGTGTACAGCCATCCGGAACTGATGATTCCATGGTATCCTATATTGGGTAATCATGAATATCGTGGTAATACGCAGGCTGTATTGGATTATAGTCAGGTGAGTGCCCGTTGGGAGATGCCGGCACGTTATTACACAAAGGTGCTGGAGAACGATGATATTACGGTGCGCCTGGTAATGATTGACACAGCCCCTCTGTTGGATAAATACCGTAAGGATACGGAAAAGTATCCGGATGCATGCAAGCAAGATATGGACAAGCAGTTGGCATGGCTGGACTCTGTATTGACATCTGCCAAGGAAGACTGGGTGCTGGTTGTGGGTCACCATCCTATTTATGCGGATACGGACAAGAATGATTCGGAACGCCTGGATATGGAAAAACGGGTAGACAGCATTTTGCGCAAGCATAACAATGTAAATATGTATTTGTGCGGACATATCCATAACTTCCAGCATATACGCAAAGCAGGAAGCAAGATAGATTATGTAGTGAACACTTCCGCATCTTTGAGCCGCAAGGTGAAAGCGGTAGAAGGCACTGTGTTCTGTAGCGGAGAAACAGGTTTCTCTTTGATTTCTGCCGATAAGAAAGAATTGTGCCTGTATATGATTAATAAGGAAGGCAAAGTGTTGCATACAGTAAGACAGACCCGTTAATGTGGCTTTCTGCCTGTTTCCATTATTTTGCAAACTCGACTTTGCGTTATTGTTTTAAAATAGATAATCCTCTCCTCATTTTTAGGTATTTTTGAGGGAAAGAGTAGCGATTTGGCAAAAAAAGAGACATTCGTTGGAACGGTGTCTCTTTTTTTGCTATTTTTGCACAGTTTTTGGGGCATTTGTGCCGAATCGACTATGAGGGGCATGCAGATGCTCAGTTTATTGGACTATATGAGAATAGTCCGGCATCAAAAGAAATCATTATTAAAACATAAAGCATGATACACAAAGTATTAATCGCTAACCGTGGTGAAATTGCTGTGCGCGTGATGCGTTCTTGCCGTGAAATGGGTATCCGTACCGTAGCAGTTTTTTCCGAAGCCGACAGAACGGCTCGCCACGTACTTTATGCAGATGAGGCTTGCCTGATAGGTCCGGCAGCATCTCGCGAAAGTTATCTGAACATAGATAAAATTATCATGGCTGCAAAACGTCATGGAGTAGATGCTATTCATCCGGGATATGGCTTCTTGTCTGAAAATTCAGAATTTGCACGCCGTTGCCGTCAGGAAGGTATCATTTTTATTGGTCCGGATCCTGAAACGATGGATGCGATGGGTGACAAGATTTCTGCCCGTAAACACATGATTGCAGCTGGAGTGCCGGTCGTTCCGGGTACAGAACAGCCGTTGCAGAGTGTAGAAGAGGCTAAGGAAATCTGTAACAAAATCGGTTATCCGGTCATGCTGAAAGCTTCTATGGGAGGCGGTGGTAAAGGTATGCGTCTGATTCATAGCGAAGATGAAGTGGAAGAAGCATACAATACAGCCCGTTCTGAATCTATGTCTTCTTTTGGTGACGATACCGTTTATCTGGAGAAATTTGTGGAAGAACCACATCATATTGAATTCCAGATTTTAGGAGATAATTTCGGAAATGCCGTGCACTTGTTTGAACGCGAATGTTCTATCCAGCGTCGTAACCAGAAAATCGTAGAAGAGACTCCTTCTCCTTTCGTAACTCCTGAATTGCGTCAGAAAATGGGTGAGGCAGCTGTGGCTGCGGCTAAAGCTGTACACTATAAGGGAGCCGGTACGATTGAATTCCTGGTCGACAAGCACCGCAATTTCTACTTCCTGGAAATGAATACCCGTTTGCAGGTAGAACATCCTATTACAGAAGAAGTGGTAGGTGTAGACCTGGTAAAAGAGCAGCTTCGTGTAGCCAATAACGAGCCGTTGCACTTCAAGCAGGAAGATTTGAAACAGCGCGGACATGCCATCGAATGCCGTATCTGTGCAGAAGATTCTGAAAACAACTTTATGCCTTCACCGGGTGTTATCCGTCAGTTGATGGAGCCGAATGGTATCGGTGTGCGTATCGATAGCTATGTGTATGAAAGCTACGAAATTCCTATCTACTATGACCCGATGATTGGTAAACTGATTGTATGGGCTACTACTCGTGAGTTTGCTATTGAACGTATGCGCCGCGTGTTGTACGAATACAAGATTACCGGTTTGAAGACCAATATCGGTTACCTGCGTCACATCATGAACGTGCCCGATTTTGTAGAAGGACATTACAACACATTGTTCATCCCGAAACATCAGGACATGCTGCGTGAGTGGGCCGGACAGAAAGAAGAGGAAACTGAAAATATCGCCATGATTGCGGCTTACATTGACTACCTGATGAACCTGGAAGAAAACAAGTCGGCATCAAGCGACAACCGTCCTATCAGCCGCTGGCGTGAGTTTGGCCTGAAAAAAGGTGTGCTGAGAATCTAAGTATTTTGAATTAAAGTAGAAGATTATGGAAATACATATAGGAGACAGAGTTGCGGATGTGACATTGGTCAGCAAAGAAGGTAATAAGGTACAGTTGACCATTGACGGAGTTCCATACGATGTAGACATCGTGATGGCCGAAAATGGTAGCTGCTCCATTCTGCACGAAGGAAAGTCGTACAACGCCGAACTGATTCGTAAGGAAGGTGGAAAGAGCTATACTGTAAATGCACATTATCAGTCATATAACATTGACATCATCGATTCACAGGCTAAATACCTGCGTATGCGCAAGGGCGGTGACGAGAAACAGCAGGATAAGATTGTTTCTCCGATGCCGGGTAAGGTAGTCAAGATTCCGGTGAAAGCAGGCGACCGTCTGCAGGCTGGCGACATCGTAGTAGTGATTGAAGCTATGAAGATGCAGAGCAACTACAAGGTAAACAGCGAATGCGTAGTGAAGGAAATCCTGGTAAACGAAGGAGATTCTGTCAACAGCAATCAGGTGATAATGACTTTGGATGTAATTAAAGAAGACGAACAATGACAACAGCAGAACAATATAAGAAATTTGAGGAGCTGGATAAGCTTGCTTCTCAGGGTGGTGGCGTAGAACGCGTGGAAAGACAGCACGCCAACGGTCACATGACAGCCCGCGAACGTATCGACATGTTGCTCGATAAGGGTACGTTCAATGAAATGGACAAGTTCGTAATCCATCACTGTACAGACTTCGGAATGGATAAGAATCACATTCCGGGTGACGGTATCGTATGTGGTTACGGTAAAATTGACGGACGTCTGGTGTACGTATATGCATACGACTTCACCGTATACGGCGGTACACTGAGTGCGACAGGTGCACAGAAGATTGTGAAAGTGCAGGAACTGGCATTGAAGAACGGTGCGCCGGTGATTGCCTTGAACGACTCAGGTGGTGCACGTATTCAGGAAGGTGTAGGCAGTATCTCAGGTTACGCTTCTATCTTCTACCAGAATACCATCGCTTCAGGTGTGATTCCGCAGATTTCGGCCATCTTAGGTCCTTGTGCAGGTGGTGCCTGCTACTCTCCGGCACTGACCGACTTCATCTTCATGGTGAAGGAAAAGAGCCACATGTTCATCACTGGTCCGGACGTAGTGAAGGCCGTGACACACGAAGAAGTGGACAAGGAAGAACTGGGTGGTGCTTATACCCACAGCAGCAAGAGCGGTGTAACTCACTTCCTTTGCGATACTGAAGAAGAAACTTTGATGAGCATCCGTGAACTGTTGAGCTTCCTTCCGTCTAACAACATGGAAGATGCGCCGATGATTCCTTGCACTGACGACATCCGCCGTGCAGAAGAGTCACTGATGACAGTCATTCCGGATGACCCGAACATGCCGTACGACATCAAGAACATCATCGAACCGGTAGTCGACAACCACTATTTCTTTGAAGTGATGCCTCACTTTGCCAAGAACATCGTGGTAGGATTTGCTCGCCTGGGCGGACGTTCTGTAGGTATCGTAGCCAACCAGCCTGCTTATCTGGCCGGTGTGCTCGACATCGATGCTTCTGACAAGGCTTCTCGCTTTATCCGTTTCTGCGACTGCTTCAATATTCCTATCGTTACTTTCGAAGACGTACCGGGCTTCTTGCCGGGATGCACACAGGAACACAACGGTATCATCCGTCACGGAGCGAAGATTGTGTATGCGTATGCAGAAGCTACAGTGCCTAAGATTACCGTAATTACCCGTAAGGCTTACGGTGGTGCTTACATCGTAATGAACAGTAAGCCAATTGGTGCCGATGTAAACTTCTCTTACCCGACTGCAGAAATCGCCGTAATGGGTGCCGACGGTGCTGTAAACATCCTGTACCGCAAGGCTACTCCGGAAGAAAAGGCGAAGGCAGTAGAAGAATACAAGGAAAAATTCTCTAATCCTTACCGTGCAGCCGAACAGGGTTACATCGATGAAATCATCCTTCCGAAGGATACTCGCTATAAACTGATTCAGGCATTGGAAATGACTCAGAACAAGAGCCAGAGCAATCCGCCGAAGAAACACGGTAACATGCCGCTGTAATCAGGTAGCAATTGTATAGATAATAAATAAGAAGAAGCGAAGAATTCCGCCGGTCATACGTGAGGAGTTCTTCGCTTTCTTGTATTGTGTTCACATTAGATTCTTTTTATATGAAGGAAGCATTCATAAAACTGCATCTTTCCATTCTCATTGCCGGAGGAACGGGGATTTTCGGAAAACTGATTTCCCTGAATGAAGGTCTGCTTGTGTGGTACCGTATGATGTTCGCCTCCGTAATGTTTTTCCTGTTGCTTTCGTTTCTGAAAAAGCTGCGGAAAGTGACCTTGGGCGATGTAACCAAGATTGGCTCTGTGGGATTGCTGTTGGCCTTGCACTGGATATTCTTCTATGGAAGTATCAAAGCCTCCAATGTATCCATCGGCGTGGTTTGTCTTTCGCTGATGAGTATCTTTACCGCCATCTTTGAGCCTCTCATCAATCGTCACCGTATTTCTTTGCGGGAGATTCTGTTCAGTCTGGTAGCCGTGCTGGGCATTGTGCTGATATTCCATTTTGACACTCGCTACCGGGTGGGCATCTGTATGGGAGTCATTTCGTCGGCTTTAGCTTCTCTGTTTACCATTGTCAACAAGAAGGTAGCCGTGAACTACACCTCCAGCACCATGCTGATTTACGAGATGCTGGGCGGTTTCTTAGGCATTTCCTGCATCCTGCCTTTTTATTTGCACTATTTCCCGGTGCCCTCTATTCTGCCCGGCGCCCAGGATTTGATTTACCTGCTTTGCCTGGCTTCGGTGTGTACCGTGGGACTTTATATCCTCCAGATTCAGGTACTGAAAGTCATATCCGCCTTTACGGTCAACTTGAGCTATAACCTGGAGCCGATATACAGCATCATCGGCGCCATGCTGATATTTCAGGAAGCCAAAGACCTGAACTTCAGCTTCTACTTAGGACTGGGACTGATTGTCCTGTCGGTCGTACTCCAGACCCTCAATGTGTTGTCGCAGCACCATAAGTTTATTCCTTCATTGTATGTAAAATGGAAACGTTGAAGAACCGTATCGTGAAACTGCTGGACACCCTGAACGAGCGGGTGTACGGCAAAGAAGAAGTCATGGCACTGGCGCTGCTTTCGGCTGTGGCAGGAGAGAGCATCTTCCTGCTGGGCCCTCCGGGAGTGGCCAAGAGTATGGTAGCCCGCCGGTTGAAACTGATGTTCCGTGGAGGAACGGCTTTCGAATACCTCATGTCGCGGTTCAGTACCCCCGATGAAATATTCGGTCCCGTATCCATTGCCCGGTTGAAAAACGAAGACACCTACGAACGCATGACCGAAGGCTATCTGCCCACTGCTACCGTCGTCTTCTTGGATGAAATCTGGAAAGCCGGTCCCGCCATACAGAATGCCCTTCTGACCGTCATCAATGAGAAAATCTTCCGCAACGGACAGTTTTCGGTACGGGTTCCCATGAAAGGACTGATTGCCGCATCGAACGAACTTCCGGCTTCAGGACAAGGACTGGAAGCACTGTACGACCGCTTCCTGGTACGTAAGTTAGTGGGCGGTATTGAAGACCTGTCCGATTTCGACCGGATGATTTCCACTGCCGACGAAAGCGAACCGGAAATGGACGAAAGCCTGGCTGTGAGCGACGAAGAATACCGCCAGTGGCAGGAACAGATGAAATCCGTCGGCCTGCACTATTCCGTGCTGGAAGTCATCCATTCCTTTAAGGATAAATTAGAAGATTATAACCGCCAGCTGGAGAATGCCGATTCACCCTTCTCTGTAGCACTCTACGTGTCCGATCGTCGCTGGAAGAAAATCGTCCGTCTGCTGCGAGCCTCTGCCTTTCTGCAAGGAAACACCGAGGTACGCCTGTCCGACTGCCTGCTGATGGTACACTGCCTGTGGAACGAGACCAGCCAGATAAATTGGGTACGCGATGCCGTGCTGACGGCAGTAGGCGAGAGCGTGCGTGGCTACGTACTGAACCTGTCGGGTATTGAAGCCGATTTGCAGGCTTTGAAGAAAGAACTCGACTCGGCAGGAGCCTTGCGCGAGCGGGCCGATGCCGGATTGCAGCTGGTCGATACATACTACTATCAGGTGGAACGCGTACGCCTGGCCGGACGACTTCTCCTCTTTGCGTCCGACTACCAGCAGCTGGACGACACCGGCAAACAGTTCTATCTTCATAAAGACAAGTACAAGACCGATTGCTATGTATTGAAGAAATACGACCCTTCCATGCGCAACAAGGTATCCCCATCGAAAGTTTATACCCTGCGCCGTGGCCGTCGTTCTGTATTTATCAACGACTATGAATACCCCTTGCTGTGCACTCCCGATTGCGCGTCGCTGCCCGCCATGGAAGTACAGGCACAGGAAGACATCCTCGCACGCTTCAGCCAGCTGGAACAACGGCTCAGCCATGCAGAAGCCCATTGCGGCGACTGGGTGAAAGAAGAAGCCGACTACTGCGCAAACCACCTGTTTGTCGGGAAAAGAGAGAAAGAAGCCATGAGCCGGATACTGGGCGAACCGTCGAAAGCCCTGTTCCGCTATCGGAACGAGTTGGAGGAAATGAAACATGCATACCGGAAAGAGAACGAGGAATATCCGTCTGAAAGACCTGAAGACGGCCTATTTGGAGCAACTTCGTGAGCGAAGCCGGGCGCGGATGGAAGAATACATTCAGGAGCGCACCGTGCTGGAAAGTGAACTGGAAGAATGCATCTGGGAATATTATCGCCAGACGGCTCCTTCCTTGCAGGAATTCTATTCCCGCTACACCCCTGAATGGGAAGTCTTCTATGAGCGCGAAACCCTGCCGCCGACCGATTTCCTGATATTTCTGCAACGGATGGAAACAGCCTTCCGCAAACGCTACACCCTGGCCGAACTCGATGTATCTTATTACATCGGTCGTCTGTCCCGTCTTCCCGAACGGAGTGAAGAACGGGCAGTCTTGCAGGAACTCTTCCTCGACAAGTGGCACCATCTGCTCACGGTCAAGGAATACGACTATCAGTATCAGCACCTCTTCCGTCTGTGTGAAGGATTTCAGATTCTGGATAAATCGTTCGGTCTGAAAACGGAAGGCAATCTTCGGGGCTCGCGCGTGAAATGGCTGTTGCGGAACCATCCGGAACTCTACCATAAAGTAGTCCCCTACGAAAAAGCCATGGAGCAGAACCGCCAGATACGCGAGCTGGTGCGCTGCCTGGGGAAGAACGTGGGTGGACGGAAAGAATGTTTCGATTCCTTGTCTGGACTTCAGGCCGACAGTCTGATTCGTCATGCCACCCAGAGCGATGTGGAAGGTGTGACCTTGGGCGATGACCTTAACAGTCTGTTGCCCGTGGAGTACTGTTACCTCACGGATGAGGTGCTGCATCCCTTCTTCATGCAGCGTTATGTGGAGAAACGCCTGCAGCAGTTTGATTCCTTTTCGCATGAAGACACTTCCAATCCCTCACCGGAAAAAAAGAAAGTCAGCTCACAGGGTCCTTATATCATTTGTGTAGATACCTCCGGCTCCATGAGAGAAGAGCGTGAACGACTGGCCAAATCGGCCGTGCTGGCCATTGCCCGCCTGACGGAGGCCACTTCGCGGAAATGTTATGTCATCAATTTTTCGGAGGATATACAAACCTTGCTGATTCGTGACCTGAAAACCGATTTCCCGATGCTGGTGGATTTCCTGCAACGTCGTTTCGATGGAGGAACCGATGCGCGTCCAGCCTTTGCCGAAGCCCTGATGATGCTGCGCACCCACGGCTGGCAACGTGCCGACGTGGTGATGATTTCCGATTTCGAGATGCCCCTCCCGATGACGCGTTGCTGGCCGACATTCACCGTGCCCGTTTGCGAGGTACTTCCTTCTATGCGTTGGTGTTCGGTTCTCATCCGGAAACGGACTACCTTCATGAGTGTGAAAAGTATTGGGATATGTATTGAACAGGAAAATCACTTTTTTCTTGTTTTTCGCTTCTTGCTGAAAATAAGATTTAAAATGCGAAATTCTGCTTTCTTTCTGAATGGAGGAATTTCGCATTTTTTTGTGTATAATCTTGGGTTACCCCTTTCAGAAGGCTTGTAGAGGGGGTGTTTCCTGTATAAAAACGGGTATTCGGATGAATCTGGAGAAGAAAATGCGTGAAAATCGGCCTGAAAAGCCGAATTTGAAGCCAAAATGCCGAAGTGTTTGGGCGAAAGCCGAAGCATTTCTGGAAAAACTCTTTGACGTTTGAAGGAAAACGTAAGGGCGTTTGAGGGCAAATGTACTTGCGTTTTGGGAAAGTGGTTTTGGGGGCTTCTGGAAGGGGGTAGTGGGTGAAGACTTTTGAAGACTTTTTTTGCGAAATGAGGTGATTGGAGTGTGAAAATGGGAGTTTCTTTTTGTACGTGTTTGCTTGTGTTTTGTGGATGATGTGCGTGGTTCCTTTCTTATTTTTGTAATTTGGTTGTTGTTTATTTGAATATTGTTTCTTTTTGAATTTGCGTAGATACTTTTCCTTGGGAAAAAGGGAAGCATGGGGCCTGGAGCGACTGAATTAGAAAATTTGAATGAGGAAGGAGGGGAATTGACATTTTGTTATGTTGGAATAACTCGTGACACTGTTTGTTTTACACTACCTATTTATGTGAAAAAGCAATTATTCGTAGGGGAATGAAAAACTTCAAAAATTATGTAGTCTTTTGTTTGAAGTATTCTTCTGCATCCATTTTCAGATCCATACTGATAAGTTCCCATGCGTATCCTCTAAAGCAATCTATCCCTTCTGGACATTCTTTGATGTTGGATATTTTTTTGAATCCGGCTTCAACCTCTTTTTCTGTAAAGCTCCATTCATCACGTGTGGTAGCCCACTCAATCATGTCTTTCAGACTGAATGTGTTGGAAAGTTCATAGATGTCCCAAAAGTCCTTTTGCCTGGGTTCGTCTTGAGTAATCGCTTTTATTTTCATTGCGGCGATTTCTCTTGTGTCTGCAAGTCTGATTCCATCTATGCATTTGATGGGAAAAATAAAGTTTTCCGTATAGAAGAAGTCTACTTTTATGCAAGCAGTTGGGGATTCTCCAATTCGGACGGAGTATCCCAAGGCTGGTTGGTCTAAGGTGTCTATATTTTCTGTATAAGGAAAATTTTCTTTCAAAAAACTTTCATTGCTGCTGTATTCATGCTTCCATAATCCATGTCTGTAAATAAATCTATGTCTATGGAGCGTCTGTGTCCAAGCTGGAGACTAAGACATGTTCCTCCCACTAAATTAAAGTCTTTGAAAATATCTGATTCTGATATTTTTTTCAGACAGTTAACTAAAAGTGGGGATACAGTTTCATTGCACAAATTCTTTAAAGTTCTTTTCCCTTGTTTCCTTTTTCCATTCGCTGTTTATGGTGGGTAATATAGCTTTTAATGTATCCTTTCCATAGAATCTGATGGCTTCCTCAATTTCCTGCTGGTTGCCATATTCAAATATGCGTTGAATGACCCATTCTTTGTTTTTTATCCAGTTGATTTTTTCTATTCTTGTATCCCAGAATAAAGCTGTGCTGAATTTTGATAAGTCTGGATGCTGGGACCGTTCTTTTTCTGTAATATAGGCATAGACTTGATAATTGGCTTGTATGATGTAAAAATAGCCTTCAATGCCTATTCCTAATGCTTTTTCTATGTTTAGAGACTGCTCGATAGTGAAATCTCGCTTTCCTTTAATTAATTCATTGATTCTTTGTGGATATACACCAGTCTCGGTGGATAGTTCCTTTTGAGTGATTTTTGCTTTTCTCAAAATATGTTCCAGCACTTTTCCTGCCGGTGTCATTTTGGCTGTGATATATTCTTCATACATACTGGTTTCCTTTATGTTCTGATACAAAAATACATCAATTAAGAATGATAACCCAATTTGGTGATTGAATTTGTGGATGCTTTCCTTATTTATCAGTTATAGCATAGTAATGTTCAAAGGTGATAGTATTCGCAATATTCCGTTTTTGAAGGTTTTAGTGTGCAATGAGTTGACGGGAATGAGGATGAAAAGAAAGTGATTCGCAGTGTAAAAACCAGATTGAATGTGGCGGAATTTCAGTTTGATGAAAATCATAAATTAGAGAAAGTACCTGCCTTACAGGCAAATGGGGTGACTCTATATCCATCGTACTGTTTTGTTATGATAACTTAGCTAAAAAAGAATATAATCTGTATATTTTCCCTTTTTTATCATTGTTCAATGCTATTTATCAATATATTTGTGGGCATCTTCCTGTGTAACAAACAATGATGCGAGTTGCAAGTTTAATATATACAGGTTGAATACAGCTATGTCTTTTGACAAATGTCTGTTGTAAAATGAGACTTTAACATCTAATCCATTTAGTTGCATGATATAACCATGCAAAATAATATGAATATGAAACTGAATCACTATATGGGTGTAATAGCATGTATTTCATTGTTATTACTTGGTTCTTGTAATTCTGAATATTCGGAGAGTAGAAATTTTGATGATATAATTTTTCAGATAGAAAATGATCCACAATCCTATTTGTTAAAGTTAGATACGATAAACATGAATTGCGTAAAGAATAAAAGAGATGCGGTTCATTTTATATTAGCTGCAATCACACTCAGTTATACGGATAATAATTATTATCCACCAAAGAGTGTGTTGGAAAGGTGCATTCAGATTTTTAAGAAAGAAAAAATGATTCAGCCATACCTTGAAACTTTATATCTTCTTGCGGAAACCTATAAAAAAGAAAATGATATAACAAAAGAAGTCCATACCATAGAAACCGCAATAAATATTGCTAGACAAGAATATGACCAGGAATGGCTTTTTTATCTTTACAGCTATCTCAGTGAAATGTATATCAGGCAATTTAACACCTTGAATTTTATTAAATACCAGACTCTTGCCAATCAATGCATAAAGGATGTAAATTTTCAAGATATGAGTATATCAACTCAAATACAAGTTGCCAAAAGCTTTCTATATTTAGATCAATATAAAGTCTCATACGAAAAATTGAATGAAATAGAAAAACATCTTGGTAAAAAGAATATATTTTTAAGTGAAATAAAACGTCTGCAGGGAATTGCCTTATACAAAATGCAACATTGGGATGCTTGCATAGAAAAGCTGAAAGAAGCTGTAGTTGAGGAAACATCCATTGAACATAAATTCACATGTTTCGCAATTTTGACATATTGTTATTATCGTAAAAAGGACTTGTTAAATGCAGAAAGGTATAAGTTTCTGGCGATAGAGAATAGTATAAATGAAGGAAATGCCTTTGCAGAAATAGAATTCTATACGTTGTGTGCAGAGTTTGCTCGGTTAAATCATGATGCAGGCGAACAAATAAAATGCCTTAACAAGCTAAAGGAGAAATATGAAATGGCATTTGATTGCCTGAATGGAGAATCATTGGATAAGGCGATACAGGCCTATACAAATATTTGTGAGAAAAAAACTATTCATAGACAGATAGCCATTTATAAATACATTCTGGTAGGACTTCTTGTAGTATTATGCGTATCTTTGGTGATATATATACAGATCCGGAAAAAGCAAGTTTATAAGATTCTCGCTTTGCAACAGCAGATTAATTCTTTGGATAACCTTAGAAATGTAAAAAATGAAGTCAAAGAGTTTATTTTGCGTGATTTTGAGATAGCAAAGAAGATAGCAATTTTGCGCTCAACACAGCAAGTGCAGAGTGCAAGATTTCTTAAGGATTTGGAAAAGTATCATATAATAGATGAGAATTATTTGCTAGGTACACAGTGGGAACAGTTTTATAATCACAATAGTTCGTTAAAAATTAGCCCAGCCTAAGCGGCTCT
>ULXT01008971.1_pt1 | contig 18369 bp, 14 predicted proteins | sample 1961571 | NCBI WGS metagenome assembly ULXT01 (sample SAMEA4835846, study PRJEB28245) | human gut metagenome | biome: gut microbiome; material: fecal sample | place: Denmark | collected 2008
GATAGTATAGAAAATGTCAGAACAAGTCTTGACTATTACACTTAATGCATGCTTTTATTCCTTAATACAGCGAATGGACAATCCCGCATAACATTCTTCACCCTTAGGATGATTGCCGCCCACATTGACTTCATTACTATTTCCCATCAACATGATAGATTCGTCGGTTAACGTACATGGGGCATTTCCTCCTACCCAATACGCAGCTGTAGTCTGCCAATTATAGTGAGTCGTTTTGCCTTCTCCATTGAAAATATATAATCCGTTGGGCAAAATCGCCAAGCCCGTTTCATCAGTAGCCGGATAGACCGTATCCGAAGCATTAAAGCCCTTCCAAGTTCCTCCCTTCAGACGTGACATATCTTGACCTACATAATCCATGAGCTGATCCCAATCTTCTCGGGTCGGTATCCGCCAGCCGTAAGGTGCAATTTCACCCGCCAATAATGCTTCACCCGTGTAGAAATAACAACTTCTGGCTATCAAATAGCCAGGATTACCCAACTGGGAAACCTGTTCCAATGCCTTTTCTGCCTGCGTATATTGCCTGGCGCGCAAATCTTCTCCCAACCAATATTGTGAACCCACCTTGACTATCGGATATATTTGCAATTCTCCTCCACGTATATCTCTTAAAGTATAACTACTAATATTGATGTTTACAGCATCTTGCGGCTTCTCCAAACAGATATTGCCACTGCTGTCAATATAAAATTCCGTCACCGGGTCCTTCGCTCCAGGAGTATAAGTAAACGTATTTCCACCTTCGTTCCAACGGATACTTCCTCCATGCAATGACTGATCGGCATTCAGCAACTGTAATACAATACCTTGTGTCAGGTCCGTCTGTTCGTTTTCTACGGGATAAGCGACCAAGGCCTGCGTATCCAATCCATATTCCTCCGACAGCAAGTATTCCTTACAGACTTCAGCTACAGGCGTACTATTCAAATACACTCTGTAAACTTTGGAAGGCTTGAACGAAAGTGCCGCTGTCTTTACGGACGAGAGCGCTACCTGCGTGTCACTCTCTCCCTTTTCAACAGCGCCCCATTCTTTAATGCTGCTCACCGCCCCACTCAATGTATAACTGGTCGACTGAAAGGCATTGATACTAATTTCACAAACTACGTCACTCTGCATGTCAACATCAGGCATCGGGCAGACATACACTTTTCCATTCCATTCCATCGTGAATACCTGACTGCCATCCGGCTGACCTTGGGGCATCACGATAAATTCCTTTCCCGTCAGACGACCATCCTCTTTTTTCCATTCACCATAAGGTATTATGTCGGCCGGAGCAGACAACTGCCCGAAAATACCCGTCAAGAAATCGTATGTAGCTGTCGTATAGAAGCCGCTGGCGATGATTCTGGGGTCTGCCTCCAGCAAGTCGTCTATATTCTCATCTTCCGATGGTACCAGCATCAACTCTATCTTACAGAATTTATGCTGAAATGTCAATTCTACCGGATCCGGACTGCTTTTCACTTGAGGTGCCTCTGCTACCAGGAAATCTGAAAGAGAAAAATTATTTCCACTACTCTGGTCGGCCTTTACCGAGACAACCATCTGACTTTTTCCTGTTTCCACACCTGAAGATTGATAAGGATAGTAACTGAACATATCCAATGCACTTTCCCCTTCCGGATAGAATACTTCCCGTTCAGGTATTAATGCATCGGTCCCGTCGCACACCATTCTCAGATTATCAATGTAACGCTGCCCTGTTATATCAACCGAACTGAGCATAGCAAAAAGACCGGTTTCATCACCACTGTCAAAGACATTACCCGTTACTTTGGTGCCAGCTTTCTGCACTTGAACAGAAAAGTTAATAGGGACAGTGCCCACCTCCACTTCGTCAGCAATCTGATTGACGCAAGAAGTCAATATTAACACAGCTGTCCACCCTCCCATCAGCAGACGGGTCCAACAATTTAATAGTTTTTTCATAATTTATATTTATATGGTTTAACAAAAAATTCTCATGCATTATATAGTAACCTTTTTTCATGTTTCCATAAACATCCCTGGACACTCAAATTTTCACCAGTTTTCCAATCTTTCCAAGAAAAGTCCCCAAAATTCCGCACATTCTGCATAGACTAAGAACAAAGCCACAGTCTATAATATCGAAACAGACAGAAACAGGAAACAAGCACGAACAGCTACACCTTAGTTACAATCGATAATCTCTGGAACTTTCTTATGGCATTAGATTATAGTCCTATTTTTATTAAAGCGTCCAAAATTAAAACATTTTTTTCATTTTGAAAACAAATATCATACTTTTCTTTCACCAACAGAATTTGCCCAAAGTCACACATAATAAAAATCCACGCACATCTCCCTATTCCCTAGTTTCGTTTATTTCCCTTCTTACAATAATGTACAAGGAAAATAAAAGCATGCTTTTATTTTCCTATATTTTTTGTTTACACTATCTTTGACCCAATAAATATAAATACGAATAAACCATGCCACTTAACCTCCCCGACAAACTGCCCGCCATCGAATTGTTGAAGCGGGAAAATATATTCGTCATAGACAACTCACGAGCTACGCGTCAGGATATCCGCCCCCTGAAAATAGTCATTCTCAATCTGATGCCCCTGAAAATAACCACAGAAACAGATTTGATCAGGTTGCTATCCAACACCCCCCTCCAGCTGGAAATATCTTTCATGAAGATAAAAAGCCATACGTCCAAAAATACTCCCATCGAACACATGAAGGCGTTTTATACGGACTTTGAACGAATGAAAAGCGAGAAGTATGACGGAATGATTATCACAGGAGCGCCCGTGGAACAAATGGAGTTCGAAGAGGTAACCTATTGGAATGAAATACAAGAAATCTTCGACTGGGCACGGACACACGTGACGTCTACTCTATACATCTGCTGGGCAGCGCAAGCGGGACTTTATCACCATTACGGCATACCCAAATATCCATTGGAGAAAAAAATGTTCGGCATCTTCGAACACCGCCCCCTACAACCGCTGCACCCCATTTTTCGAGGGTTCGATGATGTGTTCTACGTACCACATAGCCGCCATACGGAAGTGAAGCGGGAGGATATTTTAAAGGTGAAGGATCTGACACTGCTGTCCGAGTCGGACGAAGCAGGAGTCTACATGGTCATGGCACGCGGAGGACGAGAATTCTTCGTGACAGGTCACTCAGAATACTCGCCTTTGACACTGGACACGGAGTACCGGCGAGACTTAAGCAAAGGACTGCCGATTGACATGCCAAAGAATTACTATAAGGACAACGATCCCCAAAAGGGAGTAGTCGTACGATGGAGAGGACATGCCAACTTGTTCTTTTCCAACTGGCTGAACTATTTTGTCTATCAGGAAACACCATACAACATCAACGAGATTGAATGATGAAGAAGGAATCCAGAAAAATAGAGTTGCTGGCTCCGGCACGCAACTTGGAGTGTGGCATCGAAGCCATAAACCATGGAGCCGATGCGGTGTACATCGGTGCGCCCAAATTCGGAGCCAGAGCAGCTGCCACCAACTCGATGGAGGATATCGAACGGTTGACGGACTATGCGCACCTCTACGGAGTGCGCATCTACGTGACAGTAAACACTATTCTGAAGGACGAAGAGCTGAAAGAGACAGAGGCTATGATCTGGGAATTGTATCAAAAAGGTGTAGACGCACTCATCGTACAGGACATGGGCCTGACACGACTGAATCTGCCTCCCATCCCACTACATGCCAGCACTCAGATGGACAACCGCACGGTTGAAAAGGTGCGCTTTCTGACAGAAGCGGGCTTCCGACAAGTAGTTTTGGCCCGAGAACTTTCTCTGAATGAAATAGCTGCCATCCACAAGGCTTGCCCCGACACGCCGCTCGAGGTATTTGTGCACGGAGCCTTGTGTGTGAGCTATAGTGGCCAATGTTACGCCAGCCAAGCCTGCTTCGGACGCAGTGCCAACCGAGGGGAGTGTGCACAATTTTGCCGTCTTCCGTTCTCGTTGGTAGATGCCGACGGACAAGTGGTAGTCAAAGACAAGCACTTGCTCTCGCTAAAGGACATGAACCGCCTGGACATGCTGGAGCAGCTGCTGGACGCAGGAGCCACCTCGCTGAAGATAGAAGGAAGACTGAAGGACGTAGCCTATGTAAAAAATGTAACGGCCGCCTATCGCCAGCGCCTCGACACAATTCTGAAGCGAAGGAGTGAATATATCCGCGCCTCATCAGGAACCTGTCGGTTCGACTTCCAGCCTCAGCCCGAGAAAAGTTTCAGCCGTGGATTCACACATTTTTTTCTGGAAGGAAGGGGAGAGAACATCGCCTCGTTCGACACGCCCAAGTCGCTGGGCGAAGCCATGGGCACCCTGAAGGAGCAGCGTGGAGGATGGCTGAGCGTAGCAGGAGTCAAACCTTTCCACAATGGCGACGGCGTCTGCTACCTTGACGAACAAGGACGTCTGCAAGGATTTCGTATCAATCGCGTAGAGGGCAACAAGCTCTTTCCGGCAGGCAACGTGCCTCGCATTAAACCACGCACACCACTCTTCCGCAATCAGGACCAGGAGTTCGAACGCTCCCTGGCACACAAGTCGGCCGAACGGAAGATAGGTATCCACTTGACACTGGAGGAAAACGCTTTCGGCTTTTCGCTGTCAGCGAACGATGAGGATGGCCACCGCGTTACGCTGGCCCTCGACCACACCAAAGAACAGGCCCGTACACCACAGGCCGAAAATCTCCGTACACAGCTGGGCAAACTGGGAAACACTCCCTACGAACTGGCAGAACCTGCCGAAATCAACTTGACGGGGAACTGGTTCATACCTTCGTCGGTCGTGACGGAATGGCGCAGGCAAGTGGTGGACCGTCTGACTGCCGCACGCCGTATCAATTACCGTCGTGAACTGGCCGTATGGAAACCGACACATCATAACTACCCCGTCCAGACACTGACCTATCTGGGCAATGTGATGAACGATCAGGCACGCCGCTTCTATCTCGATCATGGGGTAAAGAGCATCGCACCCGCCTACGAAAAGGAATCACCCTCCAAAGCGGTGCTGATGTTCTGCCGCCATTGCCTGCGCTATAGCATGGGCTGGTGCCCTGTCCATCAGAAAGGCCGCTCCCCCTATCGGGAGCCCTACTACCTGTTGGGGAATGACGGACGCCGCTTCCGGCTGGAGTTTGATTGCAAAAATTGTCAAATGAAAGTATATGGGAACGAATCATAAGGATATACGGAATACAGGATTAAAAGCAGATTTGTGTGGGGCAATCATCCTCATGCTCATTATCTCCCTCTCCTCTTGCCACTACCCACGCCCCAATCTGGAAGATGAAAACTTGGAGCAGCGGGTACGCGACTCGCTGACTTACCTGTACGAGCGCCACTACACATGGGACGCCAATCTGGAAGTGCGGGCCGATTCCGTACCCCTCGAACTGTTGCCCGTAAAAGATGCCTATTATATGCTGCACAAGGGCGACCGCGTAGTGGTTGCCGAATTTGCTGTCCATCCTACCGATTCTGTCGATTCCATCTGGGTGAAGCTGGCCCACTCACAGGATGTACAGGGCTGGCTGCGCGAAGCCGACCTGAAGCGTGCCTTCGTGCCTACGGACAGTATTTCGCAAGCCATCTACGTGTTCAGCGATACCCATGCTTCGTACTTCATCGTCGTCTTTGCCATCTTCGTAGCCGTCTGGCTGGTACGGGCCTTCCACCGCAAGCAGCTCCAACTGGTGTACTTCAACGACATCGACAGCCTGTATCCGCTGGCCCTATGCCTGCTGATGGCCTTCTGTGCAACGGTTTATGAATCGATGCAGGTCTTCGTGCCCGAGACATGGGAGCATTTCTACTACAACCCCACGCTATCACCTTTCAAAGTGCCCTTCGTACTTTCCCTATTTTTGACGGGGTTATGGATGTTCGTCATTGTGCTGCTGGCCGTGCTCGACGACCTTTTCCGCCAGCTCTCGCCTATGGCAGCCTTATCCTACCTGTTGGGGCTGGCATCAGCATGCATCTTCTGCTACTTCTTTTTCATCCTGACCACCTATCTCTATGTAGGCTATTTCTTTCTGGGCGCATTCATCTGGATATTCATCCGAAAGCTGAAGCATTCGGTCCACACTCCGCGCTACCGTTGCGGGCGTTGCGGCGGCAAGCTGATGCACAAAGGAGTGTGCCCGCATTGCGGAGCCATGAACGAATGACTTCACTAAAACCGGCATCGCAGGTCGATGCCTACCTGTATGGGGCGTCCCATCTGGGCAAAACCACGACTCATGGTTTCGAACCAGAAGGCCTGGTAGCGCTTGTTCAACGCATTGTCTACCCATAAAGCAATCTGACCGTTGCCCTTATTGAAACTCAACCGCCCGTTCAGTGTGCCGTAGAGGGTCTGGCTGGCATTGTTTGCTTCCGTCCAGTAGATTCGGCCCGCGGCTTTGTAATGAGCGTCGAGGGTGATGTTGTCCAACCATGCGCCCGCCTTCATGGCGAAGATGTATTGCCCGCCTACGTTAAAGGTGTGTTTGGGTACAAAAGGTACATACTTTCCGTTATAATTCACTTCGTCGCTCACCACATAATCGGTAAACGTGGCGTAGGTGTATCCGTAGCTGCCGCTCAGGCTCAGCGCGTCAGTCAGACGGGCACGCAGGGCGGCTTCGGCACCCAGACTGCGACTCTTTCCGGCGTTGACGGTGATGCGTCCCAGTCCGCTGGCGGCGAAGCGCGAAATCTGCTGGTCGCGCGTGTCCATGTAGAAGGCAGCCAGGTCGGCCTGAAGGCGGCCGTCGCATAGGGTCAGGTGCGAGCCCACCTCGTAGTTCCACGAGTATTCGGGGCGGTAGAGCGTGGCCTCCTGCACATTGGTCTCGGTCTTCTGCGCCATGCCGTTCAGCATGCCGATGACCTGCTGCTTGGTGGCCTCGTCAATCATCGGCACACCCTCGATGACGGGGATGGTGGCCTGTGCCACATCGCCCATGTTGGCGCTGCGCATGTCGGCCTGAAGCAGGTCGCTGAACATCTGTATGTTGTAGCCCCCCGAACGGTAGCCTTTGGAGATGGTGGCGTAGATATTGTTGCGGCGGTCGAAGTCGTATTGCAGGGAGAACTTGGGCAGCAGCTGGATGTAGTCGTGCTTCAGGCTGCCCCGATAGGACAGGCTCTGCTCGAAGGTCGTTTCGGATACCATCGGGATCACCTTTCCCATGGGCTTCAGTTCGCCGCTCAGCGAGTAGGTGTGGGTGTAGCTGCATCCCGTGTTGTAGTCCAGCTTCAGGCGTTCGTAGTCCATGCGCAGGCCGACGGTAAACGACAGGCCTTCGGCGCCGAAGAGGTCGTTGAAGGTGGACTGGTGGAAGAGGGCTGTGTTCAGCACAGGCGTCTTGAACGCCCCGCCGATGGGTAGGGTGCTGCCGCCGATGAGGTCGCTGAAGACAAACTGCATCGTCATGGGACCCTGCGAGATGGTGGGCAGGTACTTGTTGGCGTTGTCGTTGGCCAGGGCGTTGAGCCATGCCAGGCCGTCTTCGTGGAAGGTGACGGGCGCGTCGGTATCGAGCCACTGGTAGAAGGCGCTGGCGCCTGTGGTCCACTGCCAGCGGCGGCCGGGTTTGGACTTCAGCACCAGTTCCTGGCTTACGGTCTTGGAGTTCTGCTTCTGCATCATGGTGTAGATGTTTTGTTCCGTGAAGTCTTGGTCCAAGTCCATGTGGTCGTCCAGGAACTGAAAGCCCGTCACGCTGCTCAGGATGAAGTTGTCGGTCTGATGCTCCAGGTTGAGGCCGCCGTTCAGCAGGTTGCGCCTGTAGCCGCTCTTGTGGTTGTAGGCGATGCGGCCGATGTAGTCGGCACGGTCTTCCTCGCCCTCGGTCACTCCGGTATATTCATACGGGTATCCGCCCTGGTTGGTATATTCATAGTTCAGAGTGAAATCCAGCTTCAGGTTCTCCTTGGGCAGGTAGATGGCACGGAAGCGGCCGCCGAATTCGTCGTCCTTGTCCACGCGCTCGTTCAAGTAAGAGTTCTTGAAGAAGCCTCCCTTGTGTTCGTAGAAGAAGTTGGCGGAGAAGGCAAACTTCGGGCTGATGCGGTGGTAGTGGCTGACGCTGGCCTTATAGTTGTTGTAGGTGGCGGCACTCAGTGTGAGGTCCGTTCCCTGGTAAGTGAAAGGCGATTTGGTAAAGACACGTATCAGTCCGCCCATCGTGTTGCGTCCGTATAGTGTACCTTGCGGGCCACGCATCACGTCGATACGCTCGATGTCGGAGTAATTGAAGTCGAAGGCCGACTTGTCGATGAAGGGAATGTTGTCCACGTAAAGGCCTACGGCCGGCGTGTTGATGCGCGAGCCGATGCCACGCACATAGACCGAGGTTGTCAGCTTCGAGCCATAGTCGGGTATGAAGAGGTTGGGCACCAGTGACGACAGGCTCTTGACCGAGCGGACGGCATTACCTCGCATGTCGGCCTGCGAGAGCGATGTGGCCGAAAGGGGCTGCTGACGCAGACGGTTGTTCTCTTTGGGTGTGGCGATGACCACCACTTCTTCGATATCCACCACCTTGACGGTGTCTTTGGGGGCTTCTTCGCCCCGGGCAACCTGCGTTGCTCCAACAGCGAGCAGCGCAAGAAGGGTCAGAACAGGTTTTTTCATTGCAGTTTCAGTTGTTTCGGCTGCAAAGTAAAGGCAAATCCATGGGACGTACAATCCTCACTTATGAGGAAATTGAGGGGAAAAAGACGGTTCAGATCTGGTCTGCCTCCACATAGCCGCGCATCACGGCATAGATGGTGAGGCCCGAGACAGACTTGATGCCCAGCTTCTCCGTAATGTTCTTGCGATGACTGATGACGGTAGTCAGACTGATGTTCAGTCGGTCGGCTATCTCCTTGTTGATGAATCCCTTGACGACCAGTACCAGCACCTCTATCTCGCGGGCCGTCAGTTCGTGGTCGGCAGGCAGGTTGGCCGGCAGCCCATTTGGTGCAGGCAGCTTGCCGGGATGTCCGTGCCGATGCCCGTGCCCGTGCAGGCGGACAATGCTCCGCACCAGTTCCTCTTCCGGCTGGCAGATGTTCAGCGTCAGCACGCCTGCCAGCTGCGGATTGCCCTCCCCCGCCGCCAGCACGATGGTCTTGGGCCGTCGCGGCAGGAAGAACGCCGTATGCTCCAAATACACCTGCGCCGAGAGGAAGTAGTGGGCATACATGTCGGGCGTGTCGTCCATGAAGGCGGCAAACGAGGGGAACGTGCGGATGACGGCACCAGGTATCAGCTCTTCGAGTAGACCGCTCAGCCCCAGGCTGCTCAGGGTGTTGGGGTCGATGATGGCGATTTCGGGGGTAGGCATAATTATTCCTTTCATTAAACAACGGTTGCAAAGAACGCTATTTCCGTGTAAACCGACAAAAAAATAGCAGAAAAAGCACTGCTATCGCTCCTATTCCCCACTCCAGCCAGACAGAATGCCTCTCTCCGCTCTCCTGCCTTTCCGTCTCCCGAACGGTTTCCTGCTGCAGCTGGTGCTGCTCCATCTGTTTCAGCCTGCCTTCTTCCTGTTGGTGTTCCGTTTTCACCTGTTCTTGTACACATCGGCTTCGAGTGTGCACCACCGTAGCCAAAACGGGCTTCCTCGTAAGGCTGTCTTGGCGGAAAGTCATTACTGTCTGCTCCAGCCGGTCCAGTTTCCGGTCATTCCATTCCACTTTCATCTGCCTCTCCAGCATGCTGTCCGATACATATCCGGCCGAGCTGTCCACCTTCTCCCAGCTATGTTCATGCCTCACCGACTGATGGCTTCCGCACGCAGCGAGCAGACAGACTGCCGCCAGCATCAGCAAACTTTCTCTCATCCATTGCCTGACATCAAAGCAGGGGCAGGCCTTGATATATTCTTCTGGTTCAATTTCTCCATTCCCGTTTCGGTCGGGCGATGTGTCCCGATGTCCCATCACTTGCCGGATGCCATACTTCCGCTGCAGTTCCTTTACCAGTTTTTTCAGGGTTTCCATTTGTTCAGGTGTCCGCGTGTCTGCCGGTTCACCACCGGCATCCAGCCCACCGATGTAGCAGACACCGATGCTCGTTGCATTCCAGCCCTTGCAATGCGCCCCTGCCTGCTCTATCGGACGACCATACTCCAGTGTTCCGTCCAAACGTATCACATAATGATATCCGATGTCCCGGAATCCCTGTTTCTTGTGCCAACGCCTGATGTCGGCGGCTCCATAATCTGCTCCGCATTTTGTTGCGGAGCAGTGGATGATGATGCTATCAATTTTTCTCATGGCTGTTCGTCTTTTCAGGTCCTTCTTTTTGCCTTTCCGGGCAATTCAATCTACAACAACTCCACCTTTCCGCTTTCTGCAGTGCTCCTTCCAACGTTGTGAAACGTATGATCCAGTTTTCCAGTTCAGTTTGACTTTCGTGAAGTCTTTTGTGCAGTTGTTCCATCTGCGCATAGCAGTCCTTCAGCTGCCTATGCAGGAAGTCCACCTGTTTGTGGTAGTTCTCAATTTCAACCGCCGCAGCTTCGGCGGCCTGCTTCCGTTTTTCCGTCTTGCGGTGCATCCAGGTATGTACCGCCCATTTGACGGCTTCCATGCCCCCGATGGCAGAAACGACTGCAAGAATAAAATCTGTTGTTCCCATATTCTTCCATATTTACCAGGTAAAACAATTTTTCGTTTTAAAGGAAACCGGAGAGGTGGTACCTTTCCCTTCCGGTTTCCCTCGTTCAGTGTCTCGTTACAGCGGACTTTCATCCTGCCCGTCGTCCCCGCCGCCGGGTTCCGTCACATCCGTACCCGTTGTTCCCTCTCCGTTCACCTTGTCCACATCCAGGAAGTCCAGCCCGTCCGTGCGGGTCGTTGCCCCGTTGTGGATGCGGATGTCGTTGTGGGCGCGGAAGCAGATGCGCAGGCCGGTGATGTCGTTGGTCGTGAATTTCTCCTCGCTTTCCGCACCCTGTCCCTGCAAGGCCAGCGAGAAATAGCCCAGACCGTCGATGTTCACCTGGCGCCCTTCCAGCAGGATGTCCTGTAGCATGGAGCAGAAATACTTCAGCATGTTATATACTTCACCTTCGCCCAAGATGGACTGTTTGGCAATCTTTTTGGCAACTTCCTTCAGGTCGGCTGCCTTACCATACTTGTAAGTCACTACCGGGAATACCCGCATTTCAGATGTTTCGTCCGAAGGAACCAGACGTCTTTTGATTTTGTGATAACGAATTGTCATAATCGTATCCTCCCATTTTTTTAGTTTGTTGATAACTCAGTTTATTTTGTCTTATCAGCTGCTGACACTGCAAAGATGAGGCATTTCTACGACGTGGCGAGGGACAGGCTGTAAAGGCCCGAAAACGAGGCTGAGAATACTTCTGAGCGGGGGATGGAGGAGATCCAGCAAAGAAAAAACGGACAAAAGGCTCCGTTTGTGGGGTGAATAAAAACGCAAGGGGCGGGACTTTTCTGTCTGAAAGTAGTCCCGCCCCCGCATCATCCCAGTCTATTCTGGGCTTTCTTGCGCCGATAGCCTCTCAGGAAGGCATCTTCGGTCACGCCCCGAATGTCATACTCCTGCATGAACCGGTTCACCGTCTCCACGTACGTGACACCATATTTGCGCCGCCCCTCCTTCATGCGTTCGTACAGATCCTTGCGCATTCTGTAGTCAATCATACGTTCCAGTTCGCGTGTAGCCTCCTTTCCCAGCTGGTAATACCACGCCGAGTTTTTGGAATTCCCCAGCGAAACGAATCCCAGCGTCAGGTTCCCTTGCGGCCGCACCAGCGTACGGTGGCAGTGTCCATACAGTTTCTCACTGACAAAACGATAGAAAGGAGATTGTACCGGCAGACAGAGTACTCCGTCGTGCATGTGCTTGGCAAACGCCCTTTGCAGATAGTTGGCCAAGTCTTGTTTAATAGATAAAATTACGATTTTCATTTCATGTTTGTTTTGATGGTAATTAATTTGGTTTGCGCATGCGAAGAGAATATTCATTCTCTAAGGTTAGAAGACCGCTTCCCGGCAGTACAGGCCTGAATACTGCACAAGCAGCAGTGAGTGACATTTCATGTATCAGTTTCCCTGATGGACCCGACACCATTCAATCACCATTAAAAAATCAAGGTTCTTGATGTTTCTATACCGCAAAGGTAATCAAAGTTTCGGGATGTGCAAACAAAAAGGAAAGAAAAATATCAAGATACTTGATTTTTCTTCAAGCACAGCTTCCATTATTCTGAATTCATTCGATTCACGTTATATAAGCCAATCAGCATCCCGGAAAGTTATTTCCTTTCTTATATAACGTGTTTTTGATTTATAATAACTAATTTTAGGGCGATTAGTAAGAAATCTGTATGAATGATGTTGGAGGCTATTACATTGTTTTTGATAAGTAACTAATATGGAAGAGATAAAGAATATCAAGTATTTATTGAGAGATATAAATATTGTTCGGAAGAAATTTGAGGAAAGAGAAAAGAATGAAGATAACTTCAATATGTTCGCTATCCTCAGAAAGGAATCTGATGAGGTGTATTTGCACTCCAGGTTTCTTTCCGCTTTGTTGGATCCCAGCGGGCCACATCGGTTAGGAACTGTATTTCTTGACTCATTCATAAAGAAACTTGAAAGTAAATTTAAATACGATGGGAAGTCTCTTGAAGTTTATCCTAACAATCTGAATAGAAGCGAATATAAGGAGATTGATATTTGCTTTATAGATAGAGTAACCAAGAAGGCTGTAATGGTAGAGAATAAAATCTATCATGAAGACACCAATCATGAAGATAAGGGGCAGCTTGAAAACTATTATGGTAGATTGATTGAGGAGGATAAGATACCTGAAGATGGGATAGAGGTATATTATCTTACTTTAGACGGACATGAACCAAGTGAGGATAGTGTAAAACTGAGTGGTAAATATCCAAAGTTACAGGATAAAGTAAAGTGTATTTCTTATTCTGTAGAGATATTGGAATGGCTACGAACTATAGTAAAGGAATGTTACAATAAACCTTCATTAAGAGAATCTATTATTCAGTATATTAAGATAGTTGAGAATATGACAAACAACGATATAAGCATAGACGAAAGAAAAGAGATAACAAGTATCATAGGTATGAATGAAGATAATCTCATGAGTGCAAAACTACTCATAGACAACTTCGATCATGTGAAGTGGCACACTACCTATGATTTCTATATTGAGTTGGAATCTGAGTTACGTAATAGAGGTTATGAAATATTACACAAACCAGTGGAAGATGAAATCACTAATCTTGTTCATGGTGGCCCTATTAAGCGAAAGGTAGATTTGGTCTTCACTGTTAGAAAAGGGGAGATACCTGTTTGGATAAGGGCAGACTTTACAGATTGGTTATACTGGGGTGTATGCAATGACAAAGAAGACACAATAAAAGTATCGAAAGAAATATCATCAAAAATAAAATACTTTGTTTCTGATAACAATGATTTTACACAAGAGGATATTTGGCTATGCTGGAAATATTTTGGCGAGAGTGATAATGAAAAAATCTACTTCCCAGATTTCTCAGAAGAAGGAACATTCAGATTAATCTCTCCTCAATACAGAAAGATGATGATTCAACGTCTTGTAAATGAAATCGAGGCATTTATAAATGAAGTATTGAAATACTAATGGAAAATAAAGAGATATACGGAAACCAGAGTGGAAGCGACAATTCTTTCACCAAGAAAGCGAGGCTGCTCCAGTCTATATACAGGGTGGAGATAGGCGAAGAAGAAGGAGTAGGACCTACAAAAACCTCAAAGCAAAAATATGGGAACATGATAAGTGGGGGTGAAGTATCAGGAAAGAACTTCCTGATGAAGGAGACTTTCGAGTATGCTCTAAAAAGAGTGGCCGAGAAAAGTAAAAATGAAACGATAGACGGGTTCAGGCTGTTCAACAACCTGCTTTCGAGCCAGCCGATGGCATTCAACCTGTTCCATCCCCTGATGTTACTGTTGAAGCAGGATCCGGCAATGGTTACGCTTGCCGTGAGGTCAGTCTTCAGGAACTACCCGGTATTTGAGGTGACAGAAATCGGTTTGGAGTTTATTCCTACACCGATTGAGAACTACACGAACGACAAGTCTGCTATGGATGCGTATATCCGATTCGTGGACAACAAGGGCGGCAAGCATATCATCGCCATCGAGACGAAATATACGGATGTGCTCGGAGTGAACGAGGCCAGCCGTTGTGAGGAGCAGAAACAGATGCTCGTTGATACCGGTCTGTTCAGCGCAGACTTTGAGAAGCTGCTGATGGGAGGTAAAGTAAAACTGACACAGATTTACAGAAACCTTTTGCTTACAGAGCAGTACAGGATGGTTGAAGGACTGAAGGATTCGTATTCTGTAGTGCTTTCGCCAAAGGAGCATCCGTCAACCGAAGAGGAAATCAGCTCGGTTACGGAGTACCTGAAGCCGGAATATGCTTATAAGTTGAGTGCTGTTAGTTTGGAGGACTTTGTGGATGCGATGATACAGTATCTGCCGGAGTATTATGCCCAGGTTTATGAAAGATTCAGGGGGAGATACCTGAGTTTTGGAAAGGTGGATATGTTGTAATTCATTGTAAAATAGAAACCGACCTATTAAATGGAATGCGAACCGAGTGAAACATTGAATGAGGGCAAGGTAGTTTCCACCAAAGGAGACAACAACGATTTATTTTTACAAACAAGAAGTCCTTGTAAATCCGCTCTTTCTCATGCTTGAAAACAGGTTTCAACCCTATGCCCCTTATGTTTCAAACATAAGGGCTGAATGTTTCAAACATACCCCCTCTATGTTTGAAACATTTCCTAAGAGACCGTTTAAGGGTATGAAAAGAGCACTTGAACAGCGAGATTGGAATCAAATGATTTTATTTTACAATCGAAGGCACATCATCCATAAGGGAACAATAGGTTTCGACCTCGAAGCCGAGATTTAATCCCAAGAATATTGGGATTTCCAAATTATTTCCTTAAATTTGTTATCCTCAAAAATAGCAGGGCAAAGAGACAAATGGCAGAATGCTGCAAGCGGAAACCGGTCGGACTGGGGCTGAACCTACAGGCAGACAAGCTTGCACATGATATATATAATAAGGTATATGGACGAAAAGGTACATCTGAAAGAGAATCTGGCTTATGCCCGTAAGCTGCAGGGACTTCGCCAATATGAGTTGGCCGAACGGATAGGCGTGAAGCCTAACACCATTTCCAACTACGAAAAAGGGGTCAGCATGCCCGACTTCGAGACGTTGGGAAAACTGAAGAAAGTGTTGAAGGTATCGGCCGATGAATTGGTATTTGCCAAACCCGAGCTGTTCCAGAAACATATTGTGCCCGGAAAGAAAAGGCTGATAAAGACGCACGGCCCCGTTCTCGTCAAAGCCGTATCACCAGAAAAGGTCCAAGAAATCAGAGCGTTAAAAGTCGCCATCCGCACAGCCCGGAGCGGCAAACTCGCAGCCGTCCACGATGAAAGGCTCCTCAACAGTATCAAAAGAACCTGGGCAGCTTTATCGAAACCAGCCCAAGTCAGCATTGTCAAACAGCTGACAGGCAATGCGATAAAAAAAATGGGGAAAGGCCCGAAAACGCAGGACGCCTTTCCCACAATCGTGCTGAAGGAAATTTCTGAGATGAAACTCAAAGGGTAATCTTGCTTGGACTTACTGCACGCCGCAATACTGCGCCGCAGCTTCAGCACACCGTTCACCATCCACACCAGCCGAGACGATGCCGCCGGCATAGCCAGCCCCCTCGCCGCAGGGGAAGAGGCCGCGCAGGCGGACATGTTGCAGGGTGTCGCGGTCGCGCACGATGCGGACGGGTGCCGACGTGCGGGTCTCCACGGCTATCATCACGGCGTCGTTGGTCAGGAAGCCGCGCGCGTTGCGGCCAAACTGCTGGAAACCTTTGGCCAGACGCCCGGCGATGAACGGGGGCAGCCAGAAGTGCAGGGGCGAAGCAATCAGGCCGGGGGCGTACGACGACTCGGGCAGGTCGGCACTGAGACGGCGGTTCACGAAGTCGGCCATGCGCTGCGCAGGTGCCGTCTGCCGGCGGTTGCCCTGCTGCCAGCAGAGGCGCTCAAGGTGTTCCTGGAAGGAAAGCATACTTAATGGAGAATTGAGAATGGAAAATTGAAAATGTTCATCGTTCATTTTCCATTCTCCATTCTCCATTTTCAATTGTGGGAGGTCTTCCGGCCGTATCTCCACCACCATGCCGCTGTTGCTCCAGCGCGAGCCGCGGTTGCTGGGACTCATGCCGTTCACCACAATCTGTTCGGGGCCGCTGGCAGCGGGCACAATGAAGCCGCCAGGGCACATGCAGAAGCTGTAAACACCACGGCCTTCAACTTGCGTGACGAAGCTGTACTCGGCAGCGGGCAGATACTTGCCGCGACCGTTCCTGTTGTGATACTGTATCTGGTCGATGAGGTGGGCAGGATGCTCCAGACGCACACCCACAGCAATCCCCTTGGCCTCAATCTCCACACCGTTGGCAGCCAGCCAGCGGTAGACGTCGCGGGCGGAATGGCCCGTGGCCAAGATGACGGGGCCGAGGAAGATCTGCCCCGTATGGGTTTCGATACCTTTCACTTCGTCACCCTCGATGAGCAGGGCGTCCATGCGTGTCTGGAAATGTACTTCGCCGCCGCACTGGAGGATGGTGTTGCGCATGCTTTCGATGACGCGGGGCAGCTTGTCGGTGCCGATGTGCGGATGGGCGTCCACCAGGATGGAAGGTGAGGCGCCGTGCTGGCAGAAGACGTTGAGTATCTTGTCCACATTGCCGCGCTTCTTGCTGCGGGTGTAGAGCTTGCCGTCGGAGTAGGCTCCCGCGCCGCCTTCGCCGAAGCTGTAGTTCGACTCGGGGTCCACAGCCTGCGTGCGGCTGATCTGGGCCAGGTCTTTCTTGCGCTCGCGCACGTCCTTGCCGCGCTCCACCACCACGGGGCGCAGGCCCAGCTCGATGAGGCGCAGGGCGGCAAAGAGACCGCCGGGGCCGGCCCCCACGACGATGACCTGCGGGCGGCCTTCCACGTTGGGGTAGTCCGTATGCTGGTATTCGTCGTCGCGGGGCACTTCGTTGACGTAGGCACGCACGGTGAGGTTCACGAAGACTGTCCGCTGGCGGGCGTCGATGCTCCGCTTCAGGATGCGGGTGGCGTTGAGGGTTCTCTCGTCAAGGCCTTTCTCGCGTACGAGATAGGCTTTCAATCGTTGTTCGTTGGTGGCTACCTCGGGTAGCACTCGAATGTTATATTCGTATATCATAGGTCCTTATCCAAAAAGTGTTCTGAAAGCTTCCTCCACCTTCCTTACCGGCACCAGCTCGATGCGCAGCTTCCGCGTGTCCAGCCCCTGCAGGTTGTGCTTGGGCAGGATGAAGCGCTTGAAGCCCAGCTTCTCGGCCTCGCCGATGCGTTGTTCGATACGGTTCACGGGGCGTATCTCGCCCGAGAGCCCCACTTCGCCCGCCATACACACTTCGGCTTCGATTTCCGTATCCACGTTGCTCGACAGGATGGCGCTGATGACGGCCAGGTCGATGGCAGGGTCGTTCACCTTCAGGCCACCGGCGATGTTCAGGAAGACGTCCTTCTGCGCCAGCTTGAAGCCCACGCGCTTCTCGAGCACGGCCAGGAGCATGTTCATGCGGCGCAGGTCGAAGCCCGTGGCCGAGCGTTGCGGATTGCCGTAGACGGCGGAGCTGACCAGCGCCTGCGTCTCGATGAGGAACGGCCGCACCCCCTCGATGGCCGAAGCGATGGCCACCCCGCTCATGCCTTCGTGGTCCTGGCTCAGGAGCAGTTCCGAAGGATTGCTCACCTGCCGCAGGCCGTCCTGACGCATCTCATAGATGCCCAGCTCGGCGGTGCTGCCGAAGCGGTTCTTGATGCTGCGCAGGATGCGGTACAGGTAGTGCTGGTCGCCCTCGAACTGGAGAACAGTGTCCACAATGTGCTCCAGCACCTTGGGGCCCGCGATGCTGCCTTCCTTGTTGATGTGGCCGATGAGGATGACCGCCGTATGCGTCTCCTTGGCAAAGCGCAGGATGCTGGCGGCACACTCGCGCACTTGGGCGATGCTGCCGGGCGAGGATTCGAGCGCTTCGGTCGAGATGGTCTGTATGGAGTCGATAACAACCAGGTCGGGGCGGGTATTCTTGATATGGACGTAGATTTGTTCGAGCGATGTCTCGCAGACGATGAGGCAGTCGGACGACTGCTTGGTCAAACGCTCGGCGCGCAGCTTCAGCTGGCGGGCGCTTTCTTCGCCCGAGACGTAGAGCACAC
>ULXT01006836.1_pt1 | contig 18327 bp, 17 predicted proteins | sample 1961571 | NCBI WGS metagenome assembly ULXT01 (sample SAMEA4835846, study PRJEB28245) | human gut metagenome | biome: gut microbiome; material: fecal sample | place: Denmark | collected 2008
CTACTCATCATTTCGGCAGACCGCCCGCCTGAATGGATCGGTCAACAAGATGGGCAAACCATCCCGCAACAACATGCACTTAACGAATATACTGTCTTTCAAGGGCAAATACATGAAATTGCCAATGACGCGACTGAAAAATGGACCAAGCGCCTGCTCAGCGAAGCGTTATTATCTCTTCACGAAGGCCCAGTCCACCTCAACGTTCCCATCAGCGAACCGTTATTCAACTTTACCACCTCCTGCCTGCCCTTAGCTCGCCCTGTCCGGTTACACAGGGAGCATGTAACCCACCCGTGGTCCACAGCACTCGTACAACGGCTGAAAGATGCCCGTTGCCCTATCCTCGTCGTCGGACAAATTGACGAAGACTTTAACAGTGAAACATTCCGTGCGTTAGTTGAAAACCAAACCATCCTCGTTCTCCCGGAAGTGCTTTCACAATTACCCGAATCGTACCGGACAAAAGTGATTGAAGAATTAAATCCAGGGGAGTTCTTTTCTCCGGACCTCGTCCTTCACGTCGGAGGAACATTTGTCAATAAAAAGCTCAAACTTTTTCTACGACAATCGCAAGTTGATGTCATTCGCTTGGCCAAAGACAAACACTTAGTCGACACATTTAACCACCTCACGGACGTAATCCCCGTCGATTCGCTCACAGCTTTACACATGCTAAATGAGATAATCGCAAAACTGGACACGAAAAGAGAGGTCACCCAAGCGTTACAAAAATTATCGGCCTTCCGCTCCATTGGCTCCGCGTACACTTCAACATTATTTAGCGATTTAACCGTCACCCAAGCGGCCCTTAAACAACTTTCATCCGCCACCGCCATTCACATGGCCAATAGCAGTCCCGTACGCAACATTCTACATTTCATCCAGTCGCCTACCGGCCACATATATTGCAACCGCGGCACAAACGGAATTGAAGGCACTCTTTCCACATCCGTAGGCCACGCCCTTGTTTGCGACAGCCCCGTCTACTGCTTCATCGGCGATCTCAGTTTCTTTTACGACCAGAATGCTTTATGGAACACAGAACTCGGAGGGAATCTCCATATCCTGTTGTTTAACAACGGAGGAGGACAAATTTTCAAGAGTCTCCCGGGGCTAACCGATAGCCCGGCTGCCCGAAAATATATATCAGCCAGCCACCATACGACGGCGCGAGGTTTAGCTGAGTCCTACAATTTAGTATACTTCTCAGCCTCAACACTCGACGAATTAGATACAGTTCTTCCTCTTTGGACCAAGGCCACCTTTCCCCGCCCTACCCTACTCGAAGTCTTCACTACGCCAGAAGCAAACACGATTGCAGCCGCACAAATCCACCAACTATACCTTTCGCGCTCGCAAGAAATTGCAGAAAACGCCCCAAAGGTTTGCTTGTAAGTATAAAAAGAATTAACTTTGCAATCGGTTCGGTTCCGTAGCTCAGTTGGATTAGAGCAACGCCCTTCTAAGGCGTGGGTCCAGGGTTCGAACCCCTGCGGAATCACGATTTACCCTTACGCTCGTCTGGCGCAAGGGCTTTTTGTCAGATAATCACAACTGCCCCATTTCTCAATACTTTCACACGACCGCGAAAGTCCGGCAAATAGCGATAACGGTGATGCACGTCTCTTGCCGTTTTGCCACTCTGGATTGGCCATACGGAAACAGGCGTCTTAAACATACAATTGCGGATATAAAATGCCAATCATACCCTCGACCAGCATCACGCTTCGGGAACCACCCTCTATGAGAACGCCTAAACGCAGGAGTATCACGCCTCCACACGCCCGGAGCGCAAAAACCGTCAACGTGATAGAATTTTCTTTCAACGCAATAGAAAATCCTAAAGCGCCGACAGAAAGTACACGTCATCTAAAAACGACATTACGGGATGATGGAGCAAAAATTAGCAAAAGTGGGTACGCCCCGCCGTAACAACGGGCATCATAAAAAGTCCTTACGACGACTTTCTGGCATGCAGTGACTGAGTTTTCTATGTGCAGTGACAAGAAATCCTATCAGTAGTGACAGTCCTTCCCTCCATCGGGCGAACGGCGCGTTCCAGCGTGCTCTCCGTTCCTGGCCATGTTGCCACACGCTCTTACCCGAGCACGTACCCTTTAAAAGGGAAGCTCTCCATTCGCTTCACCACCTCGATGACCAAGTAAAGTCACGACGCGCCGACTATGGTTAAGCGGATTCATTACGAACGTCCGTCGTCCATCTGCACCTCGACAAGTTACAGACAGACGACGGACTCTACTAAAAAATCCTGCTCCTTTTATTGATATACTCACACGGTACTAACAGCCTCTTTCCGTTTTCCCGACCTACACGGAAAGACCAGCCACACTCACAGAAGCCAAGGCCTCATCCCCATGCAGATGCGCTGAGTGACTGATGCTTTTCCTAATCATGATACAGAAACGTTCCACCAAAGAACGAACTCACACATCCCTTCCCTATGTTTCCTATAACAACTTGACAGGATAATCCTCGTTCTGTGGCGGCAAACATTCAAGCTATCCTCGGTCGTGACGTTTGAATATATTGTTGATTCTTGTCATAAGAATCTCGCCTATTTTATAAGGGTAGCGCAGCCCGAGGAAGAACAGGTTGGAATAGATGCTATTATGTTTCAGGGCACGCAAGTGTTCGTACATGATTTGCTCATGGCTGCATAGCCCTGAGGTGGAAGCCCCGCCCGTGCGCATGGTCACGAAGTCCTTGTGTAGATATCGGGTACTGATGCGGTGGACGAATATCAGTCGCAGCAGGTTCTCGAAGTCCGCAGCTACCTTGTAGGACAGGTCGAAGACGCCGTATTTTTCGTAGACCGCTTTGCGGCAATAGAACGAAGGGTGGGCGGGCATGAAGCCGAAACGCATCCAGCTGCGGCGGAATGGGCGGGAGGTGTAATAGCGGATACACCGCGACAAGTCGCCATCGCGCACGAAATGTATGTCGCCGTACACGGCATCCACATCTGGTGTAGCCATCGTCTTTGCCACGCACTCCAATACGTCGTTGGAGGTATAAAAGTCGTCCGAATTGAGGATGCCTATCACGTCGCCCGCAGCCATGCGGATACCCTTGTTCATCGCATCATAAAGGCCCTTGTCCGACTCGCTGACCCATCGCAAACGGCCATCATAGCGCGGCTCATATTCCCGTACGATGTCGAGCGTGTTGTCTTTGGACTCTCCATCAACCACGATGTGTTCGAAGTCACGGAAGCTTTGCCTCAACACGCTTTCCAACGTATCGCGGAGAGTGGCACCGCTGTTGTAAGTGGCGGTGATGACAGATATTTTCATAAATCAGTTGATGTGAAATCAGCAAATGGTAGCAAGACCGGCCCTCGGTGGACAAGCAAGAATAGCGAGAATCTCAATCGTGCCTCACCATGTTTGTCCTCAGACAAGAAGGAAGGGAGATCCCGGCAAACATTCAGACAGAGGTTACAACGTGATATTATAATCACGCTTCAACAATGTCTTTATCTTTTCGGAGTCATGACCGCACTGTTTCTTTATCTCGAAAACCTTAGCATCGACCAGCGTCCTGTACCACCAGCCTTGCAAGAAATGCCATAAGAAGCCCTCACGCCCGTCAAGAATCCCCCACTTTATAAAATAGCGGTAACAGAAGTAGGCGAACGACCGCCAGAACAGCGGTAACTGAGCATACTTATGCTTCTCCATACGTTTCGTCAAAGCTTGCGGACTGGTGTTCAACTCTGAATCCGTCTTGGACGAACCGGTCAAATCAAATTCTATATCGAGCAGTTCTACCGCCTCACGGATGGCATAGTTCACGTGCTTGTGGCAAAACCACGACAAATTGTTCAGGTTGTGGTCGCAGAAGTCGTGCTCAAACTCTACGGCCCGGCCTTCGGAGAGTTGGATGTGCTCGTCCATCAGCCGTTGCTCGCACATCCCCTTGCCGAAACGGAAAGCCCGCAGGAGTTTCACGGGATAGATGCCCCGTTTCATCCATTGGCCCATGAAGATGTGACGCCGCTTGAAGATGATGCCCGTCACGTCGCTGGGCAGCGAGGGCAACTTCTCTTGCAGTTCCTGCACCAATTCGGGCAGGAGATATTCGTCGGCATCGAGGCGCAACACCCACGCAGTGGAAATAGGCAGATGGGCCAACGCCCAATTGAATTGCTCGGCCTGATTGCCTGGCCATTTGTGTGCTACTACCTTCGCGCCGAGAGATTGGGCTATTTCCACTGTCTTGTCCGTGGAAAAACAGTCCACTACATAAATTGCCTTGGCAAACAATGCGACATTCTCCAAGCACCGCCGGATGTGAATTTCTTCATTGTAGGTAAGAATAATGACAGAAAGGTCAAGCATAAGAAAAGAACGATATAGCTGTACCCATAATGGATCTCATTCCGGTACAAACCGATTAAAAGTTTTGAAAAGAGGATTATTCCTCAATAATGCGCTTTCTGATGAACTTGGCCGGATTGCCGCCAACGACGCTATGGGCTTCTATGGATTTCACGACCACCGAACCAGCAGCAACCACACTATAATCACCAATAGAGACGCCAGGTAATATGGTAGACGAAGTAGCAAGCCAGCATCCGTCACCGATGGTAATGGGTTTAGTAATCAGGTCAAATGTGTGATGTGTGATGTCATGGCTTCCCGTAAGCAAGTACACATCCTTGCCTATACAAGAAAACTCACCTATGGATATATCGGCCATTGCATATACCCAACACCTTTCGCCCAAGGAAGACTTCGCACCCATTCGCAAATTCCACGGATAATCGATTACAGCTGTCGGATGCAGCGAAGCTTTCCAATCAATTTTTCCACCAAAGCATCTGACCAACAGAACTCTCCATTTCCTAAAAAAAGCCCAATAGGGGGGGGGTAAATCTGAACATCGTATTGTTCACAACTTTCCATGCCAAGTTCTTCATTTTATCCTTCTTTGGCATGGTATTCGTTTGTACGGGATTGAAAATAGCCATAGTTATCTCAGTATTCGCTTTTTAATAAACTTTGCAGGATTCCCTCCTACCACCGTCCAAGAGTCGACGTTCTTAAACACAGCAGCCCGCGCACCGACTACGGCTCCTTGGCCGATAGTAACTCCCATGCCGACGAATGCCCCGGCAGCTATCCATGCTTGGTCTCCTATCGTGATCGGAGCTGTGATAAGCGGGTTCAACGGATTGGTTATGTCATGACTTGCCGTACAGAGAAATGCTGCTTGCGAAACAGTAGTATTCTCCCCGATGGTTACTTGTGCTACGTTATAGCAGTCTACATCAGAGGCTAAACACGAATAATCCCCCATCACAAGATTGGCAGGATAATACACCCTAGCCGAAGAATAGACTATTGCCGTCTGTGCAATCCTCGCTCCAAACAGGCGAAGCAAGAACCGCTTCCACCCGTTACCCACACTGCGAGGCAACGGTCGAGCAAAGATGCTCCACACCACAGTCCACAGCATACGAATAATTTGGTTCTTGCGGCTCAAAGCATTATGATACTTGGACAGATCAATCTTTGTCTCATTCATACACAAAGTCTGGTTTAGTTCCTCCTGTCAATATCCACTCGTAAAGCTGGCGCATCATTTGAGCCACCTTGGAAGCCGCATATTTCTCAGCGACCAAAGTCCGCCCAGCGATGCCCATATCTAGCAATTCCGATGCTGGCATTTCGAGCACTTGCTTCATCACACGAGCGATGTTTTCAGGCGTACGTTCTGTCCACCATCCGCATCCTGCTTCATTCAGTTCTTCCCACGGGGTACCGAGGCTCGCCATGACAGGCGTTCCCACAGCAAGAGATTCGGTCACAATCATGCCAAAGTTCTCAAAATCACTTGGCACGAAAAGACACGACAAACGCACAAGTTGTTCATACTTATCGCGACCGTAAACAAACCCTCGAAATCTCACTCTACGCTCCAACCCTAGCCTTTCAACTTCTCCACGCAGAAAGTGCTCGTAACCGTTGTCACCTTTACCCATAATCACGAGTTCGAATTCTGCGTCGCGAGGCAGCAAAGCTATCCCATAAAGAAGGTTCTCAACTTTCTTTATGGGATGTAACCTCCCGAGAAAGCCAAACGTCCTTGGAAGGCCGCCTCCTATTAAACGGGGCTTGCCTGACGCTATCTCTTCCAAATAATCCGGAAGATTGGCCGGATTAGGAATGACGGCCACCAGACCACGATAACCAAACGCACGCACATTGTCCATCTCGGCCTTGCACGTGACATGCAGACAACAGGCCCGACGCACATCGTTCTCAAAAAAGAGCTTGACAAGCGGCCATTTTTTCCAATAAGAACGGCGCAGAGCATCAGGGTAAAGCATTCCGTGGGGCGTGAGAACGTAAGGTCTCCTCTTGCGACGCGCCACCGAACAAGTGGCGTGGTTACAATGCATCCACATTCCGTTGGTATGATAAATATCATAATCGCTCTGCTGCAAAAAACGATTTATATTGCGTGAATAACCATAGGGAGTTATGGCATCGTCGTATAAGGCTTTTATCCATTTCTCACCGTTTCCGAGCATGTCGTCGCTCGCAAGTGTCATCAAGTCCACATCACAACCGATTTCATGCAAAGCTTTCAGCAAGTCATAAGTGCAGGTGGAGGTGCCACCGCTATGAGTCGACAAGCCTGCAATGGTTTGAAGAATTCTCATCTCAATCATATTATCGTTAAGCCTTGGAACAAGGACCATTCTCGTAAATTGTATCCTTATCTGCTTGTAACAGGTCAATCAAAACAAGCAGCCGTTCTGCCGCGACTTGCGGATTCCATACGTTTTGCATCAATGACAACGAACGCTGACGCATTGCACGCCGTTCAGCGGAGTGCCTAAGTAAATACGCGACTTTCTCACACAACGAATCCAAAGCGGCACTGTCTGGATGAGCAATTCCGCTCGAAACCAGAGGACTACGGAACAACAAGCCTGTCTGTCCGTCCTCCACCAAATACCGCGAACTGCCTATACCGTCACTCGCAACCAACACACACCCGTTGGCCATACTCTCATTCGCCACGACTCCCCACCCCTCGTTCCGGTCGCTCGTGAAAAGAAATATCTCATGCCTGCGCATATCCGACAACAATTCGTCGTTAGGCTTTACACCTACAAAACGAACGACGTCGTCCACTCCAAGTTTCTTAGCAAGTTGTTGCGTAGCGCCCTCATACGGCCCACTTCCATACATATCAAGCCGGAAGCGATAACCTTGACGTCTGAGCCTGTGGGCCATGAGCACTGGCAACTCCGGATGTTTTAACACCAAATATCTTGAACACCACATAAGTGGTATTGGAACATCCGGGAATGCTTCAACACAATTTTTCGCTACGCTCGTAAAATAGCCCCATTTATAGCACTTGTTTCTGAACGTATGCAGTCTATAATGGTCCGCTGCACAGAAAGCCGAGCAACAAAGTTTGTAGAGCGGTTTTCGCCCCCAACCGCCCAACGTATAAGCAAGACGCCACTTGAGCAGGTTCGGTGACAATAGACTTTTCCATCCGCGTTTCAGCCAGCGTTCACCCATATCAAAACTCAGTCGGCCGAGCCTCATTCTCGCCGTCTCAAAAGGAAGGGAAGCAACGCCAGAAAAAACGCACACTGCGGCAGTTTTCGCAAGTTCCATCGCCTTAGCGTAAGCTTTATCGCTCTCCCATGCACGCAGCAAGTAAGGGCGCTGCGAATAGTCCGAAACTGCCCCCTTGGCATCGGCAAGAGGCGTCAGCTCAACAAAAGTATATTGCCTGTCACACAATCTCCACAGTGCATCGGCCACCGGTGCCTGATGGTGGTTGAGGACCACAGAAAAGAAAACTATGCGCATAATTCCGCATCTCGTTTGAAGAATATATCCTGATAGCTGTCAGCCAGTTCTACGTCGTCCGGCAAGCCACTCATGACACCAAGCAGAAGCCACAGACAGAAGAACAACGAACTCCCGCCGGCATAAACGTAGCCTTCCGTCATCATGTGAAGAATCCAGAAACACTGCAAAGCGATCAGAAAACAACTCAACAGAGGAACATAATCAAGCATCTTCCAAACCTTTACAAAAGACATGATAAAAACAAGGCATATAGGGATAAAACCCATAATCCCCGTCATCGACAAAACGCATAACCAAGAACTTCCCGTTTCTACTTTTCCATCCGAACTATACGTACTTCCTTCCTTATTGTCTATATCAACAGTTGAAAAGCCAATGCCAATGATTGGACTGCAATTAAACTCCTTTACACGAGTTTTCCACAGCGCTTCACGCGAGTCCACCGACAGCGAAGTCACATCGCCTTGGTTTTTCTCTACAAGTTTGTCCATAAATCGGTTCCAGACTGGGAAGGACAAAGCGAGCACTATTCCCAATGTAAAAACGACCTTGAAATACCGGCCCAGATTGTTCCGATAGTAAACGGTTAGTAAGACAACCGTGGAAATGGCACACGCAATGAAAGCGGTTCGCGAAGCGGCTTGAAGGAGGCAATACAACGAGGCAAGCATGAGTACCGAATAGAACATCTTTGCTTTCTTTTCAAGACCTCCGCCCAAAAACTTACACACACAATACAGCGTACACAAAGCCGCAAAAGGCCCTAGCAGCATGGAATGGCGCGCCAATCCTTGAAAATAGAGGCGGTTATAACCCATATGCATCAAACCAAGCACAAAAGAGATGAGCACCACGTATTTAAGAAAATAAAGAATGGCATAAAACAGATTGTATCTGAAACTCGACAGCGAGTCTGACTTCAAAGCCGGTGACAGTAAAAGGGTCATCACAAAGAACAGCGCGAAACGCTGATATGGATTGAAAAAGGCGGGAACATTGTTAGCAAGTATGCTCAGCAGGCAGGCCGCATACAGCCACATCATCGTGCCGGAAACATAAACCCTTCCACTATTTGCTGTCAGAATGACTAACGACAAGGTAACTATGGCATATAAGACAGGGCCTAAGCCAGGCATAAAGGATAAATTATTCAGTATAAATACGAGGCCCACTATTTTGCTCAACTGCTTAGTCATAACTCTTTTGATATTGTATTACTGACGACCCTCAAAGTGTCTCTATGTATCTTAAAAACTCCGGTATCAGTTTATCGATATCGTATTCCTTGCAAAGATGCTGTTCATATCTGTTCTCGCGATATTTCATAATCAGCTCAGACAGTTTGACGAAATCGTGTTCATCAATGAGCCATTTGTCCGCCTCTTGGTCGCAAATACACTCCGCAGCTCCTTGGTGTCTGCACGTTATGAATGGAACACCGCAGGCGTAAGCTTCCGTAAACACGCATCCGAAGCCTTCATAACAGCTTGTGAGAACAAACAAGTCAAGCGAATGATAGAATCTGGGGAGTTTGCCATGCTCTACTTCTGGCTTAAACGCTATGTTCGCATATAGTGAATGCTCTACTACGTATTGCTGACAAGAGCTCAACAAAGGACCAGTCCCTATTAGCAATAGCTGAATGTCAGTTTGCTTTCGTGCTTTAACCAATAGTTCTACCGCCTTTATGAGGGTTATCTGGTCTTTCAGTTCTACAAAATTCCCGATGCAACCTATGACAAAACCTTTATGATTTTGGGGGATAGGATGAAATTTTGATAAATCAACGCCATTGTTTAATATGATGCTATGCTTAGGTGAGATAGAAGGAAGTTCTTTCACCTTTTCCAGTACTCTAAGATAGGGAGCGTAATGTTCATATCTCCCTGGCTGTGGAAACGATAACAAGTTGTCTTCGACGACTTCGCTTATTGACACATGACAGTCCACCGCATTAAAAAGAGAAATGTTCCTCTTTGCCCGGAATCGGGCATTCCATCTTTTATTAGCCCACTTTCCATTCCGTATGGTAAATGGGTCTCTATCATGGTGTTGGACAAGGACTTTTATTTTGTGATTGTATTTTTTTAATGCAAGTCCGCAAGCGGCGAAAGTGGAAACATGTGCATGGGCCACCCTGACTGAGTCTATTGCGACACCTGATTTTCTGACAGTTTGCGTGAACAAAAAGCCATTAAATTTGTTCAACAGTCCGTTCAGAATATATGAGGGCATTTGGATGTGGGGGAACAAGCGCACTGTGAAACCACCGTATATATAAGTCTTTCGCCTGTCAAATATGGATTTTGGCTTATAAATCAACACCTTGTCATACAATCCAGCTCTTCTGATGGCGACAGCTTGGTCATATATATACGATCCTCTGAAAGAACCTTCTGTGGGAAAAAACGGCGTTATGAGAATGTAACTACCACAACTTTTTTGACTCTTCATAATTCGTCAACATATAGAAGACTAAATAAAGTTTAGCCTTACACTTTCCCGCCAATATGCGTAAAAATAGCAGCGGATTCCGCTTGATTTTATCCTTAAATGCATTACCGATGGTTCCGAGGTTGTTGGGAAAACTTATCACATGCGGAACTATTCCGTATAAGTTCACCCCCATCTTCCTAAAAGTTCCCCATTCATCGGCTAGGTAATTGACAGGAATCAGCCGCTTGACTAATAATGTCGCTGCACTATTGTTAATCAGGTAACCAGAAGTCATCATCGCATCCCTAACCTTGAAGCATAATTTGATGTCGTTTCCCATTGTCTGATACTGTTGTTTCTTATATCTGAAACATGGAGTCAATAGGATGACAATCGGACAGTCAGTTTGCAGTAGTGGTACCAAATCTTTTATCACGTCAATCTGTTTTGACAAAATCGCATCATCTTCCAGAATCAAAGCATACGGAATGCTCCTTTTCTCAATTTTCCTATAAATGCTTATGTGACTGAGAGAACATCCTAAGGCGGCCGGTGTGAATTGTATCTGCGTTCTGAAATGAGTGGTCGAGACAGCCGCTTTCTCCGCTTCTGAAAGTGTGGAACCTTCTACACCCTTTATAAATTCCACATGGAGTTCGGGGTATTCTTTCAATTGAGCCTCCATACGAATGCGCTTTGGGATATCGCGTTCAAGATTTATGACAAACGTGGGTAGCATAATTTACGCTTTAATATGATGTAATTTCGTAATATACAAACGTATATATCTATACTCATCTGGGCTATACGTAACTGGAGGTCGAAGCTGAAAGAAGGAGACAGTTTGGATACCTTGCCGAAGAACGAACGAAATCGCTGCTGTTCTTTCTGGTAAAATTCGGCAGGCATATTCAAGAGATATACAAAGTAACTCTTGACAATTGACTTTATGTATTTTGTCAGATCCTTCTTATTTTTAGTGTCTGTTTCATGGTGACAGATGTAATCCAAAAGATTTAGGGAAACTTTAAGGAGACAAGCAGAGATTTTATGATTGTATGCATTCATCTTCTCGCTTGTCGAACCGCGATGGACTCTGTAAAGATATAGTGGACGAGACAACGTATAAAAGGACGAGCTGTGTACAAGAAATTTTATGATGAATTCCTTGTCCTCGGCATGCGTAATGCCCGGTGTAAACTTGATATTGAATTGTTGGATTATTTCTCGTCGGAAGATTCCACCAGAGATATTTACTGGTAACGAATCGCTTTTGTACCATTCGTGAAGCGATTTATACAAGGCTGAACGTTTCGGTGCATTTGAGACGTGTTTGTCGCCGAAAGTCTCATTTCCCAAGAATACAAAATCAGGATGATATTGTCCGATGACACGGTTCACTTCCTCTAATGCAGTTACGGCCAACAGATCATCGGAATCGAGAAAAACCACATAATTTTCGGAAGCAAGGTGCAAGCCTACATTGCGGGCTACGGATACACCTGAATTTGGCTGGGAGATGTACTTTACTCGGGAATCTTTCGCTGCGAATTGCTTTACGATGTCCAAGCCGCCGTCGGTACTACCATCGTCCACCACAATCAGTTCCCACGAAGTATAGGTTTGTTCTTGCACACTGCTGAGGCATGCTGATAGATACTCCTCATTATCGTATAAAGGGACTATTATTGAAAATGTGTACATACCAGAACCTCCATTCATCAGTTTTTGAACGGCCACAAGACCAACCTTTTCACTTCTACCAATAGCTTGACAATAAAGTTCAGGATACCATATAGCCACAACACATTGTGTTCGTCACATGCTATCTGTATGTTCGAGAAGAATGTCGGCAGGCTCGTTTCCAATTTGCTGTTTTCTCTTGTGGCCGTGAAACCTGCTTCCTCCACATAATGCCAATACTCTTCTCGGTATCTGGCATTCTTAATAATCCACGGCTTGACGATATAATGAATGAGCATTGGCGAATGGATGTATTCAACCCTGTCCTCATCAGTCAGAAACTTAATTGTCGAAGGTACTTGCTCATTAAATTTCCCCCACTTTGGGGGGAGACGGAACCATTTGTCGTAGAAAACAGCATTGAGCGCATCCTGATCGTGAAGAAACACATGGCGTTCTTTTTTTGAGAAACATAATAGCCTTTCTTCTGAACCGTGCTTCCTCCAATAATTCAGATTAATGAGCATCACGCCCGAACAGAAGAAACACTCTTCGTAGGGAATGGAAAGCTGCATTCGCTGCAAGTCGCACGGATTAGTGATGTCCTGTACGGCGGCCACGGCATAATCGGAAATATCAAGGTCGAAAATGGACGAAATGTCTTTGAGTACGATGATATCGCTATCAAGATAAAAGATCTTTTCTATCTCTGAGGAAAATAGGGAAGCCAATAGTATTCTGTAATAAGCCGCATAGGTAAGAGGCCGGTTTTTCCTAAACTTTACGCCAACCAGCAGGGCTTCATCTATGTTATTGAATACGCATTCGCTGCCTCTTTGTTCGATTATACGTTTCAGAATACTGCGTCCGTTTGGAGAAAGCTTGTTTTTAGTACACAAAATGTGTATGACGAATTTGCTGTGACTATTCTCCAACAAGGAGCAAAGCATGGCCCCACAATGTTGTACATAGTTATCGTCTGTTGAACAACAAACATGTTTGTCTTGTTCCATAAAAATAAAGTAAAACTATTTGCCGATGCAGTATTTTAATAGAGTGTTATGAAAAATGGTCTGGCTGACAAAAATGCTTGTTTTGCTGATGATAACAGCAATGACAACAGCAAAAATCGCCTCACAACATACATTTATCCCGCTCCAATTAACTCCCGTAGTTGTAATGAACTCACTGACTTGAGGAACTTTGAACAGAAAATAGAAATGAATGAGATAAATATCCAAAGAATAGGCTCCCAAGTGCGTCAATAGCATCATCCATCTACTTCTGTTGACAGCTTCATTCGAAAACTGCCCAAAATGTTTCCAGAGCGCAAGGACTGCGCAGACCTTGATGAGTGTGAAAGTCAAAAAATTGGCGCAAACACTATATTTGCTTATGACTGCAAATACCACTATGCAGAATCCAGCCAATGTATTTGCCATCGTCATTGATAGGAATCTTTCCCATCTCATCTTTTTGAACAGATAACCCAACAGGAAATAAGGGAAGTAAGACACTAATAGATTAATACTAAGTAAGTCTGCAACCAACGCATAATTCTTATTTAAGAAATCCCTCAAAAAGAGCATCGCAATTATCAATATAACGTAAATGCTCATTTCAATCCATGCGTAGTTCTTACAGTCTCTTAGCTTTACAAGAGCTAGCTTAACAAGAAAAATGAGTAGAAAACATTCGAACAAAACCAGCAAAAACCAAGTGCCGAAGTAAGCATTGTCGAAAGATTCGATCTGAGTCTTAACACCTCTTAAAAAAAGAAGAAACAAATTGGCGAATAAAAATGGGACTAAGAGTGTTCTTAACTTTCTGACTATGTTAATTTCCCCCCCCAATTTCCTTTAACAACCAGCCTGAAATGAAAAAGAACAGCGGCAGATCTACTATTGTGACGAAATCATATATTATCCCTGTATAGCCAAAGCAAAAGTTGTAGATATGGCTCATTACAACAAACAATATAGCCAGCCCTTTCAGGGCATCTATGTATAGCAGTCTTGTCATACGCGTTTATCTTTCTTTTTATACTTATTCTATACTTCAGCTCATGCTACAATATAAGCCCAGTTTATTGTTTTCTGCGCCTTATTCTATTATATGAGTTGAGGAATAAGAACTTAATATCATATTGTTTAGTCACTTGGATGAGGAACAAGGTCAATACTGCCCATGTAAAGGACTTTATCAACAGTGATATCCACAAGGATTCAGTGAGTGTATACACATAACGTGAGATGATGTACATAACAACATAGCTTATAACAAAATTCATAATAGACTTGCCCATAGAAAAGAACAGATGTTTTATATCGCATTTGAGCGAGAGCTTATACATAATTGTGTACGAAACAAAGAAATTGATGATTAATGTTACCACCCATGAATAAGCAATGGCTTCAAGCGTTCCCACGAATTTTGCTGCCAACAAAAAGCCCGTTACAGTGCAAAGTGTATTGCATATTCCATTGTAAAACAGATGTTTTGTCTTGCCAATACATTGGTAAAAGCTTCCAGTCGTAGAAAGTATTAGTTGTAGTGGAATAGATAGTGCCAATATACCAAAAATAGGTGCCGCAGCCTTCCAATTCGCACCATAGTAAATACCTATTATTTCTAACGCTGCAAAATGTAAGAATATGCCAATAGGGAAGCTGAATATGGAAATATATTGAATTAGTTTTTCTTGTTTTCTGGCGACTTCCTCTCTCTGATTTTGCAGATGTGATAATACGGGGACGATAACTGGATTTATTATACTCGTTACATTTTCCAAAGGTAACAGCATTAGTCGATACGACTTCTCATAGTATCCCAATGATTTCATATCCATGTAACGGCCAATTATCAACTTGTCCGTATTCCTTGAAAAATAGTTGAGGAAAGTGAATAGAAATTGGTAAACCGAAAAATAGGCTATCTTCCTAATTGAGCTCAATTGGGGTAACATTACATACTTTCGTGGATAGTACGAAAAATTATAACAAAACATTCCCACATTTGCGATAACAGGTGGAATGACGAGAGAATATACGCCGTAGCCCGTTACTGCCATCCCGACACCAATTATGCCACCTGAAATTTGAAATAGCAAACTTCTTATCGCAATTTGTCGAAATCTTTTATATTTATTCATTAAGGAATTCGGAAGAATGTTCAGGCAACTGAAAAACAAGGAGATGGACAATATCCACACGATTACTTTCAGTTCATCGTTTCCATATAGTCGGGAAAAATAGGGCGATAGTAATACTGAAAGCACAGTTAATAAAATTCCCATGTATAACGAAAACGTGAATAGGTTATCATAATCATCGTCATTCAACTGATTGTTTTGAATGACCGCAGGTCCTATTCCCATATCTGTAAAAAGCGAAATGAAATTTATGAATACTGTTGCTATGGCTATGATACCAAACTCTCCGGGGGAAATTAGTCGAGCGAGTATAGCTGAGATAATTATAGAAATGACTATTCCGGAATACTTGGCAACAGCATTCCAAAACATCCCGTTAAGCATTTCTTTTTTAACAGACATCATTCGTTGCATAAAGAGACAATGCCCTAGCAGAGCTTTTCGTACAAGTTATACTTGTCAAAGACGGCACGTAACTGGACATCGTTCTTCTTATTACCGTTGTTTTCCAACGATAATGCTATATCTTGGCATTCTTCGATGATAAGGTAATCCCGACCGCCCTTGTCGTGCGTATATACTTTCGATACGAGTGTATCTGTAAGCATAGTCATGGCCTTGAACCAAATGTCGTCTGCGGATGGACATATTGCCATAAAGGTCTTTTCATCAAAGACTTGCTCACTAAAAACATGGGGAGGATATAAAACGCCAGCGCATCCGGTTGCAAAATTTAGAATGTCCGGATTATCTACCTCCTGACATTCAAATATCCATTCATCATATGGGAGCAATTTTTTTTTCGCGTTCAGTATCATTTTATGCATCCTGTTGCACTGAATGATTTTAGGGTTTGTTTTATACCCGGCAACCAATTTTTCAACGACATCATATTCATACAGCAGATCGTCGTCTGCCGTAATAATGATGGAATCTGGGTATGCTTTCAACGCGGGTATTAGTTTTTTATATGATTTTATATCTTCGCAGTATTTCACTGTTAAGCCGCGTTCTTGTAGCTTTCTTATCGACATTGGCAATGTTTGATTCCTAAATGAGTAATCAAGCCACAGTACGATTTCGTTAGCTTTCAAGGTTTGCTCCATTAAGGATTCAATAGCTAACGCCACAGTGTAAATCCGCTTACCATAGGTAGTTAATGAAATAACGACATCCCGATCAAGGTACTTCTCGTTTGTTATACCTTGTTCTTTAGATTGAAGAATATTCTGTTTCAGCAGATTTGTCTTTAACTCAAGCGGAAGAGCCCTTACAAGCAGACTTGAAGATGTAATAAGTTGTATTCTATCCCTTACCCCTATCATTTTTTGCTATTTTTGATTTCATTCAACTCAAAGTGTCTGACGTAGTAATCTTATGCCCCCAAAGTCAGTCTCTTCTAAAAATATCCCTTGTGTAGACTTTGTCCTTCACGTCGTCGAGGTGGCTATCGTAGCGGTTGGCGATGATGGCTTGGCTTTGCTTTTTGAACTCATCCAAGTCGTTGACCACTTTGCTGCCAAAGAATGTGCTGTTGCTTTCGAGGGTGGGCTCATAGATGATGATTTCGGCTCCTTTGGCCTTGATGCGCTTCATCACACCTTGAATGCTGCTCTGACGGAAGTTGTCGCTGTTCGATTTCATCGTCAAGCGGAACACGCCGATGATACATTTCTTTTCCTCTGCCGGGTCGAAGTCGCCACGATTGTAATAGCCGTAATAACCGGCCTTGCGCAGCACCCGGTCGGCAATGAAGTCCTTACGGGTGCGGTTGCTCTCCACGATGGCTTGGATTAGGTTTTCAGGCACGTCTGCATAGTTGGCAAGTAATTGCTTGGTGTCCTTGGGGAGGCAGTAGCCGCCATACCCGAAACTGGGGTTATTGTAGAACGTGCCTATGCGCGGATCGAGGCAAACGCCGCCGATGATGTCGCGGGTGCTAAGTCCTTTCATCTCTGCATAGGTGTCCAACTCGTTGAAATAGCTTACACGCAGGGCAAGATAGGTATTGGCAAAGAGTTTCACGGCCTCGGCCTCGGTCAGCCCCATGAACAAAGTCGGCACGTCCTTTTTGATGGCACCTTCCTGCAACAATCCGGCAAAGGTGTGTGCCGCCTTATCCAAGCGTTCATTCCCCTCCGGGCGGCCCACGATAATGCGGCTCGGGTATAGGTTGTCATAGAGGGCCTTGCTCTCGCGCAGGAACTCCGGGGCGAAGATGATGTTGTCCGAGCGCATCTTCTGGCGGATGCCTTCTGTATACCCCACGGGGACAGTGCTCTTGATGACCATGATGGCGCGCGGATTGACCTGCATCACCAGTTCGACAACCTCCTCCACGTGGCTCGTGTCAAAATAATTCTTCACGGGGTCATAATTGGTCGGAGTGGCGATGACCACGAAGTCCGCCTCGCCGTAAGCCTTTGTCCCGTCAAGCGTAGCCGTCAGGTTCAGTTGCTTTTGGGCCAAGTATTTCTCTATGTACTCGTCCTGGACGGGCGACTTGCGCTGGTTGATGAGATTTATCTTTTCGGGTATCACATCCACTGCCGTCACTTGATGGTGCTGCGCCAGCAACGAGGCTACTGAAAGCCCTACGTAGCCTGTCCCGGCTACGGCTATCTTTATACTCTTGTCCATATTCGCCGAAAATTTATCCTTCGCTTTTACCTAAGTGCTATTACCCTAAGAAAGACTGGTTGGGACGGTTCTTCGTACCTTTTTCCTTGACTATCAACGTGTACTTTCACTTACCTCTCGAAATAGGACGCCCGTTGTCCTTGCCAGTTACCGGATTTCTGCGGTCCGACCGATAGAAAAGCCTGGCTCAACATCATTCCGTGGAGGAGGAGTAATCCCCTTTTCCGTAACCGTACTTGTAGCCGTATCGTCCCCCGACGTTTTGCGTGCCGTTGAGCACAACGGCCATGTTCTTGTAGCGGCTCTCATCGTAGGCTTTTTGGAGTTCGGGCAGCATGTCTCGTTCCAGCAGTCCGGTCCGTACCACGAAAAAGGTACGGTCAGCATAACGCCCGATGATCTGCGTATCAGCGACAATCTCCACTGGCGGGCAGTCGATGAACACATAGTCGTACTGTTCTTTCATTTTCTCCATCATTTCCCCGAAGCGCGGGTCGCCAAGAAGCTCGGCGGGGTTAGGCGGTACGACACCGGCGGGCAGGACAC
>ULXT01060521.1_pt1 | contig 18074 bp, 10 predicted proteins | sample 1961571 | NCBI WGS metagenome assembly ULXT01 (sample SAMEA4835846, study PRJEB28245) | human gut metagenome | biome: gut microbiome; material: fecal sample | place: Denmark | collected 2008
ACTCTAAAGTTGTTTTTCGATAAAATGCATACTTTTGCCTATGATAAAACAGCAATAAAACAAAAGTATGGAAAAAGGATTGACTTATACAAGTAAAGTAAAAGTGACGCAGGCGAATACCGCCCTGGCGTTAGGTTCGGGCGATATGGAAGTGTTTGCTACGCCCGCCTTGGTAGCATTAATGGAAAATGCGGCGATGAAGGATGTACAGCCTGAGCTTCCCGAAGGCAGCACTACGGTGGGCGCCTTTATCGAAACCACCCATGTGAAACCTTCGGCACTGGGCGAGGAAGTGTCCGCCACGGCGGTACTGGAGAATGTGGAAGGACGGAAACTGGCTTTCAAGGTGACGGCTTCCGATACGAAAGGCGTGGTAGGTGAAGCCACCCACATCCGCTACATCGTAGACCGCGAACGGTTTATGAGCAAACTCTGAATGTTTATTCCTGTTCCCGAAGCAGCCTGTAAATTTGGTTGCAATAGGCTGTGTAATCCACATGACTTATTCATGAATGGAAAGAAGTATAACTGCGTTGTGTGTACGATTACTAATCGTACAGCAACACAATTACTAATCGTGCAGCGTGACGATTACTAATCGTGCAGGCAACGCAGCTATATGAAACAAGAAAGGCAGCCGGCTGCATCAGCACATGCACCCGGCTGCCTTTCCCCGAAATACTACCTGTTCTGTTTTACTCACAAGGATTCCAATCGCTCGACATCGCAAAGACCTTGCTCATTGTAATGCCTTCGGCTTCTTTCGCGGTGAGCTGACGTGCCCATGCCACACGTCCGGAAACGCCGGCACCCTCGCCCGTATTGCCGTACTCGGCATAACGTGCGGTCTGTTCGTTGGCTTTGTTGTTCCAGTTATGCCAGCCTGCGGGAAGAATGTGCTTGCCCAGCTCGCAATTCATGAATACGGTAGAAGCGTACGGACGCCACGGACGGCCCAAATAGACCTTATCAATGCCGGCATCCGCCGTGAGTTTGCACTTGTTGAACACATAGCCGTAGGCGATGTACTGAGGCGTAGAAGCCGCCGTCACATACGAATTGACTTTGCTATGAATGGTGCATCCCTCGAACCACGCCGTAGAGGGACCGAAGATGAAATCGGTTGTCCCCTCGATGTAACAGTTCTCGAAATAGAGGCGGGTGCCTTCGGTGCCGGTATAGACCGTATCCTGATTGCCCAAGAAACGGCAATTGAAGAAGCGCAGGCAATCGCCTTCGGTATGCAACGCCACCGCCTGGCCCAGACGCGGCGCATTGTTCTCGATGGTAAGGTTGCGGAACGTGATGTAGTTGCCTTCCACTTTCACCGTATAGGTACGGAATGTCCCCATCTTGTTCATATTAGCATGGTGGGCGTTGGTGATGACCGTCTCGTTCACGTCTTCCCCGATGATTTCGATGTGCTGAAGCCACGAGGGAACAACCAGTTTCTCGTGGTAGACGCCTTTCTTTACATAGATTTTCACGTCGAAATCCATAAACGCACGGGCTGACTCCAATGCATCGGCAAGGGTGGTAAAGTCGCCCGACCCGTCCTGAGCCACCACCAGCGAGCGTGGTTCGGCAAAGCGGCGCTGCTCCTTGGGCAGCCCTTCCCATTCCAGGCTGGCAAGGATGAACGGGCCTACCGCCTTCGGGTCGTTGTCGCGGATGGTCTCGTTAATGTAATAGTTATAGTCGCCCGAGCGGTAATTCTTTCCTCCCAGACCAGCTACGGCACAGGCACGGGTGATGGATACCAACCCGTTCTCGTCTACCTTGATAAAATGGTTCAGGATGCCTTCGTATCCCTTCCGCGCCACACTGAAATAAGAAGCGGGAATGTATCCCTTGCGCACCGCCTTGAAGAGCGAATAGACAAACATCGTAGAACAGGACGACTCCAGGTAGTTGCCTTCATCGCCGCTCCGGTCCATAACCTGATACCACAAGCCTCCGGGGCTTTGGTACTTCTTCAATGCCTTGGCGATGTCGTTCAGAATCACCAGCACCGAGTCGCGTCCCGGCTCGTGCTTGGGAATGAAATCGAGCACATCGACCAGTGCCATGGCATACCAGCCCAACGCACGCCCCCACGTATGTTGCGACTGGCCGGTCTGCTTGTCTGCCCATTTCTCGGTCTTGCTTACGTCACACGCATGGCGGAGCAATCCCGTGGCAGGGTCGTAGGTATGTTTCTTCGCCAACTGGATTTGCTTGATGACTTCCTGATAAGCCTGCGGCTCGTTGTTGCGGTAAGCGTATTCCGCCAGGTAAGGCACGCCCATATAGATGCCGTCCAGCCACATCTGGTGCGGATAGACCTTCTTATGCCAGAAACCTCCGTCGTCGTTCCGGGGCTGCCCGTCGAACTGGGTACGAATCAGGTCCAAAGCTTTCTTATACTTCGGGTCTTTCGTCTGCTCGTAGATGCGGAACAGGAACTTGCCCGAATTGATGCGGTCGAGGCTGTATTCCTCTACCTTGTACTTCTTGACGGTGCCGTCGGCATTGACCATGGTATCGGCATACGCCAAGGCATAATCGAAAAACTTCGCGTCGCCATAACGGTCGTACACATCGAGCATCGCTCCCAGTTCCAACCCATGACAATAGTCCCACTTCAAAGCCGGCTGGAAATCAAGCATCCACGATTCGGGATTCCGAACCATTTCCGACTCTGCCATACGCACCGACCACGGCTTTTGCTCTTTCGGGAAATCCGTCTGCGCCTGTACTGTGCCGAACGCAGCCCACAACATTCCCAACCCAAATACTAAAAAACTCTTGCTTTTCATGATAGTTCAATTTATTTACGTTTACGGCAAAGATACGAAAAAAACCGAACGGCACATGTGGATTTTCTGTGCTTAAACGTGGAATAATTAATCACATAACAAAGATTATCGTGCACGATAACGGTAAAAATCGTTTTAATTTGACCAAAGTTTGCAATTTCTTGCAGAATCAATTGCAAATTAGAAGAAAAGACCGTACATTTGGCACAATTTCATTCATCATTAACCTTAGTAACTACATTTTAGAGAAATAACGTATGGAACAAGTATTCAGCTACATTATTAGTTTAGGGGCATCGGTCATGATGCCTATCATCTTTACAATCATCGGTTTATGCATCGGCATGAAGTTTGGCAAGGCATTGAAGTCCGGACTTTGTGTAGGTGTCGGCTTCGTGGGCTTGGGCGTAGTCACCGCCTTGCTGACCACCAACTTCGACAATCCCTTAAAAGCTATCTCCGACCTTTACCACCTGCAACTGAACGTATTCGACATGGGCTGGCCCGCAGCGGCAGCCGTGGCATACAACACGGCCGTAGGTGCCTTGATTATTCCGATTTGTTTGGGCATAAACGTGCTGATGCTCATCACGAAGACCACCCGTACGGTGAACATCGACCTTTGGAACTACTGGCACTTCGCCTTCATCGGTGCCGTAGCGTATTTCGTTATGGGAGAAAGCCTGGCATGGGGCTATTTCGCAGCCATCATCTGCTACATCATCACACTTGTATGCGCCGACCTGACAGCAGACAAGTTCCAAAAATACTATGACTTGGACGGTATCTCCATCCCCCAGCCTTTCTGCCAAAGCTTCACGCCTTTCGCTATCCTTATAAATAAGGCATTGGACAAGATTCCCGGCTTCTCCAAACTGGACATTGATGCCGACGGCATGAAAAAGAAGTTCGGCGTATTGGGCGAACCGTTGGTGCTGGGTGTCATCGTAGGTATACTTATCGGTGCCGCCGCACAGCTCGACATCAAGAAAGTGCTCTTCCTGGGTATCACCATGGGTGCGGTCATGGAACTTATCCCCCGCATTACCTCGCTCTTCATTGAAGGACTGAAACCCATTTCCGAAAAGACCTCGGAACTGGTGAAGACCAAATTCAACGGCAAGAAAGTGCATATCGGCATGAGTCCCGCCCTGGTCATCGGCCATCCTGCCACACTGGTAGCATCGGTTATCCTGATTCCCGTCATTCTGGCACTTGCCGTATTCCTTCCGGGCAACCAGTTCCTGCCCTTGGCATCCCTGGCAGGCATGTTCTACCTGTTCCCCATGGTATTGCCCTATACAAAAGGGAATGTATTGAAAACCTTGATTATCGGTCTGGTTACGCTTATCATCGGACTTTATTTCGTGACCGACATGGCTCCCGACTTCACATTGGCAGCCAACACGGTATATGCAGCTACACACGACCCCACAGCACACATTCCGGAAGGCTTCTCGGGCGGCGCACTCGACTTTGCTTCCTCTCTCTTCGGATGGCTTATCTACAGAGGTGTCAAACTCTCGTACATAGGTGCCGGACTGCTCGCTTTGATAGCCATCGCCATGATGCTTATCAACCGCCGCATCATCATCCGCAGCGAAAAAGAAGCCAAACAGGCAGCCAAATAAATACCCAAAAACATAATAATTCAATAACTTAAAATACAGAACAATGAAAAAATTAGCTATCGCAATGATGCTGGGCTTTGCAGCCACTACGGCATCTGCCCAAATGAATTACAAGGTGCAGACCGCTTGCCACCCGCAAGACGTAAAGCACTATGACACCGAACGCCTGCGCTCGTCTTTCGCTATGGAGAAAGTAATGGCAGCCGATGAAATCAACCTGACTTATACACTTTACGACCGCCTTATCTATGGTGGCGTAATGCCCGTCAACAAAGTGCTGAAACTGGAAACATTCCATGAACTGGGTCCGGAAATCACATACTTCTTGGAACGCCGCGAATTAGGTGTAGTCAACATCGGCGGAGACGGTGTTGTAACTGTAGACGGTAAAGAATATCCCATGAAATATAAAGAAGCGCTCTATGTAGGTTGCGGAAACAAGGAAGTGACTTTCAAAAGCAACGACCCTGCCAAACCTGCCAAATTCTATATCAACTCGGCTCCTGCCTACAAGCAGTTTGTCACTCAGCTGATTACCACCGATGTAAAGGCTCAGAAAGCGAACCCCAAGAAATATGCATTGGCAATTTCTGACCACTACGGAAAAATGGAAGACAGCAACGACCGTGTAGTGAACCAGCTGATTGTGAAAGATGTGCTGGAACGCGTAGAAGGCGGCGGCACCAACCAGCTGCAAATGGGATTGACCGAATTGGCTCCCGGCTCGGTATGGAACACCATGCCTGCCCACACGCACACACGCCGCATGGAGGCATACTTCTATTTCAATGTTCCCGAAGGCAATGCCATCTGCCACCTCATGGGCGAGCCTCAGGAAGAACGTCTGGTTTGGCTCCACAACGAACAAGCCATCACTTCGCCGGAATGGAGCATCCATGCAGCAGCAGGTACCAGCAACTATACCTTCATCTGGGGGATGGCAGGCGAAAACCTGAAGTATAGCGACAAGGACGAAATCAAATACCTGGACATGAGATAAATGATTTATTCACACATAATTTCTAAATAACAGTTTAATACCATGAGTAATTCAAACGAAACGGGAGCTAAAATGAGCAATTACCGCTGGGTGATTTGCAGTATGCTCTTCTTGGCTACCGCAGCAACTTATATGGACCGTCAGGTCTTGTCGCTTACCTATAAAGACTTCATTGCCCCTGAACTGAACTGGTCGGATGCCAACTACGGAACCATCACGGGCGTATTCTCGTTAGTATACGCCATCAGCATGCTGTTCATCGGCAAGTTCATCGACAAGGTAGGCACACGCCGCGGTTATCTCATCGCATTCGGTACCTGGGTGGTAGGTGCATTCCTGCACGCCTTCACCGGTATATTGACCAACGGTATTGTAAGCGGCGACTGGATGTTTACTTTCGAGGCTGCCCGCGAAAACCTTGCCGTCATCAAATCAACCGGAAACATCGCATTGGCAGTGTCAACCGTCAGTGTATGGCTGTTCGTGTTCATGCGGTGTATCGTAGCTATCGGCGAATCGGGCAACTTCCCTTCAGCCATCAAGATTACCGCTGAATATTTCCCCAAAAAAGACCGCGGCTTCGCTACCGGTCTGTTCAATGCCGGCGCACAAGTAGGTGCCCTGATAGCTCCGTTTATCATACCGGGCATTGCACGTGCCTTCGGATGGGAAATGGCATTCATCGTAATGAGCGGTGTGGGACTGCTGTGGATGATACTGTTCTATAAATTCTACGACAAACCGCGCGACAACAAGCGTGTGAACAAAGCAGAGCTGGACTATATCGAACAAGATGCAGTAGCCGAAAACACTGTCAGCAAAGACAACAACGACGGACCGAAAATCGGACTTTGGAAATGTTTCACTTTCCGTCAGACATGGGCTGTCATCTTCGGACGTTTCTTGCCCGATGGAGTATGGTGGTTCTTCCTGTTCTGGGCTCCGGCATACATCCGCGATGTATATGGATACAGTTCAGACTCTACCATGGGTATGATGCTGATTTTTACCCTGTACCTGATTTCGATGTTGTCGCTCTACGGAAGCTATCTGCCTACTTTCTTTGTAGAGAAACAGAAGATGGATCCCTATAAAGGCAGAATGAAAGCCATGCTGATTTTCTCGTTCTTCCCGCTGATAGGCTTGTTCGCCCAGTCGGCAGGTGCAGCCTCTTGCTGGTATCCGATTATCATCATCGGTATCATCGGTGCCGCACACCAAAGCTGGAGCGCAAACGTTTATTCAGTAGTCAGCGACATGTTCCCGAAATCAGCCGTAGCGACAGTTACCGGTATCGGCGGTATGGCAGGTGGTGTAGGCTGTCTGCTCTTCAACCAATGCTCTGGTCTGCTGTTCACCTACTCGAAAGAAACCAATATGTCATTCTTAGGCTTCGAAGGTATCGATGCAGGTTACATGATTGTATTCATCGTAGCATCCTTGGCTTACCTATTCAGCTGGATTATGATGAAGGTTATGGTTCCGAAATACAAACTGGTAGAAGTATAAAAAACAGATACCCTCAACAAAAAGAAAGCCGACTTCACGAAAAGCCGGCTTTCTTTTTGCACTTTTTATTTTACTAAACTGTTCATATATACCTCAATATTCGTGTAAGCTTGTCACGCCGGATTTGTCATCCGGCGTAATTGAGGAATCGGATTTGCAATCCGAAACCGCTTACCGATGATGCGGATTACAAATCCAGCATGACAAGCAAAATGAGAGTTTCGGCGCACCCTCTTTTTTATCTTTTCCTTTCCTTCCCCGACCCTACGATAAGATTCCAGAGAATTACCCCGTCCGCCTCTTCTATACCACTCAAAAACGGGAAGATTCACTGTTCAAACTGGCAACGTGCACTTGTTTACATGCTTTTGTACGCAATTACATGTCCAATAAAGTCGATTTTGCTACTTTTGCACACATTCAAAAAAAGGCTTAAGAATTATGTAACAAACCTAATATTTATGTTTAAAAGTAATCTATGAGAACAGTACAAAAAACTTTCGGCTTATGGCTTATTCTGCTCATAAGTTGTCCACTGAGTGTTCTTGCACAAACACGGACCATTACGGGTATCGTGAGAGATGCAAGCGATGTTGTGATTGGTGCCTCTGTTGTCGTCAACGGAGACAGCAAGGTCGGTACAATTACGGACATGGACGGTGCATACAGCATCTCCGTTCCTGCTTCTGCCAAAGAATTGGTATTCTCTTTTATCGGTTATGAAACCAAAATCGTTTCCATCGACGGAAAGAGCAAAATTGATGTAACCTTGGAAGAAAGCAGCCAAATGCTGGAAGAAGTCGTCGCTATCGGTTATGCCAAAGTACAACGCAAAGACTTGACCGGTGCAACCTCTTCGGTTGGAGCCAAAGACTTGGTCGCAGTTCCTGCAACTACCGCAGCTCAAGCTTTGCAAGGTAAAGCTGCCGGTGTAAACATCGTCACATCAAGCGGTGCACCGGGCGCCAGCATGGACATTACTATCCGTGGAGGTACTTCCATTACGCAAAGCACGAAGCCGCTTTACATTGTAGACGGATTCGAAATGGACGACGCCTTGAACAACATTGACGTAAACGACATTGAAAGTATCGACATCTTGAAAGATGCCTCTTCTACCGCTATCTACGGTGCACGTGGTTCGAACGGTATCGTATTGATTACAACCAAATCTGGTAAGAAAGGAAAAACACAAGTATCTTATAACACCTATTTCTCTTTCGACAAACTGTCCAAGAAAATGGATATGATGGATGATGCCCAGGCATACGCGCGATATCAATACGAAATGGCTGTGCTGCAAGGGAAAGAAAGCGGTTACAGTGCCATCTTCGACAACAATTTAGGCACGGATGCAGCCGACTTCTATACCGGCGCATACAGCCGCATCGCAGAACGCTATACAGGCATGCCTACCATTGACTGGCAAGACGAAGTGTTTGGCGGTACAGCTTTAACTCAAAGCCATAATGTCAACATTTCTACCGGAACTGAAAAGACACAAGTCATGTTGAGCTACAACTACAACGGACAAGACGGTTTGCTTGCGAACCACGGTGCAAAGAAAAGTTCGTTCCGCGCTAAAATCAACTCTGAATTATATAAAGGTGTACGTCTGGACGTAAACGCAATGTTCAACCATCAGTCTGTAGACGGAGGTGGTGCATACAGCGGAATGAAAAGCGTATTGCTTCAACCCATTATGGGAGGAACTATGTTTTCGCAAGAAGATTTGTTGACGACCCAAACTTATCTGGATTATTCCAGCCTGGACAGTTCATTTGATACTGCAAATCCGTTGGTACAAAACGAAGCTTCGACCTCAAACAAGCGTAACAAAATCTTCTCTGTCAATGCAGGTCTGGAATTCGATTTCCTGAAATATTTCACTTGGCGTACAGCTGGAAGCTACACTTGGACTCACACCAAAGCAACTTCTTTCGCCGATGAAAACTCTACCGCTTACCTGACAGACCAAAATACCGGTATGAACGGAAGCATTGAAAATAAAGAATCGTACAAGTGGCAAATCACCAATACCTTGAACTACAACCAAACCTTCAATAAGATTCACAAACTGAATGTATTATTAGGTCAGGAAACTACGTATAGCGAATCAGAAGGCAATAAATTCGAAATGGTAAAATTCCCTTATCCAAACATCTTCGGTCTGGACAAGATTGACAATGCAACCATGAAAAGCCAGTCTGCAAGCCATTCACGCAACGGTATTGTATCTGTATTTGCCCGTGCGAACTATAACTACGACGAACGCTATTTAATCACAGCTACCGTACGCGGTGACGGTTCGTCACGCTTCGCCAAAGGCAATAAATGGGGATTCTTCCCGTCTGCATCAGGTGCATGGCGTATTTCGGAAGAAGATTTCTGGAAAGAAAGCAAGATTAACAATGTAGTAAACAGTGCCAAACTCCGTATCGGATACGGTACGACAGGTAACTGTAACATCAGTGACTACATGTATGTGACTTCTTTCAAAGAATCCGATTATCCTATCAACAGCACGACCCAACCTGTTTACGTCATTGACGAAACTTTAGGTAACAAAGACCTGAAATGGGAGACCATGCACTCTACAAACGTCGGCATAGATTTGTCATTGTTCAACAGCCGTTTGAACTTGTCTGTTGACTGGTATAACAACAAAATCAGCAACCTGTTGCTGAAGAGTGTCATCCCTGCTTCTACCGGATATAAAAACCAATTCCAAAATATCGGTGAAATGCGTAACCGAGGTTGGGAATTTACCTTGAATACCGTAAATGTACGCACCAAAGACTTCACTTGGACCAGCGATTTGAACATGTCATTCAACCAATCAAAGGTTATCTCGCTTGAAGACGGTATCGAAGAAAAAGTATTCAATGCCGGAAGCAACCGTGGAGGTACGCTGACTTATTATGCATCTGTCGGCGAAAGACTCGGCGACATGTACGGTTATAAATACGAAGGAATCTATACGACCAATGATTTCATTCAGAACGCTGACGGTACATACACACTGAAAGAAGGCATTGTATATCCGACAGACTCGAAAGGAAAACAAAAATCTGTCAAACCGGGCGACATCAAATTCGGAGCAAACGACGTAGATGAAAACGGCAACCCGATTTTCAAACAAGGCTTGTTGCAAAAGATTGGTAACGGTACTCCGGTCTGCATCGGCGGTTTCAACAACACCTTTACTTATAAAGGTTTCGACTTGAGCGTATTCATGAAGTTCTCGATTGGCAATGACATCTATAATGCCACCAAACACAGTATGAGCCCATACGCCATGTTCCAGAATGTGCCGAAAGAATTCGGTGAAAACTATTACCGCCTGATTGACCCGAGCACCGGAAAAGAAGCGGCTTCCTTGGAAATCATCAAGCAATTGAACCCCAATGAATCTGCCAATACATGGAGCTTGAGCAAAACAAACTCGGATTACATCACCTATCCTTCTTCTTACTATGTAGAAGACGGGTCATACCTCCGTATTGCACAATTGACTGTAGGTTATACATTCCCGAAATCATGGACACAAAAGGTATTCATCCAGAATGCCCGCATCTATTTCACGGCAAACAACCTGGCTACCATTACAGGCTATTCTGGCTATGACCCTGAAGTAAAATCAGGCGATGAAGACGCCGTTGTTTGTACTCCCGGATATGATAGCTCTACGTATCCGCGTTCAAGAAGCTATGTCATCGGAATTAATTTAACATTCTAACTTTAAGCGTTTACAAAACATGAAAAATATATTCTTTACAGCAAAACAAAAGTTGGCTATATGGTCAATAGCCATGCTTTCACTCGGAGGAGCAACCACTTCTTGTTCCGACTGGCTTGAAATGCCTTCTTACACCAGTGTAGACCAAGATACAGCATTCGAATCGGAGGAATCAGCCGAATTGTTTGTCATGGGATGCTACAGAGGACTTGTCCCTTCAGAATTGATTTACCAATTGGCTGCCGGAGAGACGGTCACTCATTCTTGCGAAGACGCCACAACCAACAACAGTAAATATGCAATTTGCAACTGGAGTTTCGACCCATACAAACCGAATACGGTAACTACCTTATACAGCGAAGGTTACAGCTCTATTGAGCAAGCAAATATCGCCATCCGCGAATTAGGGAACATGCCTGAAACAGAAAAAAGGAACCAATTGATAAGCGAAGCTAAAGCAATACGCGCATACGTATACCTGAACCTGATTGCCTACTATGGCGACGTGCCTGCCATTTGGATTCCGCTGAATGAGATGGGACACGATGAAGGCTTCTATCCCAAACGCTCGGACCGCGACGGAATTTACGACCAAATAGTAGCCGACTTACAAGAAGCTGGTACAAACCTGCCTTGGTTTGAAGAAAGCGGATATACCACAACCGAACGTTTTACCAAACAAAGCGCATTGGCATTACTGGCACGTACCGTACTTTATGCAGGAGGTTATTCATTGCGTTGGAATCTGGAAACGAATGACCCTTCTACACTGCAAGTGAAACGCCGCGATGATGCTGCTCGGGTACAGGAATTGTATAAAATTGCAGATGACGCTTGCGCACAAATCATCAATCACGGTTATAATGGCTTGATTACGACCCAAGACCAAACCATGACCAACTTCCAGTACTTATGGTACACATACGACCAGCGTCAGTTTACAAACTTGAACAAAGAAATTCTGCTCAGTCTGGCACAATATGGCGATGTGACCAACTCTAAATTCGGTCTGTATGCTCATCCGGGAACACGCGGAGGAAAATACGGAAGCCGCAAAGCGCTGCAATTTATGTTGCCTACTTATTATTTATCATTCAAGGAAAACGATTGCCGCCGGGATGTCACCTGCGTACCGTATAGCATCTATTTCTTGGAGAAAGGAAGCTCAGATGATACATGGGTAGATGTAGGTACTACGTATTCTTGCATCATGGCGGGTAAATTCCGCATGTCATGGACAGTTGGTCCTGAATCAGACGCAAACAAACGTAATATCAATATTCCTATACTCCGCTATCCGGACGTATTGCTGATGTATGCCGAGACACAGGCTTATCTAAATGGAGGCACACCCACAAGCGAAGCTATCAATGCATTGCAGGAAATCCGCAACCGCGCCGGTATCGGCGATGAGCCGATTCCTACTGATGCACAAGGGTTCGAAGATGCACTGGTACAAGAACGCAAATGGGAATTCGGTTCAGAATTAAACCTCCGTACAGACTTAATCCGCATGGGACGCATCAAGAAAGAACTGGACGCAACAAAAGATGCCATGAAACGTTTGTCGAAACGCGAAGGCGAATATAGCGACATCTCTACACTTCGTCTGTATAAATTCCATGTAGACGCACAGGAATACGGAGACAAATTCATGGTTCCTGAATATATCGACATTACCAGCACGGTAGAAACAAGCATCATTGAGAATGTTCCTGTACAAGAAACAGACGAAGATGCGGATGCTTTCCAAATCCGGAAAGACGCTTACCAGCAAGAATTACGTACTATTGTAGAAGCACACGGTAAAACATGGACACAAGGTGATATTTGGTATCCTTGCCACATGTTTGAGGCTTATAACAGCACATTCAATGGCCAAGGACGTAAAGCTGCAGGTTTCGGACAAGGATATAATCAGCTGCAAATCGGCAACATCATCTATACCAAGCCAACCGGCTATACTGAAAATGGAGGTGAATTCCCGATTTGGATTGAAGCTTCCGACGGCTCAGATGGGCTGTACTACGGATTCACAGAGAATTGTTCAGAACTGATGCCGTTTGCAAATCAAACGACCGGCCATCCGATGGTTGATAACCCGAACTTAACTCAACACCCGGGATACGAATAAGCATCCGTCCATACTTCCATAAATTAAATGTGAGAATTCCCTGCCGTCCGCATGGACAACAGGGGATTTCTTTCATCAAACGCAGAAACGCAGAGATTATTTTTGAGAGAGCAAAGCACACAGAGGGTGGTGTCTGGTCCCATGTCCTTTGCCCTCTAAAATTTATTCCTCTGTGTCTTTGCGTTCGATGTTTTTATATATCATTTCAAATGCTTCTGAATCCATTTCAGATGTCCGTATTCGGTAGCTTCCGAAGTCCAATGCTCGTTAATCGGAGTAATCAATGCCTCTTTGGGACAATCCAGCACATTATATACAATATAACTGGTAGTAGGAGGGCATGTATTGTCGTTATACCCCCATGTCATATAAACAGGGACTTTGATTTGCTTGGCGAAATTCACTACATCGTAATAAGCCAATGTGTTTATCTTCTCCGGCGTATCCATGCCCTGATAATTCTTGAACAGATGCGGATAACCTCCGGCACGCCCTGCCTTATAGCCTGCCATATCGCTCAATGCCGGATGGTTTGCCACACATGCCGTCACCCGCTTGTCCAGCCCGGCGGTTATCAATGCCAAAGCCCCGCCTTGGCTTCCGCCCTGTACGATGACATTCTTTCCGTCCCAATCAGGCAATGAAGTAAGGTAGTCGATGGCACGTATACAAGCCATGTACACTTTCTTCATATAATAATTGTCACGGTTATCAATGCCGTTTACCAGATAATTGCCGAACGCCGAAGAGATTTCCTTAAATTCTTCACCGGACATGGTCGGATTCAATCCGTGTATTTCCATTTCCAGACGGATGCAACCTTCGTCCGCATAATAGATATGGCGCTTAGGTTCCTTTATGGTCTTCACACCCGCTCCCGGAGGGCAAAGCACTACCGGATACTTGCCTGACGCTTTCGGACGGGTCAGGTAGCCATAGACATACGAACCCGGACGGAAACACTGCAGCTTAATCAAATAGCAATCCGACTTTTCCGAACTGTATTCAGGTGCTGGCTCTATCGTGTATTTCATCGGGCACTTGGCAGCCTCAACCAAGTTCTTCTCCCAAAATGTGTTGAAATCGGCAGGCAGTTTCGTATAAGGCTGCAATTTCTCCGGAGAAAAGCCCACCTTTACGTGATGATTGTATTTCTTTCCACCGACTGTAGCCGAAAGGCGGCAATCCAAAAAGCCCGGCTGGTTCATCGTACCCAGCGAGATAACGGCACGCCCGTTCTTCAGTGTAACCGTACCGCTTTTATCCGCAGGCATCATGTCTCCACCGATTTCGTATGTCACTTCTACCTTGTCTTGCGGAATGCCATACTTATAGAATTGCACTTCGACTTCTGCTTTCTCGCCCGTCTCATACAACCAATCAGCATGATCGGGCACTGTCACCCAAAGCACATCACTCCGGTAAGGATAGTTTTCTGCCCAAAGAGGGAGTGCAGCCAGCCAAAACAGGCATACAACTGCATAATTCAGTACTTTCTTCATTATTTCTTCTAAGAGAGTAAGGAGGCAAATAAGAGCCTGTTTAAATTTTCCAATAAAGTAATATTCTATCAGGCTCTAAGATTTGGCTATCTTTTGCCCCCATACAAATCAATTAAACATACGTTTCCAAAAACTTCACATGCCCGTTCGCCTTTACCGACAACGATTCGGTAGTTGCCGGGAAGAGGACAGATTCGCCTGCCTGAAGTTCCACCTGATTCCCTTCATTGTCCGTAATGCTGCAAGCCCCTTCCATGCAAATATAAATTACAAACGAATCCAGTTCGCTGTAATCCATCTCCATCGGTTCGGTGAGGTCGTACACCGTAGTTGTGAAATACGGACAACTTACCAACTCTACCGGCTCGTTCTGCTTCGGAGTGTAATGCGTGCGGTAATCTGCACTGACCGTGTAGTCAATCGCATCTTTTGACAATTCGGTATGCAATTCGCGGGTATTTCCGTTCTTGTCTTTCCGGTTGAAATCATAAATACGGTATGTGATGTTCGAGGTCTGCTGGATTTCCGCGATAAAACATCCGGCTCCGATGCTATGAATGCGTCCGGCAGGCAAAAAGAACACATCGCCCGGCTGCACCGCATAATCGGCAAGCACATCGCAAATGGTGTTGTCGGCAATCCGCCGGGCATATTCTTCCGGCGTAATCTGCTTGCTCAAGCCCGAACGCAGATGCGCCTTGCCTCCGTCATTGCCAATCACATACCACATCTCGGTCTTTCCCATCGAGTTGTGGCGCTTCATCGCCAGTTCATCATTCGGATGTACCTGAATGGACAAATCCTGCTGCGCATCGATAAACTTGATAAGCAAAGGGAATTTCCCGTTGAAACGTTTGTAATTGTTTTCGCCCACCAATGCGGCTTTGTATTCATTCACCAGCTGAGTAAGATTTTTTCCGGCATCAGCACCATTGGCTACAACAGACTCATCACCCGGCACATCCGAGATTTCCCAACTTTCTCCTACTTGTGCCTGCTGGCAATCCAAATGCTTAAAAGGAATAATTTTCTCGCCTCCCCAAATCGTCGATTTCAGAATAGGCTTAAATTTTAATGGATACATAGTATTATAAGAATTTAGTTAATAAATAGTCGTATATGAATGGGCAATTAACAATTAATAATTAATAATTAACAATTAACAATTAACCGTGCGGCATCATCATCCTCAATTGTCAATTGTCAATTGTTAATTGTTAATTATTAATTATTAATTGTCAATCCCCACTCTTTGGCTCCTTGTTCTTTCAGCTTGGCGGTAAATGCTTTGGCTTTTTCAGCGGCAGCGGCTTCTTCTTCAGGAGAAGCATACGCATGCTGATACCCTTTTATCACATTCCATTCGCTACGGGTGAAATCAGGAAACTCCACCGGCACACAACCGTTATCCATCGACAGTTCTCCCAATTCGGCAAGGCAGCACCATTCCGCCAAATCATAGACATCCATATCCAAAGGCAATCCGTTCTGCAAGCAATACACCAGACGGCTGTCCATGATAAAGTCCATACCGCCATGTCCGCCTACCTCTTTTGCCAGTTCACCATACTTCTTCAGAATCGGATGCTGGTATTTAGCCACCAAAGCCTCCTGTTCTGCCTGAGGCAAGAAGCCGTGCGCACTCAAATCGTCCACTTTAGGCTGGACGCCCGAAGCGGAAAGCTGCTCGCTATCGAGCGCATACCCTTCTACCGGATATTTATTGGCAAAACCTTTCGTTCCGGTCAGCTGATACAAACGGCTATACGGCTGAGGAGTCATTACATCGTGCTGGATTTCAATCACCTTCCCGTTTGCCGTACGAATCAGGGTTGTAGTATGGTCACCGTTGCGGAAGTCCGTACAAGCCGAATCGGTACGTGCTTCTACCAACGCCTTCCCTACCACCGACTTGGTGTCCATAGCGACCAACGTAGCCATGCGGTCGCCCCGATGAATGTTGAGTGCCTGCGCTACGGGACCTAAACCATGCGTAGCGTACACATCACCCCGATGGCGCATGTTGTAATCCAAACGCCACCCCAACTTGTCGTCTTCGCCTTTCTTCCAATAATGGTCCCAGAATTCATTTAAATTATGAATATAAGCTCCCTGTGCCCGGATGATTTCGCCGAAGACTCCTTGTTGCGCCATGTTCAGCGTATTCATCTCAAACCAGTCGTAACAACAATTCTCCAGAATCATGCAATGCTTGCGCATCTTCTCGCTCAAGTTTATCAACTCCCAGCATTCTTTCAAGTTCATAGCCGAAGGCACTTCGATAGCCACGTTCTTCCCGTTCTCCAACGCACACTTCGCAATGGGGAAATGGTGCAACCAATCGGCTGCAATATATACCAGGTCGATATCATCCCGCTTGCACAATTCTTCATACCCCTTCTCGCCGGAATAGATAGCGGCTTTCGGCAAAGAAGCTTTCCGCAACAATTCCTGACAAGCCTCGGCACGCTCTTTCTCGTAATCGCACAAAGCCACAACCTGAGTGCCCGGAATATACGTAAAACGTTCCACGGCACCCGGACCGCGCATGCCCAAACCGACAAAGCCGACACGCACTGCTTCCATTTTAGGCAAAGCCAATCCCAATACACTCTCCTGACCGGCAGGACGTTCGGGTGTTTTCACCACAATTGTTCCCTTTTTCCATTCCCATTGCGTTCCTTTATCGTTTGTCTGCACCTCCGATTCCGGTTGGGTGGCGCAGGCTCCAAGGAGCAGACACATCCCCAATGCCCATGTCTTGATTATCTTCATGTCTTTATTCTGTTTATAGTTAATATATTTAGTTGAAACACAGATTTTCGCAGATTCACGCAGATACGTTTAACCGTTACATTCTAATCTGCGTGAATCTGCGTTTTAATAAAATCATACATCTCCGGCAGCGCTTTGCACACTTCCTGATACAGCTTGTATTGCGCCAGCGCACGGACACGATTATGCTCGGCATATTGAATCCGGTAATACGAATCCCCGTTCAGGTAATCGGTCAGGAAACGTACCGCCTGCATGTAAGGGAAAAGCCGCACGGCGTATGGCAGCATCTCAATTTCGAGCGGTGTAAGGAAAGAGACCGCCGATTCCAGATACCCTTTGGTAAAAGCGCGGAAGATTTCCCGATTAAAATGTATCTTGCCGGTATCCGGCTCATCCTCAGCCGCTGTACATGCGGCTGTACGAAGAAAATCGCCGAAATCGGAAAAGACGAACGAAGGCATCACCGTGTCCAAATCGATAATGCAAAGCACCTTCCCGTCAGCATCAAACAGCATATTGCTCACCTTCGTATCGCAATGGCAAACCCGCTTCGGTAATTTCCCTTCCCGATACAGGCGTTCGGCAAGGCACATCTCCTCCGCATCCCGTTCTATTCCATCTATCAATGCCTGCACCTTCTCTCTGCGTCCGGCTTTATCCGCCTGTACTGCCTCTCTCAGTTGAGCCATCCGGAACTCCATATTATGAAAGTCAGGAATCGTTTCGTCCAGCTTATCAGGCAAGTCGGCAAGCATCGACTCAAACTCTCCGAACTTCAATCCCACCAGGTAAGCCGTATCAGGCGTCACCTCGGTCTGCGTATGCGAACCGCGGATGTACACACAGACACGCCAGTAATGCACACCGTCGAAATAATACGTCTTCCCCTCCGGTGTAGAAAGAAAACGCAATACTTTCCGCTCTACATCCGGCTCGCCACGCGCTATCAGTTTCGCACGGATATGCGAAGTCACACATTCGAT
>ULXT01007030.1_pt1 | contig 17930 bp, 10 predicted proteins | sample 1961571 | NCBI WGS metagenome assembly ULXT01 (sample SAMEA4835846, study PRJEB28245) | human gut metagenome | biome: gut microbiome; material: fecal sample | place: Denmark | collected 2008
CGATAGTATAGAAAATGTCAGAACAAGTCTTGACTATTACAGAAAATGTCAGAACAAGTCTTGACTATTACAAATTACACGTATCGAAAACTCTCTCTACTGCCTCTATCTTCTCTCGGGCTGTTTTACATTTCGACATATTACCCCCTGCCAGCTCGGCAATTTGTCGATACTTGGCAAACAAGGCGCTAAATGTCTTATTGCCGTCGTACTCTTTGAAATTCAAATCATAGTTTTCAGCAGTTCCGAAAAGGAGCTTCAATACATCGGCCTTTTCAAGTTTTGCTACAATAGAGAGTTCTGCAAACATTATATTTTTTTCTTCTATTGTAAGCTCTCGCACTATACGTTCTGTGCGGTGCGTAATGGGATGTTGTACTATCTCTGTAAGACGGGTATCATTCAGACGTTGCCATATCTTAAACTCCTGAAATATGGGCGACGACTTGGGAGATACCTTCGGACCTACCCTCTGCAACACTTTTTTTCCATTCTTATCTATCTCTTGGATATGACCTTCCAACTCACATATGTTAACCAATCCCTTTGCACTTTTAAGTGGCCGTTGATAGAAAATAATTGTGTCGCGCACCTTCTTTTTCAATGCATACGTGAGTTCGGGATGATACTTGCTCTGTTCTTGCCATACAGCCTCAAACTCATCTAAATAATCCTGACGATAAAATACCAGATTCTTCAAAGAGTTGTGCCTGCTCCGACACAACAGATTATACAAATACTGCCCGATTGTCTGCTGGTTGAAATAGAGTTTCTTACTCCGGTCGCCTATATTGCCCAAATAACCACTCGAAACATTTATTTCGCCATTCAACATACATATTACCAGCGCAACCTCACCTATATCGAGCTTATTGGAAATAGCCTCACTCCGCCACTTGTAATATTGTAGTTTTTTCTCTTTCCCCTTATTCTCGGCAATATTTATACCACTTTTAGTCATAATGGCTACCGATAGCTGTTGCGACTTACCGACGAGTTGCTCTTGTAATTGGTCGGTGAAAATATCGGGATAGAAACAACGTTGATATGACCATATCTTATTCCACTCTGTCAGTAAATCGGAACGATAAAAATCGGGCAATTTCTTTTTACCTTTTTGCAACAACTCATAGCAATACTGTCCTGGGGTTATTTCTCTATCATATAATTCTTTTGCTACCGACATGCTATCTATGGCCACACCATCTTCTTTATTGGCCTTACGGTTGCTTTTATAGCCTCTCTTTTTGTTGATGGCAAACAATATCCTCGCAAACTCCTCCAACGTCACTTGTTCGGTTACTGCCTTCGCCCTCAGACGGTATGTTTCGTGGGTAGAACCTTTGCCTTGCTCGGCACACACTGTTTCGGGAGTAATCACACCTCCCTCTATCAAAACTTCTCGCAGACATTCCCGACGCAACTTGTAACGTTGCAAGTTGCGTCGTGCCGACCGGCTGGTTCTCCTATCGGCATTTGTTGTAACTGCTTTCCCTTTCTCGTAATTATCTTTTTCATCTACCGTCAACGGGTTTACTCTTACCCCCAATCTTATGATAGACGATGTTTCATCACTATTTTCAGCTTCGTTTACCACAGCCCACCCTATACTATTGGCTCCTAAGTCTAACCCTAAAATTCTTTTCATGGCATTCCTATATATAATATTTATAAAAACAATAATTCATCAAATATACAAAATTTTACTCCGAATATTTGTATATATATAAAAATTATTATCTATATTTGTAATATAAAAATTCATCAAATCACAATAAGGATTATTCCGTTGTGAAAACATTTAGTTGGGGGAACTCCGATTTTTCGGGAAGTTCCTCCTCCTTTTTTGTAATAGCTACAACAGCACAGTCACCACACGCACGGCAATAAATAATTTTTTGATATAAAAATAGGGAGCTGCTCACGACACCGTAAGCAGCTCCCTGTTTTATTTCCTGCCAACAAGCAGGAATGTAGATTGGGGTTATGCGAGACTTAGAAGTTGAAGAAACGTTTTGCGTTGTTGTAGCAGATGTCTTCTACCATGCGACCTACAAAGTCGAGTTCCGAAGCGGGTATTTCGCCGTTCTCTACATCGCGACCCAAGAGGTTGCAAAGGGTACGACGGAAGTACTCGTGACGCGGATATGAGAGGAAGCTGCGCGAGTCGGTGAGCATTCCCACAAAGCGGCTCAGCAAGCCCAGCAACGAGAGGGCGTTCATTTGCTTCTCCATACCATCTTTTTGGTCGAGGAACCACCAGCCCGAGCCGAATTGTATCTTGCCCGGCACGCTGCCGTCTTGGAAATTACCCAACATGGTAGCTATCACTTCGTTGGCCGACGGGTTGAGGTTATACAATATCGTCTTGGTGAGTTTGCCTTCGGTATTGAGACGGTCGAGGTATTTCGACATGGCTTTGGCGGTTGTAAATTCACCTATCGAGTCGAATCCGGTATCGGGACCGAGTTTCTTATACATCAACGTGTTGTTGTTGCGAATGGCACCGTAGTGGAATTGTTGTGTCCAACCGGTTTCCCAGTCCATTTCACCAAAAGCGACAAGCATGGCCGACTTGAATTTGAGCGTCTCTTCGTGTGTAAGCTCTTTACCTCCATACACTTTATTGAATATGGCGCGTATCTCGGCATCGGTATAGTCTTCGGCATAAAACTCTTCGATACCGTGGTCGCTCAAGCGACATCCCATCTCCTCGAAGAATTTATGACGACGGCGCAGTGCTTCAATCATATCGTCGAATGTACTGATGGTAACACCACTTACTTCGGCAAGCTTCTCTACATAGGCACGGAAGTCGGCCGGTACCTCTACAGCCATAGCTTTGTCGGGACGCCAAGTGGGAAGCATCTTTATCTCGAAACCGCTTTCGCGCGTAGCTTTATGATATTCGAGATTGTCTACGGGGTCGTCGGTTGTACATACGCACTCTACGTTGTAACGACGCATAAATCCACGTGCCGTATATCCGGGTTGAGCCAATTTCTCGTTACACTCGTCATAAATTTCACGGGCAGTCTCGGGCTTAAGTATTTTATTGATGCCGAATGCTGTTTTCAGTTCGAGGTGTGTCCAATGATAAAGGGGGTTACGCAGCGTATAAGGTACTGTTTCAGCCCATTTCTCAAATTTTTCCCAATCAGTGGTGTCGGTACCTGTACAGTAGCGCTCATCGACACCATTGGAACGCATTGCACGCCATTTGTAGTGGTCACCACCCAACCAAAGCTCGGTGATAGAACGGAACCGATAGTCTTCGGCTACCATTTTGGGTACAAGATGGCAGTGATAGTCTATGATAGGCATTTTTGCCGCATGTTCATGATACAACTTTTGCGCGGTTTCTGTTTGCAGCAAAAAGTTTTCGTCCATAAATGGTTTCATATTCTGTCTCTTTTAATGTTTAGCGGCACGCCATCATTACGATGGCGTGCCGAGGTTATACAAACAGTTTATATCACAACGTTACGCCAGTCTTGAAGATAGCAATCTCGTGATATCCTTTGCGTTCGTTGTTGGTGAAGCGGCCGCTTGCCACCTCGATAATATAATCGATAAAACGGTTGCTCAACGACTCCATCGTTTCGCCCTCTACCAATGTTCCGGCATTGAAGTCAATCCATCCCGGTTTATTATTGTAGAGATTTGTATTGGTAGATACTTTCACCGTAGGGACATATGTACCAAAAGGCGTTCCACGACCGGTCGTAAAGAGTACCATATGGCAACCGGCTGAGGCCAAGGCTGTAGCAGCTACAAGGTCATTACCGGGTGCGCTCAGAAGATTGAGGCCACGTGTTTTCAAACGGTCGCCATACATCAGCACATCTTTCACGCCCGACTTACCACACTTCTGCGTACAACCAAGCGACTTCTCTTCGAGAGTCGATATACCGCCGGCCTTATTACCTGGCGATGGATTCTCATAGATAGGTTGCTTGTTAGCTATAAAGTAAGCCTTGAAATCGTTGATAAGATGTACGGTTTTATCAAAGAGTTCTACCGTATCGCAACGATTCATCAGTTGGGTTTCAGCACCAAACATCTCGGGCACTTCCGTGAGTACCGACGTTCCGCCTTGAGCAATGAGGAAATCGGAAAATACACCCAACATAGGATTGGCCGTAATGCCCGAGAAACCATCAGAGCCGCCACATTTCAAGCCTACGCGCAATTCGCTCAAAGGCACGCTCACACGCTTGTCTTGCGATGCTATTGCATAGAGCTCCCGCAAAATCTTCATACCCTCTTCATACTCATCGTGTACGCGTTGCGTCACCATAAAGCGTATGCGTTCGGTATCATAATCGCCCAGCATTTCACGGAAGGCATCAGGCTGGTTGTTCTCGCAACCCAGTCCCACTACCAATACGGCTCCAGCATTGGGATGCAGGCACATATCACGCAATATTTTGCGTGTATTCTCGTGGTCATTACCTAACTGTGAGCATCCGTAGTTATGAGGAAAAGCCACGATGGCATCGACATCCTTACAACCTGTCTCGGCACGAAGCGACTCGGCTAATTGGTTTACCACCCCGTTTACGCAACCCACAGTAGGGATAATCCATATCTCATTGCGCACACCTACATCGCCATTTTTACGGCGATAGCCGTTGAAGGTAAGGTCACGATGAGGTATATCGAGCTTGGTATCTACCGGATTATAGGTATAATCGAGCAGGCCTTCAAGGTTGGTCTTTATATTCTTCTCGTTCACCCAGTCACCTTTGGCAATAGCCATACGTGCATGACCTATAGGCGAGCCATATTTGATAATGTTATCACCCTCGGCAAAATCTTTAAGAGCTACTTTATGGCCAGCTGGTACATCGCTACGCAGGGTAATGTCGTTGCCGTCGACGGTAATGGTATCGCCCGCTTTCAGCGGGTCGATAGCCACTACTACGTTATCGACAGGATTTATCTTTATAAACTTGTTCATGTTGTCGTAATAGGCGATATTAGTCCAAAATACCTTTTACTGTTTCGAGCATACCTTTCTCTTGTATCGAATCGAGGTATCCCTTTACAGCATCGGCAAGGCCGGGTATGTTGTTGAGGTTTTCACCCCAAATAAACTCGGCGCCCAATACACCTTCTGTCACCTTGCGAGTATCGCCGGTAGCCCACAACTCTTTGAGCAAGTCCATAATCTCTTGCGAGTCGTTGGGAACGATTTCAGCTCCATCCTCACGCACGCCACCTTTGTAATAAGTAATAATGGCAGCCAAGCCGAGTACCAAGCCCTTAGGCAGCTCGCCTTTGCGTTGCAAGTAAACCTTCAAGCCGGGGAGGTCGCGGGTTTGATATTTGGGGAAAGAGTTCAGCATGATAGAAGTTACTTGATGGTCGACAAACGGGTTGTTGAAACGATCAAGTACATCGTTGGCAAACTTCACAAGTTCTTCTTTCGGGAGGTTGAGAGTCTCTAATAACTCATCGAACATTACACGATGTATGTAACGACCTACAACAGGATGCTGGCAAGCATCACGCACGATATTGATTCCCGAAAGATATGCTACAGGCGACAATACAGTATGCGGGCCATTCAGCAAGGTTACCTTACGCTCGTGATAGGGCTCTTCCGAAGGTACAAACAATACATTCAACCCAGCCTTGTCGGCGGGGAACTCTTTGGCTACCTCTTGAGGAGCTTCTATCACCCAAAGATGGAATATCTCGGCTTGTACCACCAAATTGTCGTCATATTGCAATTTTTCTTTGATAGCTGCAATATCTTTACGAGGGAATCCCGGTACGATACGGTCTACCAATGTAGCATATACACCGCAAGCTTTTTCAAACCACTCCTTAAAGTCGTTACCAAGGTTCCAAAGCTCTATGTATTGGTAGATAGTCTCTTTCAGTTTATGTCCATTCAAGAAGATAAGCTCACAAGGGAAGATGATGAGACCTTTACTCATATCGCCTTTGAATGTTTTGAAACGACGATAGAGCAACTGAGTCAACTTACCGGGATATGACGATGCAGGAGCATCCTCAAGCTTACAAGCAGGGTCAAAAGCGATACCGGCTTCAGTCGTATTAGAAATAACAAAACGCATTTCGGGTTGATCGGCAAGAGCCATAAACTCGGCATTTTGAGTATAAGGATTCAATGCGCGGCTTATAACATCTATTTTTGTAAGGCTATTTACGGCCTCACCCTTGTCGATACCTTGCAGGTTGACGTGATAGAGGCAATCTTGGGCGTTGAGCATGTCTACCATGCCACGTTCTATCGGTTGTACCACAACAACACTGCTGTTGAAGTCGGTCTTTTCGTCCATGTTAAAGATAATCCAATCTACGAAAGCGCGCAGGAAATTACCTTCGCCAAATTGAATAATACGTTCGGGACGTACGGTCTTTGATGCCGTTTCTTTGTTCAATGGTTTCATTGTATTTTGATTTTAGTTTATATGATAGTTTTATCTATTGTGCGTATGCTATACCGGTTGTATCCACCATATTGCAATTGTTGAATGCAAACGTCGAAGCAGCTTTGTTAATCCGCACACAACGCATAGTGATGCTGTCGCTATAAGCGAACTGTCCGCTTTGATTAGCCGTAATATCGACATCTTCTATGACAATGTTCTTCAACGGCATCTCAGGCAATCCGTGAAAATACATGGCACGGTTGGCATTACGACACTTGATGTTCTTTATATATATATTTCTAAACTCGGGCGTCTCTTCTGTCACCGGCTCGGCAGTAATACTTTTCAGGCCGCTACCATCATCTTCGGAGACTGACTTACCGTTGTAATAGAGGTTAAACGTCAGTGCATCGGTAGGTATATCACACATATTGATATTCTCAATATATATATCCTCTACCACACCTCCGCGACCGCGTGCACTCTTGAAGCGCAAGCCCACATCGGTGCCCGTAAAGGTACAATTTTCTACGTAAATATGATTAACTCCACCCGACATTTCGCTTCCAACGACAAAACCGCCGTGTCCATGCAGCACTTGCGAGTTTCGCACGACTACATGACTGCATGGCATAGCACGCATGCGGCCATCGGCATCTTTACCCGACTTGATGCATATACCATCATCGCCAGCATCGAAAAGACAATCGGCAATAAGTACGCGACGGCACGACTCTACGTCGAGAGCATCGCCGTTTTGCGAATACCACGGGTTGAATATCTTGACATTCTTGATAATTACATTCTCACACATCAACGGATGCAACATCCAGGCCGGAGAGTTTCTCAAAGTGACATCTTCAACAAGCAGATTACGACACTCTATAAAGCTAAACATCACAGGACGCAACCAATGGCGTATTGCCTCCCATTCGTCATCGTCTTCCAATCCTTGTGGATTGTTGAACGCATCACAAATGATATGACCTTGATACGACTCTTTACTCGGATACCACAGGTCGCCATTCACATAACAACCCGGGCGAGACAGCAACTCATTCCATTGCGACTCGGTCACCTTCTCGCGACGTACAAAACGCCAGCTATCGCCCGCTCCATCATAAACTCCTTCACCCGTCAAAGCTATATTTTCGGCATTGCGAGCCCATATAGGTGACGTACAGCGCCGGGTATTCAGCCCTTCAAACGAAGTTTCTATAATAGGATATACATTGGGATCATCGTTAAATATAATCAACGCGTTACGACAGGCATGCAAGTCTACGCCACTTTTCAACTCTATAGGACCTGTATACCATATTCCGGCCGGTATAACGACTCTACCACCACCTTTTTCCGAGACGGCTGTTATGGCATTGTTTATCGCTTGGGTTTCATCAGCCACACCATCTCCTACGGCACCAAAATCAGTCACCGACACGGTATAATTATTAAACAAGGGGCGTTCTACTGGTTGCGTCTCAAACGGCACATTTTTGTAATATGCCTCAAACTCGCTACTCTTTTCCTCCTGTACATTACATCCTGCAAGCGTACATGCCAACAAGAGAGTTATGGAAGAGAGTAAATTAAATTTATAGCAATACATGTGTTTATGGCATTATCAAGTAACCCACTACGGGTTTCTTTACGGAGTGCAATATTAGCAATTATCACCATGCTGTGCAATTAAAAAAAATGCTATTATTATCCATTATATTGACAAAAACAAATTATCTACAAGATTAAACAGATTATACACACCAGAGAGTATCAAAGAGGGGCTTTTGACCATCAGCAGCCGACTCAATGGAATAATACGAGACTCTCATAAAGGTGTATGATACGTGTAGTCAACAAAACTATTTTAGGGATAATGATATGCTTTGTCTCGATGAAATATAGTAATTTCGCACCATCAATCAAATTGCACAATACACGCAACCATGAAAAAATTCATTCTACCATTACTATTAGTAACCTGTTTGATACTACTAAGCGGACGCAACGAACGCGAATTTACAATCTACATGATAGGCGATTCTACCATGGCCAATAAAAAACTCGACGGTGGTAATCCCGAACGTGGATGGGGCTTTGTGTTGCCTGGTTTTTTCTCGGAAAAAGTAGCCATAGAAAATCATGCTCAAAACGGCAGAAGCACCAAAAGCTTTATTGACGAAGGTCGTTGGGAAACCGTACGCAACAAAATAAGAAAAGGCGACTATGTATTCATACAATTCGGACATAATGACGAGAAAAGCGACGAAAAACGGCATACCGACCCGGGGTCGACATTCGACGACAATTTGCGCAAATTTGTAAACGAAACACGCGAGAAAGGTGGTATCCCCGTACTATTCAACTCTATCGTACGCCGTAACTTCGTCGATGGCGTACTCACCGATACCCACGGCGAATACCGCGAAGTTCCGCGACGTGTAGCTCAAGAGTTAAACGTAGCCTTTATCGATATGAACCGTCTCACACACGAGTGGGTGGCTTCATTAGGTGACGAACTATCGCGTCAATACTTCATGTGGGTAGAACCAGGCAAACTGGCATGCTGCCCAGACGGGAAACAAGACAATACTCACCTCAATATAAAAGGGGCTAAAATGGTAGCCGCCATAGCTGTGAAAGAACTTGCCACTACAGTGCCTGCACTGGAACCCTATATACGCCACTACGACATAGTTGTGGCACAAGACGGCAGTGGCGATGTCTTCACCATACAAGAGGCTATCAACCTTGTACCCGACTACAGCAAAGGCCGCGAGACTCGCATACTCATACGCAAAGGCACATATAAAGAGAAGCTGATTGTTCCGCCATCGAAACAATACGTATCACTCATAGGACAAGAAGGTGTCGTTATCACCGGTAACGATTATGCCAAAAAGAAAAACGCAATGGGCGAACCTATGGGTACATCCGGTTCTGCTTCATGCTATATCTACGGCGATGATTTCTACGCCGAAAACATCACCTTTTCCAATACCGCCGGGCCCGTAGGGCAAGCCGTCGCAGCCCTCATCGACAGCGACCGCGCCATCTTTTACCATTGTACCTTCAAAGGGTTCCAAGATACTCTCTATCCCTATGGCAAAGAGCGTGACATACGACAATACTACAAAGAGTGTCGTATAGAAGGTAGCGTCGACTTTATATTTGGTTGGGCAACTGCATATTTCGACAACTGTACCATCCACAGCAAGGCCAAGGGGTACATAGCTGCACCGGCTACACGACAAGAGACTTCTTACGGATTTGTATTTAACCACTGCAAACTCACCGCCGACGAAGCCGTAGAAAAAGTATACTTAGGCCGCCCATGGCGCGAATATGGAAGAGCTGTATATATCAACTGCGATATGGCAGCACACATACACCCCGACGGATGGCGAGTATGGCATAATAAAAAAGATCACAATACACCCTTCATGGGCGAGTATGGCTCTACCGGAGCTGGTGCAAAAGGGCAACGCGTCGAGTGGGCAAAAATCATTACTGACCCCAAGAAATATACCGCAGCACAAGTACTTACAGGCAACGACAAATGGGATGCCGTAACTGTTGCTGAGCAAAAAAGAGAAAAATAGTAAGTTTCAGAACTATAAAATAAAAAAACAAGCCCTCTACAGTAGGTTTTATCAATAATAAACTGTACATTTACAGCCGATTTACAACTTGTAATATAGAGGTAGAACGCAAAACGTTCTCGCCAACTTGCAGTAACAATAACAACGAAAAACACTTATAGTACACTTAATCAATTATAACTATGGCAGTAAGCAAAGAAAAACTGTTCGATCAATTTCCGCCTGTCTCCACACAGGAATGGAAAGAGAAAGTGATAGCAGACTTGAAAGGAGCCGACTTTGATAAGAAACTCGTATGGAGGACATCTGAAGGCTTCAATGTACAACCGATGTATCGCGAAGAAGACATCGAGAATTTAAAAACACTGAACTCACTTCCTGGTGAATATCCTTTCGTACGCGGTACTAGAACCAACAACGAATGGCTCACCCGCCAAGACATCGATGTTACCGATGTAAAAGAGGCCAATGCCAAAGCTCTCGACATCCTCGATAAAGGCATCGACGCCCTGGGTTTCCATCTGCAAAGCGAGCAAATCACCCCCGAAGGCCTAGAGGCTCTGCTTGAAGGCATCCACGCCGACTGCATAGAAATCAATTTCCTCACATGCATACGCAATGCCGCAAACCTCGCCAAGCTCCTCACTGAATATTACACGAAAAAAGGGTATGACTTGGCCACTTTGCGTGGTTCTATCAACTTCGACCCCTACAAACGCATCCTCAAAAAAGGTAAAGACGTTACCGATATGGCCGACCGCGCTCGCGAAGTAATGCAAGCCGCTGCCGCTCTGAAAAACTATCGTGTCTTTGCCGTAGATGCTCTGCTCATCAACAACGCCGGTGGTCACATCACTCAAGAACTCGGCTACGCTCTCGCTTGGGGTAATGAATGGATGGCCATGCTTACCGATGCAGGGTTTACTCCCGACGAAGCTGCTACGCGTATCAAATTTAACTTTGGCATTTCGTCTAACTATTTCATGGAAATTGCCAAGTTCCGCGCCGCTCGCATGTTGTGGGCCCAAATCGTAAAACAATACAACCCCGCAGACGTAAATTCTTGCAAGATGATGGCTCACGCAACCACATCTGAATTTAACCAAACTCTCTACGACTCGTATGTGAACCTGCTGCGTACACAAACAGAGACCATGAGTGCAGCTCTCGGCGGCGTCGACTCCATCACTACATTGCCATTCGACAAGGTTTTTGCTACGCCTGACGACTTCTCAGAGCGCATAGCCCGCAACCAACAATTGTTACTTAAAGAAGAGTCGCACATTGATAAAATCACCGACCCGGGAGCCGGCTCGTATTACATCGAAAATCTTACTGTATCTATTGCCGAACAAGCATGGAAAATATTCCTCGACATCGAGGAGCGGGGCGGATTCCACGCAGCATTGCAAGCTGGCTATGTACAAGAACAAGTCAATGCAGTGTCGACAGAACGCCACACCAATGTTGCTCGCCGCAAAGAGATACTCCTCGGTACCAACCAATATCCCAACCTCAACGATAAAGCCCTCGAAAAGGTGGCCGGTAAAGAAGAAAACCACAGCTGCGGATGCCAAGGCAACTGTAGCGCTCCTACCCTGCCTACTCTCGACTTCAAACGGGCAGCAAGTCAATTTGAGGCATTGCGTCTTTCCACCGAAAAGGCTTCACATCAACCTGTAGTATTCATGCTCACCATAGGCAACCTCGCCATGCGTCTTGCGCGCTCACAATTTGCCACCAACTTCTTTGGTTGTGCTGGATATAAAATCATAGACAACCTCGGTTTCGACACCGTAGAGGCTGGTATTGACGCCGCCCTTGAAGCTAAAGCCGACATTGTGGTACTCTGCTCAAGCGATGATGAATATGCAACATTAGCACCCGAAGCATACAAGTACCTCAACGGCCGCGCCCTCTTTGTAGTAGCCGGAGCTCCGGCATGCACCGAAGACCTTAAAGCCATCGGCATCACAGAGTTTATCCACGTACGCAGCAACGTACTGGACACACTCAAAAGCTTCAACGCCAAATTATCTATCTAACGAATTAAAAAACACAAGTAAAAAATGAGACCCAATTTTAAGAATATAGATATTAAGGCCGATGCCTTCGGCCAACAGGCTTGCGGCTCTATTCCTTGCAACGAAGACGAGAAATGGATTACCCCCGAACTTATTCCCGTTAAGCCTACTTATACCCGTGCCGATATCGATGGCATGGAGCATCTCCATTATGTTGCCGGACTGCCCCCCTTCTTGCGTGGCCCGTATAGCGGCATGTACGCCATACGTCCTTGGACTATTCGTCAATATGCAGGATTCTCTACAGCCGAAGAGTCAAACGCCTTTTACCGTCGCAACCTTGCCTCGGGACAAAAAGGCCTCTCGGTAGCATTCGACCTTGCTACACACCGCGGTTACGATGCCGACCATCCTCGTGTAGTAGGTGACGTGGGTAAAGCCGGTGTTTCTATCTGCTCGGTAGAAGACATGAAAGTGCTTTTCGACGGTATACCTCTCAACAAAATGTCTGTTTCCATGACCATGAATGGTGCCGTATTGCCCATTATGGCCTTCTACATCAATGCCGGACTTGAACAAGGCGCTAAGCTTGAAGAGATGGCCGGTACGATACAAAACGATATTTTGAAAGAGTTCATGGTGCGCAATACCTATATCTATCCGCCCGAGTTTTCGATGCGCATCATAGCCGACATCTTCGAGTATACCTCGAAAAACATGCCCAAGTTCAACTCTATCTCTATCTCAGGATACCACATGCAAGAAGCCGGTGCAACAGCCGACATCGAGCTGGCTTACACCTTGGCCGACGGTCTTGAATACCTCCGTGCCGGTGTAAATGCCGGATTGGATATCGACTCATTTGCCCCGCGCCTCTCTTTCTTCTGGGCAATAGGTATGAACTTCTTCATGGAGATTGCCAAAATGCGTGCTGCACGTATGCTGTGGGCCAAGATTGTAAAACAATTCAATCCCAAGAATCCCAAGTCACTTGCACTCCGTACTCACTGCCAGACATCAGGTTGGTCGCTTACCGAGCAAGACCCCTTCAACAACGTAGGACGTACTTGTATAGAGGCTATGGGTGCCGCCCTTGGCCACACACAATCGTTGCACACCAATGCTCTCGACGAAGCTATCGCATTACCTACCGATTTTTCGGCTCGTATTGCCCGTAATACGCAAATCTACATACAGGAAGAGACTTACATCACCAAAGAGATTGACCCGTGGGCAGGCTCTTACTACGTAGAATGGCTCACCAACGAACTCGCTCACAAGGCATGGGAGCACATACAAGAAATCGAGAAGCTCGGCGGTATGGCCAAAGCCATTGAAACCGGTATACCCAAACTTCGTATCGAAGAGGCTGCTGCTCGCACACAAGCTCGCATCGACTCGGGTAAACAAACTATCGTAGGCGTAAACAAATATCGTCTCGACAAGGAAGCCCCCATCGATATTCTCGAAATAGACAATACCGCCGTACGCGAATCGCAAGTAGCACGGCTTGTCGACTTGAAAGCTCATCGCGACAACGATGCCGTAAAAGCAGCACTCGATGCCATCACAAAATGTGTCGAGACCAAAGAGGGTAACCTGCTCGACTTGGCCGTTAAAGCAGCTCGTGTACGGGCTACTTTAGGTGAAATATCAGATGCCTGCGAGAAAGTTGTAGGTCGTTATAAAGCTGTCATTAGAACTATTTCAGGCGTGTATTCTTCAGAAAACAAACAAAGCGACGACTTCAAGAAAGCAACCGAATTGTGCGAAAAATTCGCCAAACGCGAAGGTCGTCAACCCCGTATCATGATTGCCAAGATGGGACAAGACGGCCACGACCGGGGTGCTAAAGTATGTGCTACGGGTTATGCCGACTGCGGTTTCGACGTAGACATGGGTCCCTTGTTCCAAACTCCTGCTGAAGCTGCGCGCCAAGCTGTAGAAAACGACGTTCACGTATTAGGCGTATCGTCACTTGCAGCCGGACACAAGACTCTTATTCCTCAAGTAATTGAAGAGTTGAAGAAGCTGGGTCGTGAGGATATAATCGTTATTGCCGGTGGTGTAATACCTCCACAAGACTACGATTTCCTCTACAAGGCCGGTGTTGCCGCCATCTTCGGTCCGGGTTCACCCGTATCGCGTTCGGCTTGGCAAATTCTTGAAATTCTCTTGGGAGAAAATGCCTGATACAAGCTGCGCACTTATTTATAAGGACGTAGACAATTAATATCGAGGGGCTGTGGCCAATTGCCCATTGTGCCACAGCCCCATCGGCATAAATAATGAGTCATTAAGCAAAGCACAAGACATACTCATCACAAAATCTTATATAACCTATCAAACGACACAGTAGCTTCTCGCTTCAAACCCCATCGCCACATGGACGCAACAACCCAACGTATAGCTCTTTACATAAAGTCGCACCAACTACTCAGTCACGACCGTCCTGTCATAGCCGGACTGAGCGGAGGAGCCGACTCGGTAGCACTACTCGCCATATTGAAACAACTCAATTACAATGTCATTGCTTGCCACTGTAACTTCATGCTTCGCGGCGAAGAGAGTTTGCGCGACCGCAATCATGCGGCTCAAATAGCGGCACAAATCGATGTACCGTTCTGCGAGACTACATTCAACACCACCTCCTACGCCCGCGACAACGGCATCTCCATTGAAATGGCTGCCCGCGAACTACGTTACCATTGGTTTGAGGAGATGCGCATACGCCTCTATGCCGAAGCCATTGCCGTTGCTCATCACCGCGATGATAATGTAGAGACTCTGCTACTCAATCTCACTCGTGGTACTGGAATCGCCGGCCTCACAGGCATGAAGCCTCGCAATGGCTACATTGTACGCCCACTGCTATGCTTGTCGAGACAAGAGATATTGGCTTTTCTCATGCGCCATAACCTTACATACGTCAACGATAGCACCAACGCAGAGACACTCTATACCCGCAACAAGATACGCTTAGAAGTTCTGCCACTGCTACGCACCATAAATCCGATAGTAGACGAGAGCATAGAACGCACCCTGAATAACCTTACTGAAACCGAAAAGATATATCGCTATGCTATTGGCAAGTTCGAGGAAAAGATATGCAATACAAAAGACGATAACCTATATATCGATATAGAACAATTGCAAGCCTTACCCTCTCCCGAAGCTTTATTATTTGAAATACTTGCCCCCTATGGGTTCAATGCATCACAAATCACCGATATACTTGCCTGCTGCACTACGCATCAACCCGGGAAAATATTCATGAGCGCCAGTCATCGCCTCATATGCGACCGCAAATCACTAATAGTAAGTCTGTTGCCTGACATATCATTACAACAGCCCATAGCTATCTGGAACGATGGCGACACACACACGGCTGCCGGCATAAGCATATTCTACCATCAGGCAGAAGGATTTATCATTCCCAAATCACCTCTTTATGCCTGCTTCGATGCCGACTGCCTGCAATATCCGCTCATACTTCGCCATTGGCAAAAAGGAGACAAATTTTCACCCTTTGGCATGAGAGGACGCAAAAAGGTAAGCGACTTCTTCAGCGACAGTAAAATGTCTATCATAGAAAAGGAAAAGCAGCTTCTTATGTGTGATGCTACAGAAATATTGTGGATTGTAGGTCGTCGAGCATCTTCCACTGCTCGCGTCACATCACATACCCGTCGCATATTACTGGCCGAAATCAAGGCCCATGACGTCCATAAATAATGTTAAATCGAGTTTCTCAATACACGTAAAAGCCTTTTCTTAATAAAATTAACCGTATATTTGCCTCACAAACAAAAGAGATAATTGTTATTCTTATCCTCTTTAATTCATTTTCCACCTATTTCCATTCATAAAAAGAGAACAAAGTGCAATCTGTATAGCAATGATTGCCATTTTTCGCTATAATCTAATTACAAGCACTCGATGTATAATATTTTTGAACTCAAGTCAAAAACCTTACCTGAACTAAAAGAAATTGCTTCTCAGTTAGGCATACAAGTAAATAATAACACGCAAGCCGAGGAGTTGGTATATACCATTCTCGACGAGCAAGCCATATCGGCAAGCAAAGTATCGGTGCAAAACGGCGAAGGCAAAAAAAAGAAAAAAAGAACCCGTACTGCCAAAGCCGAAAACACTAAGACTGATGAAGAGGCCACGCAAGATGCAAAAGAAGAAAATACTGTTGCCAACGATACTCCGGAGCTAACACCCGCCGAGGATATCTCTAACGACAACAATGAGGAGAAGGCCGAAGTCACTCCTCGCAAAAACAAACCGGGACGTAAAAAGAAACAAGCTCAAGCTGAAACAGCTCAACCCGACATGCCACATGATAATGTAGAGGGCACCCCTCTTCCAGCCAGCCATCCGGCTCTGTTAGAGTCTGTTGACGAACTTTTTTCGTCGATACACGCCAATAACGACATGTCTCAAAACAACGACACAACAATAACAGAGCAACCCGAGCCGGAACAAAAACCTGCACCAGTACCTTCTCCCATCAAAACAGGGAAAAAACAAAGCATTCCCAAGAAAGACGAAGTCGCTTCAGACCACAACGAGCCTCTTTTGCCACCCATACAAGAGAATCAACAGTCTGTCGAGCCACAAGAACCCATACAACAAGATACAAAAATTACCGACAAACCTGCTGTAGACGACCAAGAGGATGAAAAAGAAGTGCCCTCATCGCCAGGACTTTCGGCTTTCTTTCCCAAAGCCACACGTTTTATCTCGCGCGATAAAAACGGGCATGTATTCACTCAACAAATAACACCCACTGCAAATAACAAAGAAAATAACCGCGAGAACAATCGTGATATAGTTCGCGAAAACAAACGTAACAACAACAATAATAACAATACCGGCAACAACGCCAAAGTAACCGAAGAGCTTCACAACAATCCAGGAGAACGCCCCTACGACTTTGAAGGCATCCTCATGGGCTCGGGAGTATTGGAGATGATGCCCGACGGCTACGGATTCCTACGTTCGCCCGATTACAACTACCTCACATCGCCCGACGATATATACGTATCGCAATCGCAAATAAAACTTTTTGGGCTCAAAACCGGTGACGTAGTAGAAGGTCCTATCCGTCCGCCCAAAGAAGGCGAAAAATATTTTCCGCTGGCCAAGGTAGACCGCATCAACGGGCGTTCACCCGAGTTTGTGCGCGACCGCGTACCATTCGACCACCTCACTCCTCTCTTCCCCAACGAGAAGTTCGACCTTACGAGCGGCAAATCGTGCAATCTTTCCACCCGCATAGTCGACATGTTCTCGCCCATAGGAAAAGGGCAACGCGGTCTTATCGTAGCACAGCCTAAAACCGGTAAAACCGTCATTCTGAAAGATATTGCCAACGCCATATCAGAGAATCACCCCGAGGTATATATGATAATATTGCTCATCGATGAGCGACCCGAGGAGGTTACCGACATGGCTCGCAGTGTAAAAGCCGAGGTAATATCGTCGACTTTCGACGAGCCCGCCGAACGCCACGTAAAAGTAACCAATATCGTACTCGAAAAAGCCAAACGCATGGTTGAGTGTGGTCATGACGTAGTTATTCTCTTAGACTCCATCACCCGCCTTGCCCGCGCCTACAATACCGTGTCGCCGGCATCGGGCAAAGTACTATCGGGAGGTGTCGACGCCAATGCCCTGCACAAGCCCAAACGCTTCTTCGGCGCAGCACGTAACATAGAAAATGGAGGCAGTCTCACCATCATAGCTACAGCCCTCATAGATACAGGCTCCAAGATGGACGAAGTAATTTTCGAGGAATTCAAGGGTACTGGTAACATGGAGTTACAATTAGACCGGAAACTATCTAACAAGCGTATCTTCCCCGCCGTCGACATCAATGCGTCCAG
>ULXT01067249.1_pt1 | contig 17887 bp, 12 predicted proteins | sample 1961571 | NCBI WGS metagenome assembly ULXT01 (sample SAMEA4835846, study PRJEB28245) | human gut metagenome | biome: gut microbiome; material: fecal sample | place: Denmark | collected 2008
TAATATTGTTTTTTTAGTTTATATTCGTAGCGCAAAAATAAAATAAAATACTCTAACCACGTCAAAGTTACATGAACTTTTTATCGGGTGTTATGTTAAATAATGATTTGTTGCAGCAAATTAAAGGAAATTTTCCTTATGAACCAACAGAAGAGCAAGAAATTACGATTAAATTTTTTGTGGACTTTCTTTTTTCGCCTAAATCAGAATCTGTTTTGCTTCTGAAAGGATATGCCGGTACTGGAAAAACAACGTTGATCAGTGCGCTGGTTAAAACAATCCGGCATATACGCAGTAAGTGTGTCTTGCTGGCTCCTACAGGACGGGCGGCGAAGGTTTTTGCTCAGAATGCTTCTCATCCGGCTTATACGATTCACAAGAAAATCTATCGTCAGAAGACTTTCTCGAATGAAATGGATAATTTCCAGCTTGCGCCTAATTTGCATCGGGATACCTTATTTATAGTCGATGAAGCCTCGATGATAGCTAATGAAGGACTTGCTGGCGCTGCCTTTGGAACAGGACGGTTGCTGGATGATTTGATCCAGTATGTTTATAGTGGCGAAGGGTGTCGTCTGATGTTGATTGGAGATACGGCTCAGTTACCGCCGGTGGGTGAGGAAGAAAGTCCGGCACTCTGTCCTGAAATGCTGGCAGGGTATGGCCTGGAGGTGATGGAATGCCGTTTGACTCATGTGGTCAGACAACTGGAAACATCCGGCATTTTGTACAATGCTACCAGCCTTCGCAAACAGATTGTCGGTGAAGATTTCTTTTCGCTTCCGGTAGTAAAGGCAACAGGATTTGCGGATATCCGGATCATAACGGGCAGTGAACTGATAGAGGCGATTTCGGATAGTTATGATCATGCAGGGATGGATGAAACGATGATTATCTGCCGGTCCAATAAGCGGGCGAACTTATATAACCGCGGAATCCGCAATACCATATTATATAGGGAAGATGAATTGAACTCCGGAGATCTGCTGATGGTGGCCAAGAATAATTATTATTGGGGAAGCGAGAATAAAGAACTTGATTTCATTGCTAACGGTGATGTTGCCGTGGTTCGCAGAATGCGTCGGGTGAGAGAAATGTATGGTTTCCGTTTCGCGGATGTCGTTCTGACTTTTCCGGATTATGATGATCTGGAACTGGAGGTAAAAGTGTTGCTTGATACGCTTCATTCTGATACTCCAGCGCTGACCAGAGAACAAAGCGAACATTTGTTTAACGCCGTGCAGGAAGATTACAAAGATATTACAGTGAAGCGGGAACGGATGAAGAAGCTGAAAGAAGATCCTTATTATAACGCGTTGCAGGTGAAGTATGCTTATGCGGTTACTTGCCATAAGGCACAGGGCGGTCAATGGAAGCGCGTGTTTATTGATCAGGGATATATGACGGAAGATATGCTGACTCCTGATTATTTTCGTTGGCTTTATACGGCTTTCACCCGTGCTACGGAAACGCTTTATCTGGTGAACTGGCCCAAAGAACAGTTAACCGGAAACCAGGAACAGTAGAACGGAAGGGAGCGGAGGCTTTTCAATTTTATCAGGAACTCTTATCTGATTATTCCGAAACTTTATGAACTGCCGGAAAGAGTGAAAAGATATTTTTGTTCCGTTGTTCCAGTTCCAGTAAATATTGTTTTGCGGAAAGACCTCCTGCATATCCGGTCAGTTGACCGTTTTGTCCGATTACCCGATGACAGGGAATAAAGATAGAAAGCGCATTGGCTCCATTGGCTGAAGCGACGGCCCGTATTGCTGATGGTTTCTGCAATCGTTGGGCTTGTGCGCAATAAGATAAGGTAGAACCATATGGAATTTTTTGTAGCAGTTTCCATACTTCCTGTTGAAACGGGCTTCCGATGGTCAGTAATGGAATGTCAAAAGTTTCACGTTTCCCGCTGAAATACTCATCCAGCTGGCAGGATGCTTTCTGCAATATACCGGAATTGCCTTCCCGCCATTCCGCATTGAGATAACGGTTCAACCGTTGAAAGATTTTTTCTTGATTGGGTCTTGTTTTCCAATCGCAGAGACATAGCCGATCTTCCGTTGCTCCTAAAAGCAAATCTCCGCAAGGAGAAGAGTAGGAGCAATAGAGAATAACCGGAGATGATTTTATACCTTCCATTGATTCCTGCAGGGAAGACTGATTCCTTTTTAATTGAAATATTTTTCCAGCTTCTTGATCATCATGCCCAGACAGAATACAACTACATGGTCGCCTTCCTGAAGTTGCGTATTACCGGTAACCATGATACCTTCTCCGTTCCGGATCAATCCTCCGATGGTGGCACCTTTCGGCAAACCGATGTCTTTGATCGGAGCTTTTGTTATGCGGGATCCTCCTTTGACGGTGAACTCAGCTACGTCGGCATTGGCGAAGGTCAGACATTTCACGTTCGATACATCTGCATCAAGCATCATTTGATAGATATGGCTGGCTGCTATGAACTTTTTATTGATAACGGCACCGATATCCAGACTCTCTGCCATGCTGATGTAATCAACGTTTTCTACTTCTGCTACGGTCTTGGTTACTCCCAGACGCTTGGCGGCCAGACATGCCAGAATATTGGTTTCCGAACTTCCTGTCAGGGCAACAAATGCTTCAATATTCTTGATACCTTCTTCCAGAAGCAGTTCCACGTCACGACCGTCTCCGTTAATGACCATTACATCATCGTCAACCAATTCTGTCAGTCTGTTACAACGGTTGAAATCGCATTCGATGATTTTCGTCCGCATATAATCCGGCATGTATTGGGCCGTCCGGACAGCAATACGGCTTCCTCCCATGATCATTACATTGCGGATATCTGCATAATTTTCTTTTCCGGCAATCTTGCGGATGTATGGGATATATTTCTTTGTCGTTGTGAAATAAACAATATCATTGAGCTTGATCGAGTCGTTACCATTCGGGATAATGGTTTCATTTCCTCGTTTGATGGCAACCAGGTGGAAGGGAATATTTCTTCCTCCCAATTCATGCAGCGGAACATTCAGGATTTCAGCTGTCTCACGCATCTTTGTTCCGATCAGTACAAGAGCGCCTCCTGCAAATTCCCACCACTGGCGGATCCAGCTCATCTTGACGGCATCTACAATTTCCCGGGCAGCCAGCATCTCCGGATAAATCAGAGAATGCACTCCCAACTTTGCAAAGAATTCTTTGTTCTTGGGAAGCAGGTATTCATAATTGTCGATGCGGGCAACGGTTTTTTTCGCTCCAAGATTAGTTGCCAGCATACAGGCTGTCATATTCCGGCTTTCGTCCGGAGTGACGGCTATAAAGAGGTCTGCACCTGCTACACCGGCTTCTTTCAGTCCGTTGATGGATGTTGGGGAATAGTTGACCAGCATCAGGTCAAGGTTATTACCCATCTTCTCCAGTTTTTCATCATCCTCATCCATCAGGATGATGTCTTGCTTTTCACCGGAAAGTAATTTGGCTAGATGTGTTCCTACATTTCCGGCCCCTGCTATAATGATTTTCATAAATTTGTCATGTTAGTTAATGCATGAAGTATTCCGGCTTCATCAATATGACACAAGGCATACAGATCCTTGACCGGTCCATGCTGTATAAACTTGTCTTCTATACCCAGGCGTTTCACCATAGGAGTGTATTGGTTGTCTGCCATAAATTCCAAGATAGCACTTCCCATTCCACCTTTCAATACTCCATCCTCTATCGTCAGTATACGATGGAATTTCTTTCCTATTTGATGCAACATGGCTTCATCAAGCGGCTTGAGGAAACGCAGGTCATAGTGTGCAATGCTGCACGATAAGATCTTTTCAGCTTTTTGTATGGCTTCCTTTGCAATGTTGCCGATAGGGCCAATCGTAATGACAGCAATGTCGGTACCTTCTTTCAGTACACGTCCTTTTCCTACTTCAACAGGTTCCAGCGGACAATGCCAGTCGGTAAGGACTCCTCTTCCGCGTGGATAACGGATGACAAAAGGTCCCATGTCCGGAAGCTGTGCTGTGTACATCAGACGGCGAAGCTCATGCTCATTATAAGGTGAGGCTATCGTCAGATTAGGAATGGAGCGCATGTACGCCAGGTCGAAAACTCCATGATGTGTCGGTCCGTCTTCTCCGACCAGACCTGCACGGTCCAGACATAGTACGACATTTAATTTCTGAATGGCAACATCGTGAATGACATTGTCGTATGCCCGTTGCATGAAGGAAGAATAAATGTTGCAGAAAGGAAGGAGACCATCTTTGGCCATACCGCCGGAGAATGTTACGGCATGTCCTTCTGCAATACCTACATCGAAAGCTCGGTCGGGCATTTCCTGCATCAGCAGATTCATGGAACAGCCCGTGGGCATGGCTGGAGTTACACCTACAATCTTGTCATTCTGCCGGGCCAGTTCTACCAATGTCTTCCCGAAAACCTCCTGAAAGAGTGGAGGCATTCCTGTGGTATCGCTTGTGATACGTTCACCGGTATCTTTGTCAAACATGCCCGGAGCATGCCAGATGGTTGGATCTTCTTCAGCCTGTTTGAAGCCACGTCCTTTCTGAGTGTGAATATGCAGTAACTTCGGTCCTTTCATATCTTTGATTTCCCGAAGAACTTTAGTCAGTGTCAGAACATCATGTCCGTCGACGGGACCGAAATAACGGATATTCATTCCTTCGAAAATGTTTTGCTGCTGCATTAACATTGACTTCAGGCTATTGTTGAAACGAAGCAGGCTTTTGCTTCGCTCGTCATTCAGAATCCCCCATTTGTATAGTTTTCCTGCAATGGCCTTTCTCAGCCGGTTGTAGCCCACTGATGTATGCAGGTTCAGCAGGTATTGTTTCATTCCTCCAACACTTCGGTCAATGGCCATATTGTTGTCGTTCAATATGATTAACAGGTTGTTGGGCGTGGAAGAAGCATTATTCAGACCTTCGAATGCCAGCCCGCCACTCATGGAACCGTCTCCAATGACAGCAACGACATGCCGGTTCTCTTCTCCCTTTCGGGCTGCGGCAACAGCCATACCCAGGGCGGCAGAGATGGAATTGGAAGCATGTCCGCAAGTAAAGGTGTCGTATTCGCTTTCTTCAGGCGACGGGAATGGACGGATGCCGTTCAGTTTCCGGTTAGTGTAAAACCGGTCACGTCTTCCGGTCAGGATCTTATGTCCGTAAGCCTGATGCCCTACGTCCCAAACGATGCGGTCGTAGGGAGTATTGAATGCATAATGAAGGGCAACCGTCAGTTCTACTACTCCCAGACTCGATCCGAAGTGTCCCGGATTGCGTGAAAGCTCATCAATTATTTTTTCCCGGAGTTCCGTACAGACTTCCGGAAGGTCTTCTGCCGGCAGTTTGCGCAGGTCATCTGGGATATCTATCTTATTCAACAGTTTGTATGAAGTTTGTTGTTCCATCATGCTTCGATAAACTTTAATTCTGCAAAAATACGATAAATATATATATTGTGCTTACATTTGCATCAAAATTTAAGAGCGAGAAAAAGAACTATGGAGTTTAGAACGAAAGTCGATTTGCCAGTCGGACAATGGGAGATCAGTCATGCCAGTCGTCTGATGTTGTGGGGATCTTGTTTTACCGAACATATTGGAAATCGTTTGTCGGATTATAAGTTCCGTTGTGATGTAAATCCTTATGGTATTTTATATAATCCTCTTTCGATTGCCCGGGCTCTGACAGAACTGGATGCAGGAAAAGTGTATGTTAAGGATGATCTGATATTTCATAACGACGAATGGCATAGTCTGATGCACCATGGATCTTTTTCGTCTGTTATGCCGGAAGCCTGTTTGAGACAGATTAATGAACGGAATGAGGAAGCAAGGAAACATCTGGCCGAGACTGACTGGTTGCTTTTCACGTGGGGAACAGCCCGTGTCTATGAGTGGAATGAAGACGGGCAGGTGGTTGGAAATTGTCATAAACTGCCTGAAAAGTCTTTTACACGCCGGTTGCTTGATCCCGAAGAGATCACAGTCTGTTATGAGAATCTGTTGGAGAAACTTCACACGCAGAATCCTTCTTTACAGGTCTTGTTCACCGTGAGCCCCATCCGTCATGCCCGTGACGGCATGCATGGCAATCAATTAAGCAAGGCTGTGCTTTTGCTCGCAGCCGACCGGTTGTGCCGGCGCCTGCCTTATTGTCATTATTTCCCGGCTTATGAGATCCTGATGGATGAACTGCGTGATTATCGTTTTTATGCAGATGACATGCTGCATCCCTCTTCTCTTGCTGTTGATTACGTTTGGGAATGTTTTTCGGAAGTCAGTTTTTCTCCTTCTACCCGTCAGATAATGAAGATGTGGGAGGACATTCGCCGGGGACTTGCCCATCGTCCGTTTCATGCCGAGGGAGAGGCTTATCAGCGTTTTTTACGTCAAATACTGTTAAAGATAGAGCAGTTAAAAGAAAAATTTCCGTACTTAGACACGCTAAATGAAGAACAGATATGTCAGAGACTATTGAAGAAATAACTTCTGTGATGAGCGCAGAACGAATTGGAAACGCGCCTGCACGTATTGACTGGATCCTAACGGACAGTCGTTCACTTTGTTTTCCCGAAGAAACTTTGTTCTTTGCCCTGAAGACAAAGCGTAACGACGGACACAAGTATATACATGAACTTTACGAACGGGGTGTACGTAATTTTGTAGTCAGTGATTTGCCTGAGAACGGGGAAGCCTATGCGGATACCAATTTCCTGAAAGTGGCTAATCCTTTGCGTGCGCTGCAGCGTCTGGCCGCCAAGCACCGTGAACAGTTTCAGATTCCGGTAGTTGGGATTACGGGAAGTAATGGAAAGACCATTGTGAAGGAATGGCTTTATCAGTTGTTGAGTCCCGAACGCATCATTACCCGTTCTCCCCGCAGCTATAATTCACAGATCGGTGTGCCTTTATCTGTATGGTTGCTCAACGAGCATACGGAGCTGGGTATATTCGAAGCGGGTATCTCCGAAATGGGAGAGATGGAGGCTTTGCGCCCGATCATTCAGCCGACTATCGGCGTGCTGACCAATATCGGAGGAGCACATCAGGAAAATTTCACTTCCCTGCAGGATAAATGTATGGAAAAACTTCAGCTGTTCAAGGACTGCGATGTTATTATATATAATGGCGACAATGAACTGATCAGCAGTTGTGTGGCAAAATCCTTGTTTACAGCCCGCGAGATTGCCTGGTCCATGAAGGACACGGAACGTCCGCTTTTCATTGAAAGTATCAGCAAGGATGAAACGGGAACCACCATCAAATATCGTTATCTGGGCTTTTTCAAGGAATATCGTATTCCTTTTATTGACGATGCTTCCATTGAAAATTCCTTGAACTGTCTGGCTGTGGCTCTCTATCTGATGGTTTCGCCTGAAGTGATTGCCGAACGGATGTTGCGTCTGGAGCCGGTAGCCATGCGTCTGGAAGTGAAAGAAGGCAAGAACGGGTGCGTACTGATCAATGACAGTTATAATTCTGATTTTGCTTCGTTGGATATTGCACTTGATTTCATGGCCCGCCGTACGGAAGACAAGGGACGGAAGCGTACCTTGATCCTCTCGGATATTCTGGAAAGCGGCCAGGTGAGCAAACTGCTTTACCGGCAGGTTGCTGATTTGGTTCACAGTCGCGGAGTAGACCGTATAATCGGAGTGGGAGAGGAAATTTCTGCTTATGCATCCCGCTTTGAAATTGAAAAGCAATTTTTCCGTTCCACTAATGAGCTGCTTGCGTCAGGAGTTTTGTCCGGGCTTCGAAATGAAGTGGTGTTGATCAAGGGAGCGCGTGTCTTCCATTTCGATGATATTACGGATGTCCTTGAACTGAAGGTGCATGAAACGATTCTTGAGATTAATCTGAATGCGCTTACGGCCAATCTGAATTATTATCGGAACAAACTGAAACCGGAAACCAAGATGGTATGCATGGTGAAGGCTTCGGCATATGGCGCCGGTTCGTTTGAAGTAGCAAAGACTCTTGAAGACCAGCGTGTAGACTATCTGGCCGTAGCTGTGGCCGATGAGGGAGCAGACCTCCGCAAGGCTGGCATTCATTGTCCGATCATTATCATGGACCCCGAAGTGAATGCTTTCAAGACAATGTTCGATTATAAACTGGAACCTGAGGTTTACAGTTTCCAGATGCTGGAAGAACTGATTAAGGCGGCTGAGCGTGAAGGAGCTGCCAACGTGCCTGTACATATTAAGGTCGATACCGGAATGCATCGTCTGGGATTTGCACCTTCTGACATGCCGCGCTTGGCTGAACGGCTTCACCGGCAGTCGACAGTTATTCCCCGGTCTATCTTCTCTCATCTGGTGGGAAGCGATTCTGACCGTTTTGATCCATTCACCCGCCGGCAGATAGAAACCTTTGAAGCTGCTGCGGCCGACTTGCAGAAAGAATTCAATCATAAGATTATTCGCCATATTTGTAACACTGCCGGTATTGAACGTTATCCGGGAGCCCAGTTTGATATGGTTCGTCTGGGACTGGGGCTTTATGGCATTGATCCTTACACCAATCGTATTCTCCATAATGTGACGACCCTGAAGACAACGATTCTTCAGATCCATGATGTGCCGGCTGATGAAACAGTGGGTTACAGCCGCAAGGGAGTGCTTAGCCGTGATTCGCGCATCGCGACGCTTCCTATCGGATATGCTGACGGCCTGAACCGCCGTTTGGGAAACGGACACGCCTATTGTCTGGTGAATGGAAAGAAGGCACCTTATGTGGGAAATATCTGCATGGATGTCTGCATGATCGATGTGACGGATATTGATTGTAAGGAAGGCGACAAGGCGATTATCTTCGGTGATGACCTGCCTGTTACGGTTCTTTCGGATGTTCTGGAAACGATTCCGTATGAAATTCTGACCAGTGTTTCGGGCCGTGTCAAACGTATCTATTATCAGGACTGATCCGGCAGACTGTGAGTGAAATCTCTTTTGCGATCAGATAGTCCCGGGGCCTTCGGAAGTAGTTTTCAAAGGCCTCGGGCTTTTTTAAAAACGTTTCGGCGTTTAAGAGAAAAGAACGAAATGTTTTCTCTTAAACGCCGAAACGTTTTTTTTATCGGATTTCCTGGTCTTGCCGCTGGAAAAGAAATTCCGTTTCCAGCGGCGGTAAACCTTTCTTTGCAGAAGGCAGGCGGAGAACAGTTTAGTTTTGTCCTCTCAATGCTTCGTCAATGGCTTCAATTTTCTTTTGTACAAGTGACAGGTCAGCTCTCAGCCGTTCAATCTTCCGGTTGATTTCTGTGACGAGTGAGCTTCCTTTCTGTGAAGAAGAGTTCAGGAAGCCCAGGTTGTTCTCATACGTCTTGATGTCATTTTTCAGGCCTTCGTATGTACGAACCAGTTTGTCACGTTCTTTATACAGGTTCCTTTCGTTGCTTAATCCTGATTTGAAGCTGTTCAGTTTCTTTTCTGAAGCAGACAGGTTTAAACGTTCAAAAAGCTTATCCACTGCTGTGTGATAGGCGTTATACAGCCGGTCTTTTTCCTTGAACGGAACGTGACCTACCTTGTTCCATTCTTTCATGAGTGCTCTGACCTGTTCTGCCGTTCCGTCATCTGTTGTGCCTGCAGCATTCAGTTCTTCAAGCTGTTTGATGATATTTTCTTTTTTCGTCAGGTTCTCTACTTCTTCGGAACGCTGGGAAGAATTAGCTTTGTTCTTCTGACTGAAGAAATAGTCACAGGCGCCGATGAAACGTTTCCAGACAGATTCGGAATGTTTCTGTCCCACAGGACCGATCGTTTTCCATTCTTTCTGCAATTGGGTAAGGATCTGTGCCGTTTCTTTCCAGTCTGTACTGTCTTTCAGCGATTCAGCTTTCTCGCACAAGGCTTTTTTCTTTTCCAGATTCTTGGCCATGTTTTCTTTGATATACTTATAGAAAGCAGCCTTCTGCTTAAAGAAATTGTCGCACGCAGCACGGAAACGTTCGAAAATCTTTGTGTTCATTTTCTGCGGGGTAGGGCCGATGGTCTTCCATTTAGCCTGCAAGGCAAGTATTTCCTTAGTCTTGTCTTCCCAGTCCGCAAATGTCTTGAAGGTATCATATTCCATACCTTCTATGATCTCACAGATAACAGTCTTTTGATCGAGGTTGTTCTGTTCAGCTTCTTTCTGCAATTCGAAGTATTGCTGATGACGGCGGTTGATGACAGCTGAGGCAGCCTTGAACCTGCTCCAGATCGAATCACGCAGTTCTTTTGCTACGGGACCGATGCTGTGGAATTCCTGGCTCAGCTTCTGCAACTGATGGAATGCTGAAATAGCATCCGGATAGTCGGCCAGCTTTTCTGCTGCTTCACAGAGATATTGTTTCTGCTCCAGATTCTTTTTGAAATCATATTCTCTCAGCTCATAATTAAGTTTCAGCATGTCATAAAACTTTTCTGTATAGAGCTGGTAATTCTTTCTGAGTTCGTTGACTTTCGTAGCGGGAACCAGTTTGATGTCATTCCATTCCTGCTGGAGCTGTTTGAATTCATTGTATGTTTTTCCTGCTTCTTCCGGTGATTCCGCAATGTTCTTGATCTTCTCCAGAATCTCAAGTTTTCGGGCCAGGTTCTTTTCTTTTTCTTCTTCCTGTGCGGCCATCAGTTCATTACGTTTCTCCTTGATGGAACCCATGAGACTTTTGAATTCGCCTTCCAGTGAATCCGGTTTCGGAATGAATGCCTCGGCTTTTCCTCCGTTATTGACAAAATCTTTTTGAGCGGCATCCTGTTCGGCTTTATGCAACTTGTAAAACGTTTGTTTGAGTAAATCAATTTCCTGTTTGTCTGCATTGCAGTTGTCCGCAATGATTTCCTTCAAGCGTTCTATAACTTCTTCTTTGCTTTTTCGCTGAGGATATCTGGCTTGAGAGGCGTCAGCAACGGGTTGGACCGAAGTTTCAGGCATTTCATTGGCTGGCACTTCAGTTAGTGGGCGGTTGTTTTCATTTAGTTCCATCGTATGTAGATTTTGAAAGAATAATCTTTTAATTTTACTAGAATACCCACAAATTAAAAGAATAAAATCTTATTTTCATATTTTTTTGCAAGTTATTTTTCTTCCTTCTGCTTAAAAGGTTAATAAAGATGTTTAAAAGCATAAAAATAAAATCGCACCCGGCAAGTATAACTAACCTTCTGTCTTTTCAGTGAAATCAGACGGGAAGGAGGTTATAACCTGCCGGGTGCGAAGTGCTTTTGCTTAGGAAAGCAATACGGTAATTCCCATATACATCAGCATGCCGATGATGTCATTGGTAATGGAGATAAACGGACCGGTAGCGATGGCCGGGTCTATTTTCAGTTTTTCCAGTGTCATGGGAACAAGAGTTCCGAAGATGGATGCGAACATGACCACGGCAAAAAGACTGATCGATACCGAATAACTGACGGTTGCACTGGCTCCGAAACGGATAAAATTATAAATGTATACCAGCATGGAAATGATGGTTGCATTAATCAGGGCTACAACGCTTTCTTTTAGTACCTGCTTGAATGTATTTCCTGCGTCGAGGGAGCTGTTGGCCAGTCCTTGTACGACGAGAGCCGATGACTGCGTTCCCACATTTCCTCCCGTACCACCGATCAGCGGAATGTAAAGTGCCATTTCTGGATGGGCGGCAAAGGTCGTATCGAAGTTTCCGAGAATCATGGAGTTGCCTATTCCGCCCAGCATTCCGATGAGCAACCATGGCAAGCGTGCTGTGGTCTGACGGAAAACATTATCGTCGGATTCTACGTCCTGTGACAAACCGGATGCCAATTGGTAGTCACGTTCTGCCTGTTCACGAACTTCATCCATCACGTCATCGACGGTAATTCTTCCCACCAGACGCCCGATGCTGTCCACAACCGGAACGGCCACCAGGTCATATTTTTCAATGGTCTGAACTACTTCTTCAACGGGCATGTCCACATGCACGGAGATCGGATCTTTTTTCATGACGTGCTTGACCTTCGAAACAGAAGGGCTGGTAATCATTTTCTTGAGCGGAAATACACCGCGCAACCGTTCGTCGTCGTCCACCACGTACACATAATAGATCTCATCCATTTCTTCTGCCTGGATACGCATTTCGCGAAGACATTCGGGCATACTCCAGTTTTCGTTAACGATCACCATTTCCGTACCCATGAGACCGCCGGCCGTATCTTCGTCGTATTTCAGCAAGTCAACAATGTCACCGGCCTGTTCGATGTCCTCAATGTGCGAAAGTACTTCCTCCTGTTTGTCTTCGTCCATTTCCCGGATGATGTCTACGGCATCGTCCGAATCCATGTAGTCTACAAAACGTTTGGCAATGGTTTCCGAAGGAAGAAGTTCCAGAAAACGCTTTCGTACGTCTTCGTCCATTTCTATGAGCACGTCGGCTGCCGTTTCATTGTCTAGCAACAGGTAGACGAAACGCGCCTCTTCGGCATCGAGTTCATTGCACAATTCAGCGATATCTGCAGGGTGCAGGTTCTTCAGCAGTTCCTTTAGTTTGTCCGATTCCTTGTTTTCAATCAGTTCGGAAACGTTTTTCAATTCTTCGTTTTCCATAAGGCTTGCTTTCTTGGTTAGGCACGCGGAGCGTGGGGGTATTTTATTCAGTTGGTTCGGTGTTCAGAGCTTGTTCCACCCGGTTGGTCAGGTCAATGAATTCCTGTACAGACAATTGTTCCGGTCTCTTATTGAAAATGGGATCAGCCATCAGCGGATTGGTCTTGTCCAGAATGGGTGAAATCGAATTGCGCAAGGTTTTTCGTCGCTGGTTGAATGTCGTCTTGACGATTTGCTTGAACAGTTTCTCATTGCATCCCAGTTCCTGAGTCTCGTTGCGTGTCATGCGGATGACTGCACTTTTCACTTTGGGAGGCGGATTGAAAACATGTTCGTGGACTGTAAACAGATATTCCACCCGGTACCAGGCCTGGATCAGTACGCTCAGGATACCATAAGTCTTGCTGCCGGGACCAGCTGCCATGCGTTCGGCCACTTCTTTCTGGATCATTCCCGTACAACAGGGGATCAGGTCTTTATAATCCAGCATCTTGAAAAAAATCTGACTGGAGATATTGTATGGATAATTACCCGTCAGCACGAACGGTTTTCCTTCGAACAGTTGAGTCAGGTCCATTTTGAGAAAGTCTTGTTCAATGATGTTGTTTCCCAAAGCAGGAAAGTTTTCGCGCAGATAGGCCACGGATTCAAAGTCGAGTTCCACCACTTTGAGCGGTCTTTCCTTGGTCATGAGGAACTGGGTGAGTACTCCCATACCCGGTCCGACTTCCAGGATCGGAAGCTCAGGGCATGCATCTACGGTGTTGGCAATGTCTTGGGCTACTTGCAGGTCTTTCAGGAAGTGTTGTCCCAAAAACTTCTTAGGCTTGACTGATTTCATTTCGTTTTATAATTATTCTGGCGATTAATCGAGATTGTTTGCAGTAAATATTATCTTTGCATCGTGCAAAGTTAAGCATTAATCTTTATATATAGATTGATTTTGGAACGAACTGGTTTAAAAAAACGATTTAATAAAGTCTTGCAGGTGGTGCTCCCTTTAGGATTGGGAGCGGTTATTCTGATCTGGACTTATCATGGCTTTGACTTTCGGCACGTGTGGGAAGTCATGAATGGAGGCGTGAATTATGGATGGCTGTTGTTTTCTCTTGTTTTTGGGGTGACCGGCCATTTGTTCAGAGGCTGGCGCTGGAATCTGGCTCTGGCTCCTTTGGGAGAATATCCCCGCAGGGCAAACAGCGTGTACGCCATCTTTGTGTCGTATGCTGCCAATCTGGTTCTGCCCCGCGTCGGTGAAGTTTCGCGTTGTGGAATTCTGGCTAAGTATGACGGAGTTTCCTTTTCCAAGTCTTTGGGAACGGTCGTTACGGAACGTCTCATTGATACGGTCTGTGTCCTGCTGATAACGGGAGTGACTCTCCTGATGCAGACCAAGGTATTTGCTGCTTTCTTTGAAAAGACGGGTACCAATGCGGCTTTCTTTACCCATTTGTTTACGTCCACCAACTTCTACATCACCTTGCTTTGTCTGCTGGCAGCGTGTGTACTGGCTTATTTCCTTTTGCGTAATCTGACCATCTTTGCCCGGGTACGCGGCATTATGGGAGATATCTGGCAGGGATGTCTTTCCTTGCGGAAGGTGAAGAATCCGCCGCTTTTCATACTCTATACGGTCGGAATCTGGGCCAGTTACTTTTTGCAGTTCTATGTCAGTCTTTTCAGTTTTGATTTTTCTGCTGATCTGGGACTGATGCCGGCCCTGGTCATGTTCATCGTTGGCAGTATTGCTGTGGCTGTTCCTACTCCTAACGGGGCGGGTCCCTGGCATTTTGCGGTCATCACAATGATGATGATGTATGGGGTAAATAAGGGAGATGCCGGAATATTTGCCTTACTTGTGCATGGAATTCAAACCTTTTTATTAATTTTGTTAGGTATTTATGGACTGGTGGCTTTGCCGCTGATAAATAGAAAACATTGATTAACAAACCAAAACTTTATGAGTGAAATTCTTTCTTTGGCTCCACAGAATGTGTGGAAGCATTTCTATTCATTGACTCAGATTCCCCGTCCGTCGGGACATTTGAAGAAAATTCAGGCATTCTTGTTGGAGTTTGGTAAGAATGCAGGTGTTGAAACTTTCCAGGATGAAGCCGGAAATATCATTTACCGCAAACCGGCAACTCCGGGCATGGAAAACCGCAAGACTGTGATTTTGCAGGCTCACATGGATATGGTTCCACAGAAAAACAAGGACACACAGCATGATTTTGAGAATGATCCGATTCAGACTTACGTGGACGGTGAATGGGTAAGAGCCAAAGGAACAACACTCGGTGCGGATAATGGTATGGGTGTTGCCGCCATCATGGCTGTTATGGAAGACAAGACTCTGAAGCATGGTCCGCTGCAGGCATTGATCACTGCTGACGAAGAAACCGGAATGTATGGAGCCTTTGGTCTGAAACCTGGTACGGTGGAAGGCGAAATCCTGCTGAATCTTGACTCGGAAGAAGAAGGTGAACTGTATATAGGATGCGCCGGAGGTGAAGATCTGACGGCTACATTGGAATATAAGGAAGAAGAAACCGATCCTGAAGACGTAGCGCTGAAAGTTACATTGAAGGGGCTGCGTGGAGGTCACTCCGGTATTCAGATCGGCTGGGGACATGCCAATGCCAATAAGCTGATGGCGCGTTTCATGAATCAGGTTATCACATACGATGAAGCTTGTCTGGTTTCCTGGGAAGGTGGCAACATGCGTAATGCCATTCCTCGCGAGTGTGAAGCTGTCATCACGGTGCCGGCGTCGGAAGTTGACGATGTATTGGCTTTTGTTGGTGAGTGCGAACAGGTTTGGCGCGATGAGTTTGCTACCATTGAAGACGGACTGAGCTTTACCGCTGAACGAGTTGAACTGCCTAAGATGATGGTTCCTGATGAAATTCGGGACAATCTGGTAGATGCTATCTTTGCTTGTCCGAACGGAGTGGAACGTTTTATTCCGACTATTCCGGATACAGTGGAAACATCTTCCAATCTGGCCATCGTAGAAATCGGCAATGGAAAAGCTGCCATCAAGGTGCTGACTCGCAGTTCTCGTGAGTCAATGAAAGATTATCGTAATACAGCCATCGAAAGCTGCTTCTCAATGGCAGGTATGCAGGTAGTTCGTTCTGGCGGTTATTCTGGTTGGGAGCCGGATGTCAACTCTCCGATTCTTCATGCCATGAAAGAATCTTATAAGGCACAGTTCGGTGAAATTCCTTCTGTAAAAGTAATTCATGCCGGTTTGGAATGCGGTATCATTGGTGCGGTGGTTCCAGGTTTGGATATGATTTCTTTCGGACCGACACTTCAGTGTCCGCATACTCCGGAAGAACGCTGCCTGATCCCGTCTGTTACCAAGTTTTATGAATTCCTGATTGCAACATTGGAAAATACACCGTTGAAATAATTTTCTACGGAAAAACAGATACCCGGTTATTCTTTTTATTCCAGAGAGAATAACCGGGATTTTTTTATTAAGGGATGTAAAGGTTCTAAAAATATGTTATAAAACATCGGAAATAGCAGGGAGGGTATTGCAGATATCCGAAAAACACCTACCTTTGCATCGTGTTTTTCATAGTATTAGATTTAAGGTTAATAAAGGTTGGAGTACAGCGGTACTCCTTTTTTTTTATCCTGGCTTGAACGGTACGATGTGTGGAAACGGATGCACGGTTCGGGCCAATGACCGCATGATTCCGTTAATACTTGTATTTCCTGTCAGACGGTTGTCCGTATTCTTCTTAGGGGAAAGATGCTTTATTTTGTGATAAATCCTTTCGTTTTCAATTCTTTAATAGCTTTCCATGCAGTAATCTGAGTTTTTTTTTGTTATTTTATAAAATCAAAGTATCAGAAACTAAAGCGAAGAAGTTATGAAGAAGATAGTTTGCCTGGTCGGGCTGATGATTTTATTCAGCTTTGGACTGACGTTTGTACAGGCGCAGAACTATGACCGATTGTGGAAGGAAGTAGAAGGACTGCAGGAGAAAGACTTGCCCCGTTCCGTGATCGATGCGGTAGACCGTATCTATGCTTTAGCCCGGAAGGAGGAAAATCGTCCGCAGATGATGAAAGCCTGGCTGGTTCGTGCGGAGTATCGTGTTGCTTTGTCACGTGACAGTCTTCAGGCTGAACGGGACAGCCTGAAGATATGGGCAGAAACGGAAACCGATACGGTGACGCGTGCCGTGCTTTATAGTTTATTGGGAAACAAAGTACAGAATGTATTTCAGGATGATGTCGATGAAGCCATTTCGTACTTCCGCAAATCGTTGCACGATGTGGAGGTGCTGGGACGTACTTCAGCCAAAGACTATCGTCCGATGACAGAATCCGGTCAGCTGAGTGAGACCTTTCAGCTGGATAACATGTTCGATCTGCTGACCCGAAGAGCTGTCCGGAGCCTTGCTGATGAATGGACATGGACGAATGCCGGCAGAAATTCCGATATACAGAGAGAAATCCTGGCTTTGTATGACCGGCTGATTGCTTTTTATGAGAAAGAGAACAGCAACCGTTCGGGAGTTCTGTTGACGAGACTGGCCCGGCTGATGTATCAGCAGGAACGGCTTACGGGCCTGTATGGGGTGTCCCTTCAGGAAGTTCAGAAACAGTTGAAAGCGTGGGCCGAAGAATATAAAGGTCTGGAAGCTTGTGCAGATGTGTATGTGAAGCTGGCTGACAGTTATGGCCAGCAGGGAGATCGGGTACGTCAGCTGGAAACGGCCCGTGAAGGACTTCGGCTTTACCCTCGTTCGCAGGCAGCTGAAAATTTGCAATGTCAGATTGATGAGGTTCTGGCTCCTTCTTTGTACGCCAGACTTCCTTTTGTCTATCCCAATCAGGATGTGGATCTGACAGTTTGTTATCGGAATCTGAAAAAGGTAACCTTCGAGCTTTATCGTCTGAAACTGTCTCCTGCTTCACCGGTGTTGAACGGGAGTCTGAAAGAAAAAGTATTGGTAAATCAATATGGCCGGAAGGTTGCTTCCCGCACGTATGTATTGCAGGCGACTCCCGACTACAAGGAAAAGACAGATACACTTCGCTTTCATACTCCCGGTCCCGGTATTTATATGCTCAAGCAGGTACCTGAAGGAAAACTGGAACCGGATTATACATTACTTTATGTTTCACCTTATGCCTGTCTGCTGACTCCTGTATCCGGCAAGACTCTGGAACTGACAGCCGTTGATCAGTTGAGCGGGCATCCTGTACCGGAAGCTGAAATTGTAATTTACCGGTCAAAAGAGGGCGGCTACGAGGAAATGACAGCTTACCGGACCGGTAGTGACGGACGTG
>ULXT01011872.1_pt1 | contig 17480 bp, 18 predicted proteins | sample 1961571 | NCBI WGS metagenome assembly ULXT01 (sample SAMEA4835846, study PRJEB28245) | human gut metagenome | biome: gut microbiome; material: fecal sample | place: Denmark | collected 2008
TCTGCTCTTTCAGTCCCTTCATCTGAACCATGAAATCCTCCAAGACAAGCTTTATGGCCTTGATGGTCAACTCATCCTCCTGATGTTGTTCCGCCAGGTACTGGATAAACCGGTCTTTTTGGTCGTCTGCCATACCTTCACTATAATTTATAGGGTTCCGTGAGTAGGTTTCCCTACTCAACAATTCCCTTTTTGAGTCTATTATATGTTGCAGCCCGATCATGTTTAAACCTTTGATTTACAAATATAAAAGCAGCAAAACAATCGCAAAACTGCAAGCAAATAAATATATTAATTAACGCATATCGGTAAAGTCACGCACATAATAAAAATGATTCAGGCCGGTAACACTCAGCATAAACCCTCCAGCTTCTCTATCATCCGGACTAAATCCTGATAGCTTAAATTCTTTTGGGACAAGTGCAATCCATTACTGATACGGATGTCAATCCATATGCGGACGGGATTGTCATTGCAGCCTTTTTATACAGGTTTAGGCCGGTCACCAGTCTTGGTCTTTTCTTCATGGGTAATCTCAGGAGCACCATCAACCTGGACTTCAACTACTTTTTTGCGGGTATCCTTAAACCATTTCTGGAAAATGTTATAAGGGACTTTGTTCTTGACACAAAACGATTGGAGAGATTCTCCACGGGGTAACGCCTCCGTCTGGTACTGAAAGTAAAACCTTTCAAGATCTTCACTGCTATACATAATTCTATAAATTTGGTTGGCAGCGAAGGTACCCATTTCAATCAATAGCCTTTTTTTGACTGCTTACGTTCTCTTAGCAATTCAGCTAAATTGTCATCGTAATTATACAAATTTATATAATGCGATAACTGCGCATATATTTTTGGCAAACAAACTGCATTTAACACAATTAATTCTGCTCCACAAGACTCGCTTTGATTGGGAAAATACCAAATCTTCATAGATTGTAAGAAGATGTAAGGTTTTAATCCATCAAACGCTTTTGTTTTAATTTTGTAAGTTACAATATTTGACAAAGACGGTTGATATAATTTTGAGAATCAAAATTTTGTTGAATTCTTTGAATGCCAGTTTGACATAATCTTTTATAAAGTTGTTGATTGGATAATAAATTATCAATCGCTTCTGCAATATTTCGAGATAAATATTCGTTTCTTTCTAAAACAATAGCTGCATCACCTACATATTCAGGAATACCGCCGGATTTTGTGGTAATCACGGGGGTACCGCAAGCCATTGCTTCCAGCATTGTTAATCCGGCTGGTTCTTCCCACATAGAAGGCAATACTGCGATATCTGCCAAATTATAAAATTTCGGAAGTTCAGAATGTTCGATGTAACCGGTAAAATGCACTTTGTCACGGTGTTTTTTTGCCATTGTTTTTAATTCAAGGGCATAACCATCTGTCCCTTTGATTTTAAAGGATAAACTTCCCACAATCAGCACTTCCACATTATCGGTTTTAATGAAATCAAGGGCTTCTAATAATTTGTCTATTCCCTTTTCCCAAGTTAGACGGCCTGCAAAAATAATTACATTGCTGTTGATAGACAATCCTTGTTGTTTTCGCAAAGCGTTCAAATCTAAATTAGATATAGGTTTAAATAAATTAGTATCAATTGTATTATGCAGAAGAAACACTTTTGAAGCAGGAATAGGACCTATCGGATTCTGCTCGCTCATGATTTCATTTGCCATGAATTGGCTGATGCAAATAAATCCATCGCACCGTTTTATTCCCCATTTGCATTTTGCATTGGTGCGAGGTATATTATGTAAATGATGTAAATATTTTCCTTTAAAATCACTCCATTTTATCATCCATATCATTGGAATGTTATGCTCCAATAAAGCGATGTCAAATGCCTCTTTTCTTAAAATTTTTGCAGACTTAATAGTATAATGAATCAATGCCATAAAACTCAAAAAGGATGTGGCATGAATCTTTTTAAATTTAGAGAGAATAGAATAAATAATTCTATCCAACATTTTTATAATCCAAGGTATTTTAATCCATACAAATCGAATGGAAGGATATTTTTTTGCTAATTCTACAGCTGGCTTATCATAATATGAAACAATGGTCATATCTAAAATTTTTTTTGTCTCATTACCTGCCACAAGCAACTCTGCTAAAGTAGATACCGCACCACCTTTGGATGCTGGGACAGGGTAACATCCGTTACTGTCTGCAACAAATACGCATACTTTTTTCTTCATCTTGTTTTTGTTAAAAGTTCTTTTTCTGTATGCTTGATTTTTAGGAAAGTGGGGAAAAAAGGAGTAATATTTTTTTATATCTATATTTTATCTTAAGTCAGGATGCCTTTTGGCTATTAGCGTTAAGCAAACCGATTTGTTTTGAATTTGAACGGTAATATCTAAGTTTATTTAAAAAGGCGCCTAATCTAGTCATTCTAACATAATATTTAAATTTTCCCCATAATGAACGAGGGTTCCAAGAATGGTTTGCAAAATGAATTGAAATGGTGTTTGAGAATGTTTCATAAGGGCTATAAGCAACATAAGTTGATGGAAATATGGTTATATTGTCTTTCAGATGTTGTTCCTTATCTATGTAAACAAAACCATAATTTTCTAATACTTTCGCATAAATTGAAGGAGATATGATATTTATCATAGAATTTCCCTTTGGATCAAGGAAATTTCGATGACGATAAAATTCAACAATATCTTCTAAACATTGTTGGTTAGGCTGAGCCATGAACATAGCAGCCTGTATCTGTCTTCCCAAGACGAAGCATTGAGAATCATTACACTTGCCATCCTTCAAGAAACACTCTTTGGGAAAAGCTTTCCACTCCGCTGTATTCACTTCCATAAAAAATACCATTTTTTGTGTCATCAACTCATCAAAACGCCTTAATAAATAAATATCTGTATCCATATATACTCCACCATATTTCCATACAGCATAAGCTCTAACAACATCACTGGCAAATGCCCATTTTTGTGCATCAAGAGCTTCATTAATATATTGAATATTAAGACTGCGAGCCATTTCCATTGTCCACAATTTTATTTCATAGTCAGGAAGTAGTTTTTTCCAAGTATTAATACATTGTTCTAATTTTTTTGGAAAATCATTACCGCTGAACCATGTTAAATGAATAATTTTGGGGATAGTACTGTTTGGTTTCATGTTTAATTATTATAATATATGACATTTGTAAAAATCTAAATATTTCTTTGCTGTCTCTTCCCATGTAAAATGTCCAGCGTATTCTACCAATTCTTGAACATTTCCTTTTCCTTCACGAACAAAATGATGGTATGCTGATGCTAAATCATCTACATCTCTTAATTTAACGAAAAATGCTTTATCTGAACCTATCTCTTCCATTGAACTATTTTTACAACAAATACAATTGGTTCCGCAAGCCATAGACTCAAGAATTGGAAAACCAAAACCTTCTAAAGATGAGACTAATAAAGACGCTAAAGCTCCTGTATATAAAGCCGCTAATTCTTCATCTGTCACAAATGGCAAAAATATTAAACGTTTCTCTGAAAGAAGATTTTTATATTTTTCAACATACTCTTTATTGGGATTGCCAATAGACATAATTAGTTGCGTAGAGGTATTCGTTTTTGCAAACAGATCAAATGCTTCTAAAATGACATCGGCATTCTTACGTTTATCTTTACACGAACAAGCAAAAAAATAATCACTTGATATTCCATATTTTTGTTTTATGCGCATGACCGTTTCCTTTGGTTGAGGGTAAAAAATCTCTTTAGAAATTCCCCAATATACAGATGTTACTTTGTGTTCAGGAACACCCAAACGTTCAATAATATCTGCCTTCGAATATTCAGAACAAGTGATGATTCCTTTAGAATATTTTCCGCATTTTATAAATAAATCCTCCTCATACTTACTGCGATCCATCATGTTTGTATCATGAATTGTAATAACAAAGCGTTCTTTTTCACCAAAATAATCAGCATTTTCTGTAAGATGAACTAAATCGTGCTTTCCCATAATGTGTTCTCTCCACCATGGTTCTAATTTACATCGATATTTCTTGCCTGGCAAACCATACCAATAATGTTCTATTGGCCAATTCTGGCAATGATATAGGGGATTGTTAAACGATGGGCAATATATCAAGAGGTCAATCTCTTGATCATTTTGAGCAATCATAGCTTTAATAAGTTCCACATTTGAGCGAGGTATGCCAGATCTGTATGAATTTCTTTTTAGCGGTTGTATGCCGGACGCTCTAATTAATACTTTCTTTTTCATGATACATTTTATATAATCGTTTGTAATTATCAATAGAAGATATAACAAAAGATGTGTCATGTCCTATCTGCTTAATAAGAAACTTTCTTAATCTCAAAGATAATATTGAACATCTTATAAGAAGTTTCGAATACAATTTTGAGTGATTGTTTCTTAAGAATATTATTTGACTTTTCAAGCTCATCATATTCTTGCGATAAGCTTTTTCTGAATCTGTATCCCCTATTGCCGATTGACCTTCTAAATGAACAATCTTTGCTGTAGGAACTGATATAATTTTGTATCCCATTTTTTTTACTCTATAACATAAGTCTATATCCTCGTAATACATAAAAATGTCTTTTGAGAAACCTCCTATTTTGTCAAAAATGCTTTTTCTTATCATTATATCCGCTCCCGTTATATATCCTACACTTTTCTGTTTATTTGTAAAATTATGTTGTCTGTTGATGTTTCTAAACATTTTTGGAGGTATTGTCATTAATTTGAAGAGATACGAGAAAGATAGGGATATATCATCATATGAATGAATGGGATTGTTATTGGAATCATATAAATTACCACCACAAACTCCCATCTTATCATTAGAACATATCGAGTGGTATAATATTGATATCGCATCATTCAGCAGCAAAGTATCCGGGTTGAGAAAAAAAAGAATTTTGCCGTTTGCTATTTTTGCTCCAGCATTATTTGCACGTCCAAATCCTATATTTTTTTCCAACTGAAGAACATGAACTTTGTCATCCAAATTCTTTAACTCTAATATATCTTCAGAATTATTATCGACAACTATTATTTCATAATCAACGAATGAAGTCAGTTTGCAAATAGAATTGATGCAATCTGACACAAGTTTTATTGTATTATAGTTTACAATAATTATTGAAATCTCTATTCCCATATAAATTCAAATGGTAACAATCTGTATTCAGGTTTAGAATATTGCCAAAAAGCAATTAGAAGATGCAATGCAACAATTAAGAAAATCCATTTTTTTGCTCTCCTATTATTTGTAATAGAAGCGGGTATGCATCCCGCCACACCTAATACAAATAAAGTGGTCATTGATCTATTTATCAAAGGTACAGTATAAAAGATATTTAATATCATTGTCGCAATAACCATACACTTTGTAAATAATGAGTTTATCTCATTTCTATTACTGAAGTGAACAAAACAAAAGGTAAGAGCTGTAAGTGGAAGCATTGCTTGTATGTTAGCTATACCTGTGTCATAAACTTCATTTATAAGATAAAATGTTGTTCTGTCTACTTCTTCAAAATCACCCAACATTGACATGATGGAAACCATGATTAAATATGTAAGTTTGTTGAAAAATATTCCTATAATTAAAGAGCAAAACAGTAATATTTCAAATAACCTTTTGCTGTAAATAGTAATAAAACAAGCAAACAATAAAAGAGGTAAAATAAAATATGAAGAAGAATGAGAAACAACAGCTAATAATAGCAAAGCAACAACTGATAGTAAATTCCTTATTTTTATAATATATCTCATCTCTTTTATTATATATGCATAATATAAAATAGCCAACATAAAAAAAGTGTTTCCAACCATTTGTCTATGTGCTGTATTCAAAAAAAGATGCAAGTCTGTTCTGTTTATGATAAATAAAAGCAAGAAAGATAATGGTATGCATTGAGAATATTTTTTTATAACTAAAAAAATGGGAATAAAATAAATAATATAAGTACCTATTATGTAGGATAAATCAAAATTTCCAAAAAAACGAAGGAATTTGCACATATAAAAATATGGCAATTCAAGCGTATATGATGCTGGCTCATTAATATTACCATACATACTATTTTTACCCTTAAAAAATAACAAGTACTCGGGGTAATCGCTATGAAAATGACCATTATGAAGTCCCAATATTACTGTTGCAAGCATTACAGAAATATACCAAAAGAAATTCTTGTTATTGGGTTTATTGTTATAGGCCAAGATAAAAAGTACTATTAATATAACTGCGTATATCATATATATTTCTAATTGTAAGAAAGTTTGATATATTTATAAAATATCCCTCCATTTTCTTGAAAGAATTGAACTATCAAATTTTTTACTTTTTTCTATAGCTTTTTGTCTCATTCTTAAATATTCTTCGTCAGTCATTGATATTGCGTAATCAATGCCCTCTGATATTTTTCCTTCCTCATAAATCAATCCATTAATAAAAGGTTCTATAATTTCCCGAGGACCTGGATGGTTTGTTGTTATTGGAACACAACCACACGCCATTCCTTCAATTATAGTCATCCCAAACAATTCCTCCCATGTGTTTGTTCTCTTAGAGTTTAGCAATAAAAAACATGCTTTAGAATACAATGGTATAAGATTTGTAAACCCCTGTACATATCCCATGTAAATTACATTGTTATAATTATTTGCATATTCCTTAACTAAAGATACCTCCGTTCCATTACCAGCGATAATCAACTTTGCTTTAGGTCTATTTGCAAAAATTTCTAAAAGTTCTCTTATTCCTTTTTCTTCAATTATTCTTCCGGCATAAATAAAAATATTGTCTTTTTGAAACTTCACTTTTGGTGTAATTGAAATATTGTAAGAATGGTATACAACGGTAACTTTTTCGGGATTTGCATAATTATATTTAATAAGTTCACGTTTAGTTTTTTCTGATACCGCAAAAATATGTTTTACATAATTGTTTGTAAAATAGTGCCAAACTTTTATGTCGTTTTCAGATTTTACGGGATGTACAGGCGTTTCACCATTCCATCTAGTATAAGAAGTATGATAATATACCTCATGTCGACTCATTAATTTCATAAGTAAGTTTAGACAAGAATTAAATGGAGCTATACCTAAAACAATTTTTTTTTGTTTGATAAAAGGGATAGTTACTAATGTCAGAAAATCCAATATCCAAGAAGTTAGAGAATATTTGCGGCGAATGACTTGCTTCAACATTTTTAGTAAACTAAATACTCTAAATTCGATATTCCAACCTTCTTCATGTGCTAATTTTATCAAAGCATAATAGTGAGTGGTTGCTCCATATTCATGAAAAACATAAATTTTTTTATTCATAGCTGTTTTGAATAGAAGTTTACATTACTACATTATTCATTTACATTTCCCATTTAGTTTTTATTAGGCTTAATGTGTTTTGATAAATTAATATTTAAGCATAAACTGCACTATAACTGTATAAATTTCATGATAATGTGCATGATTTTTTATTGCATTTTAATTTTGAAACTACACTTCTAGTTTTATTATTTATTTTTATCTTTTCATTCTGAGTTATTCCAAAAGCATATACAACTAAAGTTACAATCACACATGCAATGACTGAAGTTAAAATGAATGTTCCAAAGTTTACAGGTAAAGCCTTATGCACATAGTATGCTGCAATAAAGCAAAACGTCCCAAGCAATATGTTCTTTCCTACAATGAAAAAAGCGAAGTAACGTAATTTATAAGCTGGCACTTGTCGTTTCAAAACAATAAATCTTGTGAACAAACCGACAAAAACAACGAGAACTGTTGGATACATTGCCATATAAGGCTTACCGCCAAAGTGCAGAATAATGTATGCCAATGGCAACTCACACAGCATCACGATGCATATTGAAATTTGAAAAACCTTTATTTTACCTGTTGCCTGTAAAGCCGTAACCAATGGATGTGACATAGAATTAATCAAGGCCGCAACTAATGCCAAGAATAAAAAATCGGACGTGTATTCAGGAACGGTACCCAACCATAACTTTAATAAATAATCAAGGTTTATCATAACAGGTATGGCAATAAAAGCAAGTAAAAAGAATGAGAATCTACTTCCTGCATACACTAATTTCATACTACTTTCAATGTCACCCGAAGCATATTGTTTTGTTATTTGAGGATTAAGTGCCATCATGAAATTTGTAGAGAATCCTGCAATAATTCCGTTTACCTGCAACGCAACACCTCGCGCTGCATTTACCACAGTTCCGAAAAACAAGTTCAAAATGACATTTGCCGCTTGATCTTTAAAAGAAAAGCCAAGATTACCGACAACGCTCCAGCCCGCAAACGAAAACATTTCCTTGAAAAGTTGCTTATCAAAATTGAAATGATAAGTGCATTCTTCAAAATGCCGCTTGCAGTAAACGCCATACGTCAACCGTACCACCAAAGCAACGGCAAACACCAAAATGCCGTATGTTATCAACTTGTCGTAACTGATAACGAGCAAAAGGTAGACAATGAGCAGTTTTAACGCAACTTCCAATATGCTGATATACGCAAAGGCATTCATATGCTCATGGGCTACAATGCACGAATTATATGGTACGCTTAACACCGTCAGCATAAACGTGAAGATGGAGAACTGGTACACCCAGTTGGCGGCAACCAGCCTATCAACTTCAATGTTCAAATGGGTATTAATGAACCAAAGCCCAACTGTTTCTGCAATGATGAAAATTATAATTGCCAACGTTGCATGAATAGTAACGGAAGTGCAGAAGATTTTTCTCAACCTACTTAAATCTCTACGCCCCAACTCAAAGGCTATAAATCGCTGTGAAGCAGCCGTAAGCGCAGAGTTAAGGAAAGAGAGCATGGCTACAATGCCACCAACGACATTATAAACTCCGTAATCGCTTACTCCCAAGGTGTTAAGAACCACGCGGCTGGTATATAATCCGACTACAATGGTAAGCAACATCCGGAAGTAAAGCAACAACGTATTCTTGGCTATGCGTTTGTTATTTTCGAAAGACATGGAAGAAAATGACAACTTTTTAAGACCTAAAATCGTTTGTTTTTTCTATCATATAAACTATTGTGGATCTTTCATTGCCTCCATTTCCTATAGTTTGAGAATCCCCAGTATCGAACCCTTGTTTTCCTAAAAGACTCTCAACTTTACTTGCTGTTTCAAAAGAATCGCACAAAGCACAAGCCATATACCCTTTAACACCATGACGACTTAAATTTTGGTCAATATCACATGTAATACCACAATAAAATTGTTGTTTATTTGGGTCATTATTTAAATCTACAGCATTCAAATACTCAAAATGAAAATAATCCAATATTTGTTGTATTGAAGCTTTTGTAAAATCTCTCGGTTCTGTTATGACATTTTCCATATTTAATCCCTCCTGAAAATATCCCGCGTATACACCTTCTCTTTTACATCATCCAGACAAGCATCATACCGATTCGCAATAATCGCCTGGCTATGCGCCTTGAACGCCTCCAAGTCGTTCACCACCCGGCTGCCAAAGAAAGTGCTGCCATCAGACAATGTCGGTTCGTAAATAATCACTTCCGCACCTTTCGCTTTCACCCGTTTCATTACACCTTGAATAGAGGACTGGCGGAAGTTATCGCTGTTCGACTTCATGGTCAGGCGGTAAACGCCAATCACGCATTTCTTTTCTTCCGAAGGATTGAAGTCGCCACGGTTGTAATAATCATAGTAACCTGCTTTGTGAAGTACACGGTCGGCAATAAAGTCCTTTCTTGTACGGTTGCTTTCTACAATCGCCTGAATCAGGTTTTCAGGAACATCGGCATAATTGGCAAGAAGTTGTTTCGTATCTTTGGGCAAGCAATAACCTCCATAACCAAAGCTCGGATTGTTGTAATGTGTACCGATGCGTGGGTCAAGGCATACGCCGTTGATAATGGCTTGGGTATCCAGACCTTTCATTTCGGCATACGTATCCAGTTCGTTGAAGTAGCTGACACGTAACGCTAAATAAGTGTTGGCAAAAAGTTTCACCGCTTCGGCTTCGATGGTACCCATGAACAAGGTATCGATGTTTTCTTTTATCGCTCCTTCCTGCAAGAGGTCGGCAAAGGTATGGGCAGCTTCATCCAGTCGGGCATCACCTTCGGGACGGCCTACGATGATGCGGCTGGGGTAAAGGTTATCATATAATGCTTTGCTTTCGCGCAGGAATTCCGGGGAGAAGATTACATTGTCTGTATTCAATTTCTTGCGGATGCTTTCCGTGTAGCCTACGGGGATGGTGCTCTTAATCACCATGATGGCGTGCGGATTGACGCTTTTCACCAGTTCAATCACCTCTTCCACATGGCTGGTATCGAAATAATTCTTTACCGGGTCGTAGTTGGTCGGGGCTGCTATCACTACAAAATCTGCATCGCTGTATGCCTTTGATCCGTCCAAGGTTGCGGTCAGGTTCAAATCTTTCTCGGCAAGATACTTTTCGATGTATTCGTCCTGGATGGGTGACTTGCGTTGGTTAATCAAGTCTACCTTTTCGGGTATCACGTCTACAGCCGTTACCTGATGGTGTTGTGCCAAGAGCGTGGCAATGGAAAGTCCTACGTAACCGGTTCCGGCTACGGCTATTTTCAAATCTTTCATATTAATAAGTTTGTGATTTATTTGAAACGTAGATTTCCGCAGATTAACGCGGATTTTACTTTATTCTTCTCTATGTTTAGTGTTTTCACAGATTAACGATCACCCAATATGAATGTGTTTTTTAACCGGTTGTCTTTGATGACTATAGGCTGGTTACCGTTGGAATTTCTCCCACACATCTAACACATACGGCACACCATAATCCTCGTATGCCTCCGTATGCTTCAACTTCTCCAATCCGTCTTTCAAACGCTGCAACTCAGCCGCTGGAAAATTCCCACTCTTGATAAAGCTAATGATTGCCTCAATCATGTCTTGACAAACATAATCGGGACTGTACATATCATCGAAATAATTGTAATGCTCGTCTTCCACAAAGTGGTAAGTAAGGCTTTCGAGCACTTCGATTAGAACAGTTACGGCTTCGGCATAGTTGCCTTGGCTTAACGATTCACGAACTGCTTTCTGATAGGGTGAAAGCAGGTTTGCAATGGTATCGCAATCCTCATCGATATTCCGCTTGTTGAAAACGGTTTCGATTTTAGCTTTCAACGGAGTCAATTCGATGTCTGTCCGTTACTTAATCTCCATACGCTGACGGATATAGCTCATTTTTCGGATGGCATATAGTGGTCGTTTTATAACGAGTTCAGAAACGCAAGCATCCGCAAGTCTTTGTATTTCGGTGCTTTTCCTGTTTTCTCTACTATCGACAGGATGGCAGGTAAGCTGACGGCAAGTGATTCGCGAACGCTATCGGGCATCAGCATTTTCCATTCACCGGCTTCAAAGTCCTCGTAAGTCAGTATAAGAGAGTATTTCTGCAATTTGTATTGCGTCTTACGCATCTTCTTGGTGATGTATTGGTTCGGACCTGCCTTTACAAACTCATCCACTAATTGAAGTTCGCTTTTACTCAGGCTGCACAGTACGGCAAGGGGATTGTCGAGAATCTCCTGTGCTATGCGGCGTGCCGTCTCTTCCTTTTTCAGGTTGGGACTGACATAGAGGTCGAGTTTCTTGCAGGTGTCCAGCATGTATTCTTTGGTGCGCACCATCAGCATGGCTGCCAAGCTGACGTTGGACGTGAAGCCGGTATTCTTGATGGTTATCATACGCTGTAGGTTGGTACGTTTAGAGTTTGTAAGTTTATAAGTTGACAGGGAAATCAGGCATGACAATGGTCAGGGTATTGATTTCTCGTAGTCACGATGATTCGCGACTATTTCAGTAAAGGATTTCTTTTATAGTCAATCAGAAATGAATTCCGCAAACATCCCATGCAGGGGCGTATTGCATACGCCCGAATGCGTTAACTAATCCACGTGGATGTTTTTGGGCAGGCAAACCCTGCCCCTACGAGTTAATTGGGCAAAATGAGGATATTCATTAACTTTTTAGGTTGACAGCACGAAGGCAGGCACATCTATCGGATTGGACAATACGTCAGTTTTGGACGCTTACTATTTACGGTTACAATAATTCTATAGAATCGCTGACAATTTCTTTCAAATCAGCTACTGAATAAACGGGTATAGCTGATTGGAGTTCGTATCTACATATACTTTCATCGGTCAATATTTTTCTTTTAACAAAGCATCTATACCTTTTTCATCGGCAGGAACTTTCATCCCTCCATGTACAGATAATGTTTGTATAAAGTGTTCCGCTTCGGACATGCTGACTTCTTTTGCCGGCAATTCCTGCTCTTTCAACGATTCATCCAGCCTCTTTGCCAACAACTGGCGCACTTCCCGTTTCAATGGTTTCAGCAATGTCCAAAACGCATCTGCCAACTTGTAATCATTTATGTTTATTGCGGTTGCCATGATTATCCTCCTTTTCTGCAAAAATAGGGATTCCTTTTGTCATAAGCAAGCGATTCAATACAAAATCAGTTGCTTATGAAAATTATATCTACTTTTTTAAGGATATATACTGCATCGGCAGTTGCAGTATATATTCATCAGCGGTTGCAGTATATATTCAACTGCCGATGCAGTATATATTCATTTTTCGGGTGTACTATCCTGTATGTTCTGTTCTGCCTGCTGCGCGTTCGGGGCGATGAGGTTCTTACCGCCGTTGATGATGCAGACAAACTGGGGGGCTTCCCGCTCGTGGAGCTTGTCTATCTCATCGTGGTACTCCTTGGGCATTATCCGGCGGAGGAAGCACTTCACGTGCGAGAGGTCGGCGTTGCGGTTTTCATTCAGGTATTCCTGAGCGGCGGCTATCTGCCTGAGATAAGGTATCTCAAAAAAAGGAAGTTAGATGCCAATACCTTTTCCACCGCTTTCAGAAGCAAGGCTATTTTCTATAGGATGTCGCTTATCCTTATCCCTTTCACCATGTTCTGCCACGAATGCCGGGCAACGGTAAGGTTCAGCGGATAACCAAGTTCCATCATCTCGCCCAATTTCTTCAGGCTGTAATTGATGCGGTGCAGAAGGCTGTCATATTGTCTCCATTGTTCGCGCGGAGATTTTGCCGTGATAACAGGGAAAAGCCGTGTCGTCCCTTCCTGTTTGTAGCGGTCCGCAATCTCCTGCAGAGCCGGCTCCCACGGAATGGAAATCTCCTTGCCGGTGATGTGTTGGCGGTAGGTGAGCTGTCCGTTCTTGATATTCTTTCTGGTCAACCGGAAAATGTCATCGCTCCTCATGCCCTTGGTATAGACCGTGAACAGGAAAATGTCACGGGCGAATGCAACCTGCCGTGGCTCGCCGCTCAAGTCCAAATCACGCAGGCGTTTCACCTCATCGAGCGTCAGGCCGTTCCTCTCTTTCTTGGCGCGGTAGCTCACGTCCATGCCTTCGAAGGGATGGCATTCATCAGCCAGTCCGCTTTCTACGGCAAGGCGGTAGACCCGTTTCAAGTTTCGGATGTACAAGGAAATGGTATTGCGCCCTAACTCCTGATTCTTCAGCCATGTATGATAGTTGCGTATCAGCAGGGAATCGAAGTCCTTGAAAGGCACTTCGTTCTTGCCTAAATAGGCGATGAACTTCCTGAGATACATTTTCAGCTTGTTTGCGGCATCGTAACGCCCCTCGTCCTGCAGTTTCTCAACGCGGGAGTTGGCGTAGGCGATGAAGCCGAAACCTTCCAGCCCCTCTCCAACCCCTCTCCAGCTCTCCTCATGAGGGGAGAGGGTTATGGCTGCCGTCTGTACATTTTTCTGTCTGTTGTTATCCACTTTTCGCTATATTTTACTTGAATATCCGCATTTTGCCCAATAAGGAGTTAAAGGAATTCATTATATTTTATACCTGTTACCTGTTCAGATAAATCACCTCACCGTTTGGCCGAGCATCGGATGCCCTTGACGGCTTCATGCATCCCAGGAAATCGAAGATGTTCGGCTCGTCAAAATAGATGCCCATGTCGGCGTAATAGGCTTCCTCCGGGTCTTCCGGCACGGTATAGAGGTCTTCGTAAAGGCTGAGCCGCTTGCCGAACGCGGTGGTGAAATAAGCGAGTTTGGCCGCATCCTGTTCTTTCTTCACGATGTCGTTCCAATTGGCTTCACCATTCCATATCGGCAGGGCTTCCTCGTTGAACCAGACTGCAGAACCGTTTATGTAAGTTTTGTCATTGTAAGTGACAAGCTGGGCGGCAAGATGACGGTTTTGCACGTCATCCGGAACGGACTGCGGGAAAATCACGTCACGGAACTCACGCCCGTCTCTGTGGAGTAAGGCAAGCAGGTGTTCATCCTTCCAATCGATGACCGTATAAGTATCCAACCTTTCGGAGCGGATGGTATCGAGCATCTCTGCCACTTCTTTCAACAGGGCACATTCCTCTTTTCCCAAGGAAGGAGACGAGAAACGGAATTGCCTGGCAATGGTGTCCACCAGGGAATAACCGCGCTTGTCACGCCAGTTGAAAGCAAGGTCAGTCCACAGCATCTTCTTAGAAGCCTGTTTATCTCCGGCGAGCCGCATGAACATTGCTTTGCGGTAACGCAGGTCTGGATAGACGTAACGCAAGATTTTGTCTTCGCATGCAAACCATGTCAACATCTCACTCAGGCGGGAGAAATCACCCGACAGCACGCTTTCCGTCATCCATCGCCGCAAGGCACTGCAGCGAGCATCTGCCACAGCCCTGCCCACGAGGTTGTGGACTTTGGAGTCGGCTGTGGCACTCATTTCAAACCCGTTGCACCAGCGGCTCTCCACATTGCCCACGCTGCGGTACCTGTATTCGTAAACACCGTCAAGCCCGACGGCGATGGTATTTTCTACATAGAGCAGAAAGGGAAGAATTTTAGAACTATCGAAACACCTCGCCTCCTGTCCGATAAGATGATACAGCTTGCCGTATAGCTGATAGAAAAAGCCCACATCGCCTTCCACGTCCATGGAAGGATGGTGAAGGCGTTTCCATCGGGAGGAGAATTGGACAAATGTAAGCATAGGAGTTAAAAGTAGTTATTTCATGGAGTTAGAAGGAGTTAGAAGCCAATACACAAGACTATTGTCCTTTAACTCCTAACGGAGCAAAGCGGAGTGATAACTTCTTTTAACTCCTTTAACTCCTTAAAAATATTAATTGTGCAGCCACACCGTCTGCAAATACCTGCGCCATACGGAAAGGTGGTTGGTGGCGTTGACTTCCTTGCAGATGCGGACACAAGCCTGTATCAGCAGATCCTTTACCTCATTTTTTTCCTGTGCTGAAGACTTGATGGCCATAACGCTCAGCGTATCCTCGCCGACCTTGAAATCCTGTACGGCTTTTACAGCTGAATCTTCATCCGTCAATACCTTATATAATGTTGGGGCATAGTTGCGGAAAGACTCAATAAGCTTTTCCGTATTAGCCCTCCCATTAGAAACGGTCTCCACCGTTCCTGCTACCAGTTTCTCATTGGCCTTTCCTGCCGTCAGGAAGTATTCCCGGAGAAAACCGTCCCAGTTGGCGAAGTAAGTACATTCTTCCTTGTCTTTATCCTCCATCATGCCAATGTGGGCATAATAGGTTGTTGTAAGCGTCTCGTTCTTTTTCCTGCTGGGTTGGTAGGCTTCCTCCGTAATGTCCACTTTGCGGACGATTTCCGTAAAATCCTTGTGACGGAGTTTCACTTCTGTCTTGCCTTCATCCATTTCCACACCGGAAGTCGGGGTAAGGAACGGCCGCAGCGTCAACTTACTCCAGTTGGCCTTCACGTAACCCGGATTGTCATGCTCGTAGCGCACGAGGTTGATGACAAGTTCCGCCTCCTTGCCGGTCATCAGAGCCAAACATCGGCTTAAAGCGGCATCGCCTTGCGCATGGAGATTCTTACAGAGCGAGACCAACGAGGGCTTGATGACAAGACGGGCGATGATGTCATATAGCATCGGAAGCGTACGTTCTCCATAGCCGCAGGCCTGCAGGAAGCCTACAAGCAGATCCACGGCACGTCCTTTCTCGGTTCCGATGGAGAACCTGTCTCCCTCCATATTGTGCAGGCGAACCACGCGCAAGTCCCATGCCTTGGGACAGGAGACCGTGAGCCAGCTGCCCGGTTCAAAACCCTGTACCTGAAACACCAATCGTTTTTCATGCCGGAAACGGCAGATGTAGCCCTCGCAGCCTGCAAGCGGACCGTCGATGACACGTACAATCTCGTTCGGTTCGCCCGTTTTCGTGTTGAAAGCATAGTCGGAATAAGGATGCTCCAGTACAATCACCTTGTCGGCATAGTTCTCATTATAGTCGCGGAAAGCACGCATCTGCGATTCGGGAATGACGCACATCCGTGTCCTTTCGCCTTTTTCATTTTTACGCTCGTACTGCATGCCGGCATCCAAGGAATGCTCTTTCATGAAATTCATCAGCGCATCCTGCGTAGCGAGTACGAACACGATGCCCGCGAACAGCGGCTTCTGTTTATCGTCGCTGTCCTGATGCACATTCACCGTGGTGTGAGTGGGCGCGTAAATTTCAAGGATATTCTTGGTCTGGGCCTTTTGCTTTTCCAAAAGTTCCACCAGTTTGCTCTCCTGATGACGCTTGGTGCGCACTACGTACCAACGGTAATCCACGTGATTAAGCTTGTCGGGCATAATGATATATAAGGAGTTATAGGGAATTGTTAAGCCGATAGTTTGGCTAACATTTTAAAAGCCTTGTCAACTATAGTAGAACAAAATAGGTTTACGAAAATACTGCATGTAGTAGAGAGTGCATCAAAATAGAAATCAACTTTCATTTTGTCATCCTGAGCGCCAGCGAAGGATCTCGTAGACATCCACGTGGATGTGAGATTCTTCCTCCCTACGGTCATCAGAATGACAAGAGGGTTAAGGAAATCCGTCATTGGTAACAAAATTTAAATGACTCTAAGAAGCTGTTTTGAATTTCTCCAGAAAATTTTTCTTGGCTTGATGTATCCGTTTTCGTGTGTGCTTTGGGCGATTTTTTGGTCCTTTTCGCTCCTGTTCTTCGTCAGATAGCCCGCTATCTTCCTCATCACACAAGCGAAAATGCCTCAAAAACTCATCCCAAATCAGCGCACGATAAATTTAAAACAGCTTCTAAAAGCAAGCTATGATTTTTCGCAATTCATTTCTGATTGGCTATAATTCTTCATTTGCGAAAGTGTGTTCCTCATGTTCCTCTCATGGCAATCGCATGATAGTTCCGGAGCACCTTATTTCAGGTATAACGGCGGCATTCTGGACGAACCTCAGCAGCAATGATCCACCGTTTTTATGTGACGAGAAGAACAAAGCGCAATGCACTTCAGCATTTTCATTCCCATATCACAAATATTTTATTTTCAATCAATTAAACATTTCTAAACCCGCCGCTTTACCATAGTTGTATAATATGAA
>ULXT01006755.1_pt1 | contig 17456 bp, 14 predicted proteins | sample 1961571 | NCBI WGS metagenome assembly ULXT01 (sample SAMEA4835846, study PRJEB28245) | human gut metagenome | biome: gut microbiome; material: fecal sample | place: Denmark | collected 2008
ATAACGCCACTCCCGACCACTTGCTGCCACAAGCTGCCACCTCATTGCAAATCCATTGTTTCAAGCGGACAACGGCTTTACTTTGCAGGCAAAAAGAAGAACAATTAGTAAATATAATGAGTATGGAAGTAGTAATCATTTCAAAAAGCAAGTATGAAGAAATGGTCGGCAAGCTCAACCTCCTGTCCGACCGGGTGAATGAAATCCTTTGCAAGAGGGAGGGGAAACGGCTCAGCCGCTGGATGGACAACCAAGAAGTCTGCCAACAGTTGCGCATCAGTCCGCGTACCTTGCAGACGCTCCGCGATAACGGAACGCTGGCTTACTCGCAAATCGGACATAAGATTTTCTACAAGCCGGAGGATGTGCAGCGCATCGTCCGGCTCGTGGAGGACAGGCGTAAGGATGCTGCCTATCGTGGCTGTAGCATCTAATCAGGCAATAAAATGTACAACCACTAAATCCACTGTAATTCATGAATGACTTGATTCTTGCCGACCGTGAACTGGAGGTCGGCTTCATCGGGCAACTGGATGCTTTGCTCGAAGGCATCGAAAGAATGGATGCGGGGTATAAGGCTTCGCTAAGTAACGAACAGTTCCTGACGGACAAGGAAGTGTCGGCATGGCTCAAGGTGAGCCGACGTACCTTGCAGGACTACCGCAACAACGGGATGATTGCCTATTACCAGTTGGGCGGAAAAATCCTGTATAAGGAATCGGACATCGAAAAGATGGTGATGAGCGGGTATCGGAGCGCATACCGCTTGGATACGTGATTAGACACATGCAAAAATAGAGAAAGCCGATGGCGGCAGATAACTGCCCGGCCATCGGCTTTCTCTTTACAGGAAGGTCGTTTCACTTCATTCTAACACGTGCATCGTGGATGGGTACCAGATAGCGAAAAGAACAAATTTACAGTCTTTTCACGATTTGCTATGCATAGCCTTTCCATGATGAACCGTCTGAAAGCCATACTCTCCCGACTTCTCAACTTGAAGGAAACGGCTATCACCATTTCAAGACTGTAAACATCGTAGTTTATCCCGTTGTCCTGCCTGACGTGCCGCACCGTTTCGCTTTCCAATAGTTCCATGTTTTTGTAGATAGTGTGTATAGCCTTGCGTATGTCGTAGCCGAACACATTGAACGCATCGGACATTTCCTGCTGCGTCATCCAGACGGGAGTGGTCGGCATAGTGACCACCCCGTTTTCACTGATTGTAATGATTCCCCTGCCCATAATGTATGTTTTTGATGTTTTCCTTATCCTTGTTCCATTCTGGCATATGGAATTTGTTTCCGATACGTTTGGTCAGCTTCTTCATGTCCTCATCTACCTTCTGATGGGTCAGACGGGCATAGATTTGGGTGGTACTCATGTTCTTGTGCCCCATCATCTGGCATACGGTTTCCAACGGAACTCCTTGAGAGAGAGTAATCAGGGTTCCGAAATTATGCCTTGCCATATGGTAGGTAAGCCGACGTTCTATGCCGCAGAGTTTTGCAAGTTTAGGCATATTGTTGGTCAGGGCTGAACGACATGGCATATTAAAGAGTTTATTCCCGATACGCTCTCCCTCGTATTTCTCCATAATCCTACGTGGAATGTCAAGCAGGCGTATTACACATTCACTCTTGGTTTTTTGCCGTTTAAATTTTAGCCAAAGGTTGCCCTTTGTGTCCTTGCTTACATTTCCCATACTCATATTGCACATATCAATGTATGAGATGCCAGTGAACGTGCTGAAGATGAACAAGTCACGCATACGGCACAGGAACTTGTCCTGAATGGGGGTGTTCATCAGCTTCTGTAACTCATCCATTGTCAGGTGGCGATGTCTCCGTAATGCCTTTTCGGGAATGAACGATGCAAACGGGTTGTACCGGATTGTACCTTGTGCCAGGGCTGTCCGTGTCATGGTTTTCAGCTTGATTATATATCCCTCCACGGTAGCAACGGAATACCCCATGTCCGTCCGCAGGAAATTGTCATATTTCTCTATGAACGAATAGTCAAGTTGTTTCAATGGTATGTCCTCTACGCCATAGCAGTCATTTACAAATTTTTGAAGTGTCTTGTAAGAAGCCTTATGTCCTTTTAAGGAGCCGAGAGCACGGTTGATACCTATACGTTTGGCATAATCTTCCATATACTCGCGGTACAACTCCAACAATTTTCGTTTATGCAGCCCGATGCCGTTCACGGCATTCTTGACAAGCTCCGCTGTGATATACCCCTGTTCGTCAAGAATTTCTTTGTAATAACGTCGTATATCCTCTTCAAGCCTGTCTATCTTGGCATTGGTCTCTTTGGCGGTACGGCTTTTGCCTGTCAGACGGTATGCCTTGGCATCCCACAAATCAGGCTGCACCTCCATTTTCGTGGAGAACTGTGCGACTTCGGTGTTGATGGAAATCCTGCCCATAAGCGGACACAGACCGTTCTTTTTCACTTTCTGACGGTTGATATAGAACAATACGGCGAAAGTATTGTAAGTGGTCTTCTTATCCTGTTTCATGGTTTCATCCTTTTAGCGTGTTTGACTTCTTTCCGTATGACGGTTTCTGCATGTCCATCTTCTGCCAGCTTGAATTTGTCTGTTATTCGCTTTTGCAGCTTGCCCATATCCTCATTTACTTTATCATAGGTCAGATGGGCGTAGATTCGGGTGGCTCTCCAGTCGCGGTGTCCCATCAGTTCACGCACCGTATCAAGCGGAACTCCTTGAGAGAGAGTGATTACCGAGGCATAGGTATGGCGTGCTTGATGGAAGGTCACCCGGCGTTTGATTTGACATATTTCCGCAATCTTTTTCAGGTATATGTTTGTCTTGCTGCAACTGTACATCGGAAACAGCCTGTCCGCCTTGTCAATGCCACGGTATTTGCCGATGAGTTCAAGCGGCAATTCCAATAGGGGTACGTGAAACGGTGTTCCGGTCTTCTGCCGTGCGCTGTGAATCCACCAAATGCCGTCTTCCGCTTGCGCGAGGTTCTTTACCGTCAGGTTGCGCAGGTCACTGAACGAGATGCCAGTGAACGCCGAAAAGAGGAATACATCACGCACAAGGTTCAGGTTGGATTTGGGCAGCGGTGTGGTTATCATCCGTTTCAGTTCCTTTTCCGACAGGAACTTGGGGACAATGGGAACATAGTCAAACGTATAGCCTGTAAAAGGATCCTGCCTCAGATGACCGTTGTTGATGGCGGATTTCAGCACACGGTGCAGGTATCCCATCATCCTTGTCACGCTGGCACGTCCGATTTTGAGGTCGGAACGCAGGTACAGGTCGTATGCGGACACAAAAGCCGGATTGAGCGATTGGAACGGCAAGTCCCTCACGTTGTACTTCTGCCGGAGAAAGTCCTTCAGGTGGTTCAATGCCACGCAATACTGTTTGTAGGTCGCCAATTTACGGCTTATGCCTACCTTCTTATAAAAATTGTCGTTGCACTTCTCGTAAAGGGAGATTAGCGTTTCCTGCTCGGAAGATATGCCTTGAAAAGCGTTCTTGACTTCCAACGCTGATACGTTTTCCTTTTTCGCCAGCAAGTCCTTGCAGGCGGAATGGATGTCCAGTGAAATTCTGTCAAGTTCCCTGTTCACGGTGGCGGCAGGCTTGCTCTTTCCAACGGCTCTGCCCGACTTGACATCCCACAGGGTGGGGATGGCATACACCTTGGTGCTGAACTGCACCATTGACTTGCCGATGCGGATTCGTCCCAAGATAGGCATCGTCCCGTCGGCTCTTTCCTCGTTCTTCTTGAGGTAGAATGTTACTTTCAGTTCGTTCATAATCAGCTCTTTTTTTGTTCGCAAAATTACATTGTGTAGAGCTAATCATCCTTTTGCAAAACACTGCGGACGGGTGCAGGAAAATCCGTCAAGCCATTATTTTCACCTGTTCGTTGCAAATCTCTGATACATTCTGTTCAAACCGCTGTCTGGTAGCTTGTTATCAGAGTAAAAAGAGCACCCTCTTTTATAGTAAACAGGTAATGCATTCGTAACGGAAAGTCTGCGTACTTCCGCCATATTTTGCATTTTTGCCACTTGGAAGCGAACTGAGGAATAGGGAAGTTTGCACGTGTGGTTCAGTGAGTTACGTTAATTATTACAATCTTGCTTTTGAGATGCTCGATTTAGTAACGGAACTTTGTCAGAAGTGGCATTTTAATGGGGGAATAGAGCATTTATTAAAAAAGAAAAACCCGCTGATTTTCAGCGGGTTTCCAATTCATTAGCGGAGAGACAGGGATTCGAACCCCGGGTGCCTCGCAGCACAACGGTTTTCAAGACCGCCGCAATCGACCACTCTGCCACCTCTCCAAAACTCCATCGGAGGAGTGCCTCTGTTTTTCTTAGGCGGTGCAAAGGTACAAATCATTTTTAAATCTGCAAACTTATTGCCTGTTTTTTCATGGATTAATCGTACTTTTGTAGCGAAAATAACAGGATAAGCCCATGATATATCCACAAAACTTTGAACAAAAGATAGGTTTCGACCAGATCAGACAGCTGCTGAAGGAAAAATGCCTCAGCCCACTGGGTGAGGAACGGGTGACGGAAATGACCTTCACCGACCACTTCAGTGAAGTGAACGAACGACTGGAACAGACCGACGAATTCATACATATTCTGCAGGAAGAAGACAAATTTCCGGCACAATACTTTTTCGACGTACGCCCAGCCCTGAGGCGCATACGGGTGGAGGGCATGTATCTGGACGAACAAGAACTGTTCGACCTGCGCCGTTCGCTGGAAACCATCCGCGACATCGTGCGCTTCCTGAAGGCGACAGGCAATGACGGACAGGAAACGGAAGAGGAGAACATCCCCTACCCCCGCCTGAACAGGCTGGCCGGCGACATCAACGTCTTTCCGCAGCTCATCACCCGCATCAACGAAATACTGTCGCCCTACGGAAAAATCAAGGACAACGCATCACCCGAACTGGCGCACATCCGCCGCGAACTGGCCTCGACCATGGGCAGCATCTCGCGCTCGCTGAACAGCATCCTACGCAACGCACAGAGCGAAGGTGTGGTAGACAAGGACGTGACCCCCACCATGCGCGACGGCCGACTGGTGATTCCCGTGGCTCCCGCTCTGAAACGGAAGATAAAGGGCATCGTCCACGACGAATCGGCCAGCGGAAAGACTGTATTCATAGAACCGGCCGAGGTGGTGGAGGCCAACAACCGTATCCGCGAGCTGGAGAGTGACGAACGACGCGAAATCATCCGCATCCTGACGGACTTCTCCAACCGGATGCGCCCGCAGATTCCCGACGTACTGCTGTCCTACGAATTTCTGGCCGAGATAGACTTCATCCGTGCCAAGGCCCTGCTGGCCTTGCAGACCTCGGCCCTGAAGCCTGTGGTCGAGGACCGGCAGGTCATCGACTGGACCATGGCCGTGCATCCGCTCCTACAACTGTCGCTGGCCCGCCACGGCAAGAAAGTGGTGCCGCTGGACATCGAACTGAACGACAAGCAGCGCATCCTCATCATCTCCGGTCCCAATGCCGGCGGCAAGTCGGTCTGCCTGAAGACCGTCGGACTGCTGCAGTACATGCTGCAATGCGGACTGCCCGTTCCCATGCACGAGCGCAGCCATGCGGGCATCTTCAGCAGCATCTTCATTGACATCGGCGACGAGCAGTCCATCGAGGACGACCTGAGTACCTACTCGTCACACCTGACGAACATGAAAATCATGATGAAGCAGTGCAACGAGCGGAGCCTCATCCTCATCGACGAATTCGGCGGCGGCACGGAGCCTCAGATAGGCGGTGCCATTGCCGAAGCGGTGCTGAAGCGGTTCAATCAGAAGCTGGCCTTCGGTGTCATCACCACCCACTACCAGAATCTGAAGCACTTCGCCGAGAATCACGAAGGGGTGGTAAACGGAGCTATGCTCTACGACCGACACCTGATGCAGGCCCTCTTCCAGCTGCAGATAGGCAACCCGGGCAGCTCGTTCGCCGTGGAAATTGCCCGCAAGATAGGTCTGCCCGAGGATGTCATCGCCGATGCATCCGAAATCGTGGGCAGCGAATACATCCAGAGTGACAAGTACCTGCAGGACATCGTCCGCGACAAGCGCTACTGGGAAACCAAGCGGCAAAATATCCGCCAGCGCGAGAAGCAGATGGAAGAAACCATCGCCCGCTACCAGGCCGAGATGGAATCGCTGCAGAAGGAAAGGAAAGAGATACTGAAGAAGGCGCGCGAAGAGGCCGAGCAGCTGATGCAGGAGGCCAACGCACGTATCGAGAACACCATACGCACCATCAAGGAGTCGCAGGCCGAGAAAGAAAAGACCCGCCAAGCACGCCAGGAGCTGACCGACTTCCGCGAGAACCTCGAGGAACAGACCGGCCGCGAACTGGAAGAGAAGATAGCCCGCAAGATGGAGAAGCTGAAGGAGAAGCAGAACCGCAAAAAGGAAAAGAAGAACCGCAAGGCTGAAACCCCAGCCCTGTCACCCGAAGAACAAGCCGCCCGTCAGGCACGCCAGGAAGCCGAACGCCTCAAGGCCATCGTGCCCGGCTGCAGTGTCCGCATCAAGGGGCAGACCGCTGTGGGCGAAGTGATGGAAGTGGGCGGGAAGAGTGCCGTCGTGGCCTTCGGAAGCCTGAAGACTACTGTCCGCCTGGACCGCCTGGAAGTGACACAGGCCCGACCGCAGACCACTCCGACCAACGCCAAGGCCACCTTCCTCAGCAGCCAGACGCAGGACAGTATGTACGAGAAGAAGCTCGCCTTCAAGCAGGACATCGACGTGCGCGGCATGCGAGGCGACGAGGCCCTGCAGGCAGTGACCTACTTCATCGACGACGCCATCCTGGTAGGCGTACCGCGTGTCCGCATCCTGCACGGAACAGGGACAGGCATTCTGCGCACCCTCATCCGGCAATACCTGCAGACCGTGCCCGGCGTACGCCACTTCCAGGACGAGCATGTACAGTTCGGCGGAGCAGGCATCACCGTAGTCGACTTAGAATAACTAATCAAATCAAGAATCCATAACCATAGACGACCTATGAAATCAATCAAAGAACTTTACCGCATCGGCACCGGACCTTCGAGCAGTCACACCATGGGACCGCGCAAGGCTGCCGAAATCTTCCTGAAACGACATCCCGAAGCCGCCGGCTTCAAAGTAACCCTATACGGCAGCCTGGCTGCCACGGGTAAAGGCCACATGACCAACGTGGCCATCACCGAAACTCTGCAACCCGCCGCACCGGTAGAAATCATCTGGGAGCCCAAAATCTTCCTGCCCTTCCACCCCAACGGCATGAAGTTCGTATCTGTGGATGCCGAAGGCAAGGAGACCGACTCGTGGACGGTATTCAGTATCGGCGGAGGCGCCCTGGCTGAAGAAAATGACGGCGACGCGTCGGTCAACACGCCCGATGTCTACGAAATGAACCACCTGACAGAAATCCTGCACTGGTGCGAACGTACGGGCAAGAGCTACTGGGAGTACGTAAAGGAATGCGAGGAAAGCGACATCTGGGACTATCTGGCCGAAGTGTGGACCACCATGAAGGAAGCCATCCACCGCGGACTGGACAGTGAAGGCGTGCTGCCCGGCCCCTTGAACCTGCGCCGCAAGGCATCGACCTACTTCATCCGCGCCAGCGGTTACAAGGCTTCGCTCCAAAGCCGCGGACTGGTCTTTGCCTACGCCCTGGCCGTCAGTGAAGAAAATGCCGCCGGAGGCACCATTGTGACGGCCCCTACCTGCGGTTCGTGCGGCGTGGTTCCCGCCGTTCTCTACCACCTGCAGAAGAGCCGCGAATTCACCGACATCCGCATCCTGCGCGCGCTGGCCACAGCCGGACTCATCGGCAACATCGTGAAGCAGAACGCCTCCATCTCGGGAGCCGAAGCCGGATGCCAGGCCGAAGTGGGTACCGCCTGCTCCATGGCCTCGGCCGCTGCCAACCAGCTGTTCGGCGGAAGCCCGGCCCAGATTGAATATGCAGCAGAGATGGGTCTGGAGCACCACCTGGGCATGACCTGCGACCCTGTGTGCGGACTGGTACAGATACCCTGCATCGAGCGCAACGCCTATGCCGCCGCCCGTGCGCTGGACGCCAACCTCTACTCATCGTTCACCGACGGCATGCACCGCGTGTCGTTCGACAAGGTGGTGGAAGTGATGAAACAGACCGGCAACGACCTGCCCTCGCTCTACAAGGAAACCAGCGAAGGCGGACTGGCCAAGGACTACCACCCGATGTAACGGGACATCACAGCAACAGCCTTGCAGGGACACCGCAAAGGCTTAAAGCAATATACTAAAAAAATAAAGATAAAAGTAAAGACAATGTCATCATAATTTCTCTTCCATTTAAGCAGAGAAAATCAACATTTTGCCCAGCCTAAACAATCCGTTTACCCAGCTTAAACAATTCATTTGAGCTGGGAAAACGGATGCTTTAAGCTGGGCAAACAACTGTTGAAAACGGGTCTTTTTCTTCACCCTACTTCAAAGAGAAACCTAACCAGGTCAGTCATCTATGTCTATCAGCTGTCCCTTCTTGTTGAACTTCAGTGAAAGACGGTTACTCAGTTCCACTTCGACCTCACCGCGGTCGCGCTCAATCTTGTGATAAATGACTCCCGGATATTGTGCGTTGACATATTGCTGTATATACGCCGGAACCAACGTTTTGGGCAGTTCAGCCCGCTTGCAATCCACTTCTTCCCAGTTGCCCTTGCCGTCGAACTCAATCTTCGTACGGTCGGTCATCACCACCTCATATTTCTTCGAGAGGAATTCACTTTCCACCTTTATATAGGAAATCTGCCGATTGCCGAAATATTGTTTCAAGAAAGTCTGGGCCGCAGCCGGCAGTTCTTTGGGATCCATTGTAATCACATCGCGGGCAAAACCGAGCTGTACGGTCAACACCATCACCATCAGGAAGGCAATCATCTTTTTCATCTTCTTTCTTCTTTTTATGAGTTAATACTTTCTTTGTTATCGTTTATGATGCAAAGGAAGCAGGCAAATTGGGAAAAAATCGGGAAAAACAGAACATGTCCCGATTTTTTACACTATTTAACCAGCGAAAAGACATGCATACCGTCTTCCCACTGATAGGACAGATGGAGCGAACAGCCCGAAGCAATGGCCTCGCTGATGGCCAACCCCAGTCCGGTGGACTCCTTCTTGCGGTCCACGCTGTGGGCAAAGCGTTTGAACAACATGGCCTCGTCCAGCGGAGCCGTTCCGCTGTTCTTCACTACCAGCGATACGGGAGTAGTCTGCACCACCAATCTTCCTCCATCCAAATTATGGAGAAGGGCGTTCTTCACCAGATTCGTGACAAGAATATGGGCCAGCGAAGCGTTGCAACGTATCACGAAAGGAGCGTCTCCCTTCAACCGTTCCAGCCGGATCTGCTTATGCTCGTAGATGTCCATCAAGTCGGGCAACAGCTCGTCCAGCAACTCGTCCACCGATACGTCTTCCGTCTCGGCATATTGTCCGTTCTCGATGCGCGAAAGCAGCAGCAAGGCTCTGTTCAGCTTCACGGCCCGTCCCAGGGTGGCATAAATGGAATCAATCTCCTTCAGTTGCTCTTCGGTCATGCCGTCGCTTTCTGCCAGCAGTTCCAGCTTGCCGCGGGCAATGGCCAGCGGAGTCTGCAACTCGTGCGAGGCGTTCTCGATGAACTGCTTCTGCTCCTCGTAGGCCTTGTGGCTGCGGTTGGCCATGTCACAGGCCACATCGCCCAGCAGGCGGAATTCGCGGATACCGGTATCGTTGTCCAACGGCGGTACCTCTGCCCCGGGATGCAACCGCTGCAACCAGTCCATCAGCCTATTCATGGGTCGGAATATCTTCTGAAGAATGAGCCGTGTACCGACAGCCGTACAACAAAGGAACAGAACGAACAACGCCGCCAGGTACCAGAACATCGCATTGACCATATCGTCGCGCTCCAAGGTGGATATCATCAGTTCCAGTTCGTAAAACTGTCCGTCGGGCATGCGGAAAGCCGTGCGGTAAACGCGTACCGGCTCGTGCTCGTCCTCGCTCTCCACATAGACCAGCGAATCGTAGAACATGTCGCGATAGTCTTCCCCCTCCTCTACCGAAATGGGGTGGAAATAGTAAAAGGACATCAGGTTGCCTTCGGTCTCCAGCGTCGAAGGGTCGTAAAGAGCATTGTTGATGATAATCTGAGCATAGTTTTCCAGCGTGTCATCGGTCTCGTCCATTACTTCGTACATAATAGTGTAATAGAACAACACACCCCACACAGCCATCAATCCCAGCAGCCAGAGGGAGAGCTTGCGATAGGTATAATGAAGCAGCTTCATACTTCCGACAGCTTGTAACCGAAACCGTAAACAGCCTTCACCTCCACCGTCGCCCCAGCCTGCTTCATTTTTTTACGCAGGTTCTTGACCTGCGAATAGATGAAATCGAGCGAATCAGCCTGGTCGATGTTATCCCCCCAGACAGATTCAGCCAGGCTCATGCGGTTGATGACCCGGTTGGGATTGACTACAAAATAATAGAGCAGGTCGAATTCCTTGCGATTGAGCTGCATGGGGACGCCGTCCACCTCGGCCTGCCGTTTGTCAGGGTAGAGTACCAGGTTGCCCATGGTCACACTGGTATCGCCGTTGTTCTGCCGGCGGCGTATCAGCGACTTCACGCGGGCGTTGAGTTCGGCCAGGTGGAAAGGCTTCGTCAGATAGTCGTCAGCTCCCAGTTCCAGCCCGTCGACCTTGTCGTCCAGCGAATCCTTGGCCGAAATGATGAGCACACTGTCGCTGCGGTGCAAGCGCTTCAGCTCACGCAGCAGGTCCAGACCGCTTCCGCCCGGCAGCATGATGTCCAGCAGAATGCAGTCGTAATCATAGTCATTGATCTTGTCGAATGCCGAATGATAGTCTGCGGCAGTCTCGACCACAAATTTTTCTTTCAGGAGCGAAGTGCGGATGGTTTCACGCAAGTCCTGCTCGTCTTCTACTACTAATATCTTCATGGCAACAAATGTAACGTGCAATGTTGGAAAGATTCTGGATTGCACCAGACAAAGAAACGAAAAATCAAGGGGAACACCAAGCGAAACTGCAGGAAATAAACAAGTCGAAAGGTAAGCCGGCAGCGTCTTCAAACAACAAAAACGACATAACAAACAAAATAATTATAGAAAAAAGACAGATATTTAAAAATAATCCATACATTTGGACGCACAAATTTTAAAAACTAACCACTATGAGCAAACGAACAAAAAGATTTATCCTGACGGAAGACGAAATTCCACAATATTGGTACAACATACAGGCCGACATGGTGAACAAGCCCATGCCACCTCTGAACCCAGCCACCCGCCAGCCGCTGAAAGCCGAAGACCTCTACCCCATCTTCGCCAAAGAGCTGTGTCACCAGGAGCTGAACCAGACGGATTCCTGGATCGAAATCCCCGAAGAAGTGCGCGACATGTACAAGTATTACCGCAGCACGCCGTTGGTACGTGCCTACGGACTGGAAGAGGCACTGGGCACACCGGCACACATCTATTTCAAGAACGAGAGCGTCAGCCCTATGGGATCGCACAAGCTGAACTCCGCCCTGCCACAGGCCTATTACTGCAAGAAAGAAGGCGTGACCAACGTGACAACCGAGACCGGCGCCGGACAATGGGGAGCCGCCCTGGCCTATGCCGCCCGACTCTTCGGACTGGAAGCCGCCGTCTATCAGGTAAAGATCAGCTATGAGCAGAAACCTTACCGCCGCAGCATCATGCAGACCTATGGCGCGCAGGTCACCCCCTCGCCGTCCATGTCGACCCGTGCAGGAAAAGACATCCTGACGGCCCACCCCAACCATCAGGGCTCACTGGGAACAGCCATCTCCGAGGCTATCGAACTGGCCCGCACCACGCCCAACTGCAAATACACCTTGGGATCTGTCCTGAGCCACGTCACCCTGCACCAGACCATCATCGGCCTGGAAGCGGAAAAGCAGATGGCCATGGCCGGCGAATATCCCGACATGGTGATTGCCTGCTTCGGCGGAGGTTCCAACTTCGGCGGCATCTCCTTCCCCTTCATGCGTCACAACATTCTGGAAGGAAAGACAACCCGATTCATTGCGGCCGAACCTGCTTCCTGTCCCAAGCTGACGCGAGGCAAGTTCCAGTACGACTACGGTGACGAGGCCGGCTACACGCCGTTGTTGCCCATGTTCACCCTGGGACACAACTTTGCCCCTGCCAATATCCATGCAGGCGGACTGCGTTACCACGGTGCCGGTGTCATCGTTTCACAGTTACTGAAGGACCACATGATGGAAGCTGTCGACATCCAGCAGCTGGAGTCGTTCGATGCCGGCTGTCTTTTTGCCCGTGTCGAAGGCATCATCCCGGCGCCCGAATCGTGCCACGCCATCGCCGCCACCATCCGCGAGGCTAACAAGTGCAAGGAAACGGGAGAAGAGAAAGTCATCCTGTTCAATCTCTCGGGCCACGGCCTCATCGACATGGCCTCGTACGACAAATTCCTCGCAGGCGACTTGGTGAACTACTCGCTCACCGACGCCGACATCCAAAAGAACCTGGACGAAATCAACGGACTGGCCCAATAAGCCGCTCCGGTCAGCCTATTATCAAACAATCAGGAGGCTGTCTCAAAATAGAAATTCAAAAGTAATAATCTTACAGATTGAAACTTAGTAATAAAAAGCCTCCTGCTTTAGCCCTTATTTATTGCAATTATAAGACTAAAAGCAGGAGGTTTTTATGTTGTAGCTTATAAATTGTAAGTAAACTTATCTCTGTTTTTAATTTTGAGACAGCCTCCTGATTCTTATCCCCATTTCGGGTTTACTTCTGCAACGGGCAGTTCTGACGGTGCATCGGCAGTTGCCCCTTGGCCATCGGCATCTGCTTGTGACCGAACTGATGCATGCGGTGACCACCCTGACAAGGAGCCTGCTTAAAAATTTTCTCAATTTGCTTGGCGGTCAGCATTTTTTTGAATTCTTTATAATACTTCTCGCGCGTATCCAACATTTTGCGACACCGGTCAAAGCGCTGTTCAATCCGAGCTTCAATCTCCGCATCGGTCAAAGCCTTCTTTTCCGCTTTCTGGCACTGTGCACCTGCAGCCGGACAATCCTGACGGGCTTCTTTCCTGATGTCACTCAGATCCTTCAGATATTGCTGGTAAACGGGAGCAAACTTGGCAGACGTCGCATCGTCCAACAGCAAGGCCGCAGACATCCGTTCCGTTTGTTTCTGTATCATCTCTTCCTCCGTCATACGAGGTTTCTTTGCCTTCTCACCCATCGTCTTCTGTTCTACCTGTGCTGACAAACTTCCTGCAACCAACAGGACAAATACCATCAATGACATTACTTTTGCTTTCATAAAAATCTCCTTTTTAATTAATGTTACTACAAATTGGACCTGCCCTTCCCGACATCCGGAATAAGGGAAAGCCGACAGGCCTCACATTTGCTTAGAAAGCGAAAAGCACCAAAAGTAACATCGGACTGCCCCATTTTTGCAATTTATTAACAACAGAACGCTTATAAGCAAAAAAATAGGAATGAATCACGGCAAGTATCTGCCGGAATGCATTCCCATTTCAAAAAAGTAACAACTATAACTTTGAGAACGATTACCAGAATCTGTTCCGCTCGGGGCTGTATTCAAAACCTACAGCCTTCAGTCTTCTGACAATGTCTGCCTTTTCTACGTTCATATCCTCGCAAAGAGCATCAAGCGAAGGATAGAAATCTCTTAATTTCATGTTGATGAAGCTATAAAGCATCATCGGTTCTTCGGGTAATTTCATTTGCTACAATCTTTTTATAAACTAAAACCGCTGCAAAGATAGATGTTTTTTCATATACGCTTTCTTGATTTATATCAATTATAGAACAGAATTTCTACCTTTGTACCATCATTCAAAAAGAACGTTTATGAAAAACAATCTGCTGTCTGAACACCTCACCTACAATGGAGATAACGGTACACATACCCATGTACATCTGCTCCGTTACTCGGCCGAACATTTCGACGAAAGCATCTGCACTACTTTTGAAGACATTGTTGCAAAGGGTACGAACGAAAGCAAGCTCTGGGTCAGAGTCCACGGGCTGAAAGATACTGAATACATCAAGAACATCTGTACTCATTTCAAAATCAACTTCCTGATGATGCAGGACATCCTGAACGTAGACCATCCCAGCAAGATTGAGAAAAACGGTGACTTCAACTTTGTGGTGACCCGCATCTTCCACGGTGATGTGGTCTCTTCCGTCAGACTGATACAGGGGCAGGATGTCGTACTGACCTTTACCGAAGGGGAAGCCACTTTCTTCGATGATGCCGTCAAGGCCCTGCAGGAAAATGTTCTGAAGATACGCACACGCACGTCCGACTATCTGTTCTCCGTCCTCTTCAACGAACTGGTTTCGAGCTACGTTTCACTGGCTATCGAAATAGGCGACCAGCTGGACGATTTGGAAACGGAACTGCTGGCCGCCACTACCAGCTACAACATCCGCATGCAGTTGCAGTTGCTGCGCAAACGCTACATGGAGATAAAGCGTACAGTCGTTCCGCTGAAAGACCAATACTCCCGGATTCTGCATCCCGACTCCGAATTGGTCAGCGAAACCAACCGTCCCTTTTTCAACGATGTCAACGACCACCTGCTCAACGCCGTCCAACTGACGGAAGGCTGTCGCGAAACCCTGTCATCACTGATGGACCTCTACATCTCGAACAGCGACATGCACATGAACTACATCATGAAACGACTGACCATTGTATCGACCATCTTCATCCCGCTGACTTTCCTGGTAGGCGTGTGGGGCATGAATTTCAAGTTTATGCCGGAACTTGACTGGCAGTACGGATACCTCATGGCCTGGGGAATCATGCTGATTGCCGGCCTGGCCTCCTACCTGATTCTGAGGTCACGCAAATGGCAATAAAAAAGGAAGGCACGTTCATCGGAATTGAACGCGCCCTCCTTTCTATCAGACAAATATCCTTTCTTTATTCCAACTTATGGATGATGAGTCCCGAACGGAGTTTCGGCTCGAACCACGTTGTCTTGGGCGGCATGATGTTGCCGGTATCAGCGATATCCATCAGTTGCTTCATGCTAACCGGATAAAGCGCCAAAGCTACCTTCATCTCTCCGCTGTCCACCCGACGCTTCAGTTCGCCCAGTCCACGGATACCACCCACAAAGTCGATACGCTTGTCGGAGCGCAAATCCTTGATGCCCAAGATTTCATCTAAAATCAGATTGGATGAGATGGTGACATCCAGCACACCAATGGGATCATTGTCATCGTAAGTACCAGGCTTGGCTGTCAGGCTATACCACTTGCCCTCCAGATAAAGGGAGAAGTTGTGCAACCCCGCAGGCTTGTAAATCTCCGTACCCTTCTCTTCCACAATGAAATTTTTGTTCAATGCTTCCAAAAACTGCTGGGGTGTCAAGCCGTTGAGATCTTTCACCACGCGGTTGTAGTCAATGATGGTCAGCTGGTTGGCAGGGAAGCAGACGGCCATGAAGTAATTGTACTCCTCGTCGCCCCGATGATGGGGATTCTGCTTGGCCTTCTCGGCACCCACCAAGGCGGCAGCCGCACTGCGATGGTGCCCGTCGGCAATGTAAAGGGCAGGCATCTTGGCAAACTCGCGCGTGATGGTAGCGATGTCTTCCGGCTGGTCGACAATCCAGAAGGTATGGCCGAAACCGTCGTCGGGAGCCACAAAGTCATACACCGGTTTCTGTGCTGTATAGCGGGCAATGAGGGCATCAAGTGTCTTGTTGTCGGGATAGGCAAAGAATACCGGCTCGATGTTGGCATTGTTCACGCGGACATGCTTCATGCGGTCTTCCTCCTTGTCGCGACGAGTCAGCTCGTGCTTCTTGATGACTCCGTTCATATAATCAGGCACGTAGGCACCTACCACCAGGCCGAACTGGGTCTTGCCGTTCATGGTCTGGGCGTAGATATAATAATTTTCCTTTTCGTCCTGCACCAGCCAACCCTTGTCCTGAAACTTCTGGAAATTCTCCGCGGCTTTCTGATAGACACGTGGATCGTGTTCGTCGGTACCTACAGGAAAATCAATCTCGGGCTTGATGATATGATAGAGCGACATCTCATTACCTTCGGCCTCGGCACGGGCTTCGTCAGAGTTCAACACGTCGTAAGGGCGTGACGCTACTTTTTCCACCAGGTTCTGTGGTGGACGGATGCCTTTGAATGGTTTGATTGTTGCCATGATATCGTTTCTGAAATCTGAATGAGTATTATTTTTTGTTCACACGGAATTTCTCACAACCATCTTTCAGGAAGCCGACAATCTGCTTGGCAGCAGCGATACCGGCATTGATGTTGGCTTCAGCTGTCTGGGCTCCCATCTTCTTGGGTGTAGAGAAATAGCGGCCGGGGAACTTGGAAGCAAACTCTTCGTTGGCAGCCGGCATGATGTCAGTCATATACTTCAGGTCAGCGCGCTCTTCCATCAGCTGGATCAGTTCGGCTTCGTTGATGACTTCCTTGCGGGCCGTATTTACCAACAAACCACCCTTCGGCATGCGGCCTACGAGGGCATGATTGATGGAGTTCTTTGTCTCGGCAGTTGCGGGTATGTGCAAGGAAACGATGTTGCAAGTAGAATAGAGTTCCTCGGCACTGGCCACGGCCTTCACACCGTCAGCCTCGATCACTTCCTTGGGGCAGAAAGCGTCGTAAGCATAGATGTCCATACCGAAGCCCTTGGCTATACGTGCCACGTTGCGGCCTACATTGCCGTATGCATGAATACCCAGCTTCTTTCCCTTCAACTCGGAGCCGGACGTGCCGTTGTACATGTTGCGTACCGCCATCACCATCAGTCCGAAAGCCAGTTCGGCTACGGCGTTGGAATTCTGACCCGGTGTATTCATCACGCACACATTGTGAGCCGTAGCGGCTTCCAGATCCACGTTATCGTAACCGGCCCCGGCACGAACTACAATCTTCAGCTGCTTGGCTGCATCGAGCACTTCCGCATCGATGACATCACTACGGATAATGATGGCATCGGCATCTTTCACAGCTTCCAGCAATTTGGCTTTCTCGCCATATTTTTCCAGCAGAGCCAGTTCGTAACCTGCTGCTTCTATCTCATTACGAATGCCGTCTACAGCCACTTTGGCAAACGGCTTATCAGTTGCTACCAATACTTTCATAACTACAGTGTTTTTAAATGGTTGAAAAAAGAATTCACCACAGAACACACCATCATCACAGTCATCATCCCATAAGAGTATCTGTGGTAATCTGTGCAATCTGTGGTGAAGAACAATTGGTTTATTCTAAATTAATGAAGTTTCTCAAATTCCTGCATGCAGTCTATCAAGGCCTGTACGCTTTCCTTCGGAAGAGCG
>ULXT01042276.1_pt1 | contig 17267 bp, 7 predicted proteins | sample 1961571 | NCBI WGS metagenome assembly ULXT01 (sample SAMEA4835846, study PRJEB28245) | human gut metagenome | biome: gut microbiome; material: fecal sample | place: Denmark | collected 2008
AGTGGTGCCCTCCATGAACACGATAGGGAAGAACACGGAAACGAGGGTGATGGTTGTCGATACTACGGCAAAGAAAATCTCCTTCGAGCCTTCTATGCCGGCCTCTTTCGGGGGCATGCCCTCTTCTATCTTGATGTATATGTTTTCTGTCATCACAATGGCGTCGTCGACCACGAGGCCTACGGCCAGTACGATGGCCAGCATTGAAAGGACGTTGATGGAAAATCCCGCCACGTACATGACGAAGAAGGCGCCGATGAGCGAGACGGGTATGACAATGCAGGGGACCAGTGTCACGCGCCAGTCGCGAAGGAAAAGGAATATGATAATGATAACGAGGACAAAGGCTTCATACACAGTGTCTTTAACTTCGTTGATCGACGCCCGGATGAATTTGGTGTTGTCGAACCCGTAACTGTATTTGACGTCTGACGGTAAGTCTTTCTGCATTTGTTCCATGCGTTGGTACACCGCCTCCGCAATGTTGATGTGGTTGGCGCCCGGTTGAGGTATGACGACAACGCCGACCATAGGCACCCCGTTCATCTTCATGTAGCTTTTGAGGTCGCGTGCGCTGAGTTCGGCGCGGCCGATGTCGCTCAGACGGATGATTCTTCCGTCGGACTCTTTGATGACCAGGTTGTTGAATTCTTCTGTCGTATGCATCTGACCCATTGTGCGTATGGTCAGTTCCATAGTGTTGCCCTCGATGCTGCCTGAGGGGAGTTCCACGTTCTCACGGTCGAGGGCGTTTTTCACGTCGAGCGGAGTGATGCCGTAGCCGGACATCTTGACCGGGTCGAGCCAGAGGCGCATGCAGTAGCGTTTCTCGCCCCAGATAGAGACACTGCTGACCTCCGGAATGGTTTGCAGTTGCTCTTTGACCGTAAGGTCGGCTAATTCGCTGAGTTCCAATAGGGAGCGCTTGTCGCTTTGAATGGCGACCATTAGAATGGGCTGGGCGTCGGCATCGGCTTTTGACACCGTCGGGGGGTCGCAGTCGCGCGGTAAGTTACGCTGGGCACGCGACACCTTGTCGCGAACGTCGTTGGCCGCTGTCTCGAGGTCCACTGAGAGCTCAAATTCTACGGTGATGCGGCTTTGTCCCTGTTGGCTTACACTCGTCAGGGAGCGGATGCCGGGAATACCGTTGATGTTCTGTTCGAGCGGTTCGGTGATTTGGTTTTCGATCACGTCGGCATTGGCGCCCGGATAGGAGCAGGTGACCGATATGATCGGGTTGTCTACCGAAGGGTATTCTCTGACGCCCAGACTGAGGTAGCCGATAGCGCCGAAGAGAAGGATGATCAGCGTGAGCACCGTGGCCAAGACGGGACGCCGGATGCTTAGTTCGGATATATTCATAGGTAGTGGCTTTCTGGGTTAGTCAACACTGTCAAGAGTAACACGCTGACCGGTGCGTAGTTGCATCGTGCCGCTTACGATGACCGTGTCGCCCGGTTCTAAGCCTTTGAGCACTTGGACCTTGGATTCGGTGCGTAGGCCTTTGATGATCTTTGTGGGCTGGGCCATGCCGCTTTTGTAGAGAAAAACTTTGTCTACGCCCATTTCGGAGACGATGGCTTCGCTTGGCACGGCAAGTGCATTCTTGTATTCTTGCGCGTTGAGCGATATGTTGACAAAGCGGCCTGGCATAAGTTTCCCGTCACTGTTGGCGTAGAGGGCGCGGATGGTGTAGGTGTGTGTTTCTTGGTCCACACGCGAGTTGGTCGCATAGATTTTCGCGGCGAGCGTATTCATTTGTCCTTCGACGGTAAAATGAAGGACGGCTCCTGGTTTGAGCACACCCGCGTAGCGTTCCGGCACCGAAAATTCCACTTTGAGCGGTTTGATTTTGGTCAGGGTGGCTATGATGGTACTGGGTGATGCGTAGGCTCCCGTACTTACCTGACGCAAGCCGATGATGCCGTCAAACGGGGCACGTAGTTCGGTTTGAGCGATATTTGCCTTGATTTGGTCAATTTCTGCGCGCAGCATGGCGAGGTTGGTTTGTGCCTCCTGTAAGGCTTCGCGGCTGACGGCTTCCTTGGCCAATAGGGCGTTCTGGCGGTAAACGCGGTCGCTGGCCAGCCGGAGTTGTGATTCGAGGCGGCGTAGTTCGGCTTGTAGCGGTGCATCGTTGACTTTGGCCAGCAGCTGGCCCTCGTGAACGGTTGCCCCTTCCCTGAAATGAATGCCCGTGATTTTCCCCGACGTTTCGAACGAAAGTTGGACTTCTTCGTCGGGCAGGAGATTGCCACTTACCGATAGCCCGTCGTTCAGAGTCTGCCGCTTGACGGTGACGGCCCTCACGTTCAGGATGTTGCTTTTCTTTTCTTTCTGGGAAGCCTCATTTTCAGCGAGTTCTTTGTTCTCGCGGGGAACGAAGGTGTGGATTCCTAATCCCGTCAGGCCAATCGCTACGACCCCGACTATGCTCCATTTGATGTATTTTTTCATAGTGTTTATAATGTGTCTTATCAATTTAGTCGTAAAAGTATGAAAAATTACTGTGATAGGGCCAATCTACCTGCAATAAATGTCAAAAAACAGGCACAGAGAGGCTCGAACGGCATTGAATGCGTGCGTGGAGGGAAGGGATGTCTCAGAATGTCCGGAAGGAGGGGTGATGAGTAAACTTGCGTGGTTTCTTTCTTTTGTCGTTAGGCGTGGAGGGGAATCGGGGGATTTTGCTAACTTTGCCGACCAACGAGAAGCATGGAACACGAGGATACACATTACCTGTACACCGGTCTGGACGCCTTTTTGGCGAAGCACGTGAGTGGCAAGGTGCAGAAAATTTCTGTGAATGCCGGTCTGACTTGCCCGAATCGCGATGGAACATTGGGATATGGAGGCTGTACCTATTGTAACAACCGTACGTTCAACCCCGATTATTGCGAAAAGAATGAGCCCATACGTATCCAGTTGGAAAAAGGTAAGAGCTTTTTCGCGCATAAATATCCGGCGATGAATTACCTTGCCTATTTTCAGGCGTATACCAATACGTATGGTGAGGCAGAACGACTGAAAGGCATGTATGAGGAGGCGCTTTCTGTCGACCGGGTGGTGGGGCTTGTTGTCGCTACGCGACCGGATTGTGTGTCCGCGGATTGGCTCGACTATTTTGCCGAATTGTCACGGCGGACCTTTGTGTGGATTGAGTACGGCATAGAGAGTGTCTATAACCGTACTTTGCAGCGGATAAACCGTGGGCATGATTATGCGGCGGCGTGCCGCGCGATTGAAGAAACCGCCCGTCGGGGCATTCCTGTCGGAGGGCATGTCATACTGGGCCTGCCCGGTGAGACTCATGAAGAGTTGGTGCGCGAGGCGGGGATTTTGTCACAGCTTCCGATCGATACGTTGAAGTTGCACCAGCTGCAGGTGATCAGAGGAACACGCATGGCGATGGATTATGAGCGGGACGGGAAGGCTTTCAATTTGTTCTCGTTGGATGAGTATATAGACTTGGTGATTGATTTTTTGTCGCGGCTGAGAACCGGAATAGCGCTGGACCGTTTTGTTTCTCAGTCTCCTAAGTCCTTGTTGCTTGCTCCTGCATGGGGCGTGAAGAATCACGTGTTTGTGGACAAGTTGAAGAAACGAATGAGAGAGAGAGGCGAATTCCAAGGTCGGTGTTATGTCCGTCCTGCCACTGCGCCGATGTAAACGGGCGTTGTCCTGGACTGGCTGGTCACTGCGCCCGTTTATATATGCAATGTGGGTGCGTAAGGGCACAGTGTTTTGGGGAAGATGGGCGCGGTCGCAAAGGCCGGAAAAGGGGAAGCGTTTTTCCCGCTTGCCGCCGTCCGGAAGGGGAAATGCTTGAAGAACATTTTTAGTCGGCAATCTGCTTTTTAACATATAACCGCGAGGAATTATTAAAAAAGATTAATATAAGAGAACTTGGGTGCTGTTTTAGTAAGTAGCCCAATAAAAAACTATTAATTTTGCCTCAATCAAGAGGTGTGTGCGAATACTCGGACATAAAGTTAAACGAATAAATAATATAACTATAATTGAATTGATGCGTATGAAAAACCGTTTATGCAGAATGGGCCAGACGCTGCTCGGTGCAGCTTGTCTGCTCTCCACTTTCGGCTTAACGTACTCCTGTTCAGATGATTACGATCTACCGGATAAAACTCCGGATTTTCTGGGCGCGAGTATTTATGATGAGCTGAAAAGTCGCGGTAATTTCACGACGATGGTTCGCCTGATTGAGGATTTAGGGCAAAAGGACGTCCTTTCCAAAACGGGTAGTAAAACCCTCTTTGTGGCCGACGATGCAGCTTTCGCAGATTTTTTTGCTCACCCGATTTGGGTAACCGGAACGGGCGACTCGGTGAAGAGCTATGAGCAGTTGAGCATGGCACAGAAGCGCCTGTTGTTTAATAACAGCATGCTGGATAATGCCTACTTGTTGGAAATGATGCCTAACGCAGGTAGTACGAGTGGAATTACGAAGAATACTTGTCTTCGTCAAGCGACGTCTGCGGCCAACACGGACTCTATCTCTTGGTGGAATCCTGTAGATTTGCCTCACACATATAATAAAGATGAGAAAGATTATTGGGCTTTCTTGAATAATCCGGTCAATAATCCTTCGGCGAACGGTCGGGGCGTATTGATGGCTACGGACAATACCGTGCCTTGGATGACGCACTTCATGTTGGGCCAGATGAACATGCAGGGGATAACGACAGACGATGTGTCGTTTATTCTCGGTTTGACAGGTGACGCCGCATGGCCCGCAGGTGCACGCCGCAACTATATAAATAATGTGGAGGTCCGTTCGGAACGCGATGCGCAGAACCGTTATCAGAGCGATGTAACTTGCTTGAATGGCTATTTCAATGTGCTCGATAAGGTGATGGTGCCCCCTTCGAACATGGCTGAGGAAATCCGCAAATGTCCTGAAACGAGTTATTTCAGCCACATGCTCGATCGTTTCAGCGCACCTTTCCCCGATATGGCTCTCCGGCAGGCCTATCTTTCTGTCTATGGAGAGCAGAACACGCCGGATACGGTTTATCAGAAACGTTATTTCTCTTCTTGGTCACAGGGTGGCGCCTTGACGACGGATCCCGATGGACTCCAGGTGAACGACGGTGTCCTTAATTACGATCCGGGGTGGAACCAGTATGGGCCGGAAAGCGGTGAAGCGGCTACGGACATGGCTGCCATGTTTGTGCCGAGCAATGATGCGCTGGTGGAATTTTTTACCAAGGGTCAAGGTCTTATGTTCATCGAGCGTTATAGTTCTCTCGACTTGGCAAGGACCAATTTCCTCGAAGCCATTGATCAGATTCCCAAGAACCGTTTGGAGCCTCTGATTAATAATTTGATGAAGACGTCGTTTAATGCATCTGTCCCGAGCAAATATCTTTCGATAATGAACGATGCGCGTGACCCGATGTTTTCTGGTTTCAATGCGACGCAGTACCGCAATTTGATTTCCAAATGCCTGTTGGCCAACAACGGTGTCGTTTATGTGATGAATCAGGTGATTGCTCCCGCCCAGTATGCGTCTGTGGCCGGTCCGGCTCTGGTGAGCGACCAGTCGCAGATTGTCAATGCGGTGATTACGGCTGACGATCGGTACGTACAGGGCTCTCAGTATGGTAGCGCGCCGATGAAACAGTATTTCAGCACCTACTTGAAAGCCATGTCTTCCCGTTTCTCTTTCTTCATTCCTACGGATGAGGCATTAGGAAAGTATGGCTATGTGGATCCGGCCACCTACATGGTACGTGCTAACCGTCGTTATTGGCGTTTTACGTATGATAACAGTAGTAATAATGTAGTCATCCCGGTTCGTGCGGTGGCCTATCGTTATGATCCGGCCACCGGGCCTTTGGAGAGCGACCGCCAGATTTCCGGAAACGTGTCGGAAGCTACAGAAGCGTTGACATCGTCGAGTAACTGGGGTGAGACGAAACGTTACCTCCTGACTGAGATGATCAACCAGCACATCGTAGTGCATGAAGGCAGTCAGGCTGACAAAGGTGTCAATGGTGATGCCAACTATTATTTGTCACGTAGTGGTGCGCCGGTTTATGTGAAGAGCAAGGATAATGATAATCTTATTGTGCAGGGTGGCTTGCAGCTTATGATGAATTCAAGTTCCGAATATACGGGCGACCCTGTGGAGTGTAAGGTGGTTGAGACTTTCGACCAGACTGGTTTGACAGCTGACGGAGAGAAGGGTTACGGTAATGGTATGACTTATCTGATCGATCGCCCGATGCAGCCGACGATGACCAGTGCCTACACAGCGTTATCCTCTAATTCTAATTGTAGCACGTTCTTTGGGCAGGCCTCGTATAACAACCCCGAAATCTTGGACAAGGCCGGATTTACGACAGATGACATGTCATCAACGGAAAAGGACACGGAGAGGAACAAATATATCATTTTCGAAAACAATAGGGTTCAAGATTATGATGTGACGTTCTTTAATAACTATCGCTATACGATTTATGTGCCTACGAATGAGGCCATGGCTTATGCGCACGACGTCGAAGGACTCCCTACATGGGAGGAAATCGAAGAATGGGTGAACGCGAATTGCGATCCGGACCTCGTGACCGATCCGGAACAGTTGGCGGCCAATCAGGCGATAGCCCAAGCCAAAATCCTGTGTTTGGTGAATTTCTTGAGATACCACTTCCAGGATGAGTCGATTTTCGTGGACAATGTGACAGCCGGGGCTACAGATTATGAGACCTCGTGTGTGAACAGAGACGAGAATGTCTATCTGAAAATTAACGTGACACAGAGTCCGAATAGCATAGCCTTGCGTGACGAAAGTGGTGTCAACCATATGGTGAGCACCACAAACAACAATGTTTTGGTACGTGATAACAAGGACGTTATGCCAACTGGTGGTAGCGCAAGTTCTAAAAAATATGTGGCATCTACTTCTTATGCGGTAGTGCATGAGCTGTCTGGCAGCAGCGCCGACGCATCGGATGAGGGCTTCCTGTATTTTATGCCGAAAAAAGAAGGTGGTCACACTTTCAGCAGCGCATGGGAAACAGCAGCACAGGCCAAGTCGTTCGTGAAGAAGTACGCGATTAGAAAATAACATTTAATATCATGAATAACGTAAAGTATCTATTGACTCTGGTCTTGTGCTTTTGCTTCACCGCAGTGATGGCACAACGACGAATTTCAGGTCACGTCTGGAATAAGGCAGACGGTCCTGTGATTATGGCGAACGTAGTCGAAGTAGACAAAGATAATCGTATTGTGTCTGCTGTTCAGACAGATGCGAGCGGTAACTTCTCTATGACGATTAAAAACCCGGCCAATAAGCTGAAAGTCTCATATATCGGATACGCGACCCGTGAACTTCCCATTGGCGGAACTACTGTGTTCCGTATAGAGATGCAGAGCAAGACCGCGCTGAAAGAGGTCGTTGTCAAGGGAGAAAGACGGGTGAAGTCAAACGGTTTTTCAATTCCGACACGAGAAATTTCAGTGGCCCAGCAATCGCTGAATATGGACGAAATGCAAGGACTTTCGTTCGAAACAGCCGGCGAGGCCCTGCAAGGACAGATTGCGGGTCTGGACATCGTGGCCAACTCCGGTAACTTGGGTGCAGGCACGAGTATGCGTTTGCGTGGTGTATCCTCTATCAATGGTAATCAGGAACCGTTGATTGTCGTAGACGGGTACATCCTCGAAGATTACAATTCGGACGAGTTGAATCTGGAAGACATGGAGAACGAAGAGCAATTCGCCACGCTTTTGCAGGTCAATCCGGATGATATCCAGAGCATAAACGTGTTGAAAGATGCAGCCGCAACCGCCATCTGGGGATCACGTGGTGCCAACGGTGTGATTGAGATCAAGACCCGTCGTGGTAGTCGTGGTCGTACGCGCGTGAACTTTTCATATCGCTTCACGGGCTCTTGGCAGCCCGAGGGTATGAAAATGCTTAACGGTGATGGCTATACGATGATGTTGAAAGAAGCTTATTTTAATCCAAACCAGAGCGACGTGGCTTCCGGTATCGTGGAGTTGATGTATCGTCCGGATTATACGGCCTATTATGGCAACTTCAATAATAATACGGACTGGATCGACCAGGTTACGCAGTTTGGTCAGAAGCACAACTACGGCCTCTCGATCGACGGTGGTGGTGAGAAGGCCACGTTCCGTGTGTCGGCCAGCTATGACCACGAAACGGGTACCATCATCCAGCAGTCTTTGGATCGCTTTACCTCCCGTTTGGCATTGGATTATTATGTGTCAGACCGTATCAAGTTCTCGTCTAATTTCGCATTGACTTATACGAAGAACAACAAGAACATGGAAGAAAGTAACACAAGCATTCTTTCTCGTGCCTATCAGGCCATGCCGAACATGACGGTCTATCGGCAGGAGTATAATCCGACCACAGGGCGTTATGATATGACCAACGAGTTCTTCCAGATGTTTCCGAGTTCTTCTACCGCCGGCCTCGTTGGTCCTACTTCCGGTTTGAGCTCATATTATCTGAGCGACATGGTGAGCAACGGTAACCCTGTGGCTTGGGCACGTCTGGCCTGGACGCGGCAGTCTACTTATACGATTACTCCCCAGTTCACTGTTGAGTATAAGCTCTTGGGCAAGGGTGAGGAAGAGACGCAGTTGAATTATCAAGGTGAGGTTTACATGAACTCTTACACCGAGACGACGAATTCCTACAAACCAGGAGCCCTGACATCCGGCACGTGGGCCGACAAAATCAACACAACGTCGAATTTCGAAAAGAAGACATTGGATTTCCAGACACGTCACTCTTTGTTCTTCATTCCTTGGTTCGACAATACCGACCATAGCTTGCAGATGATGGGACGTTTTGAGATCGGCACGAGTACGAGCACGCAGCAGCAGATTAACTCGAGTGGTGTCGTCGGTGGTATATCCGATCCGAACGTAGACGCTTATCTGACGAATTTGAGCACGTCGACCGGTAAAGGACATACAATGAGTGTGACGGGTTCTATACACTACGCTTTCAAGTCGAAGTATGTGTTCGACGTCACGCTTCGTGCCGACGGTAGCACGAAATTCGGTTCGGGCAACAAATGGGGCTTTTTCCCTGGTGTGTCTGGACGTTGGAATATCAGCGATGAGGCTTTCTTCCGTCCCTTGCGTAAAGCCATCAGCATGTTGGCTGTTCGCGGTGGCTGGGGTATAGGTGGTAATGCCTCTTTCAGCGAAGGCTTGATGTACAATAATTATAAGAGTATCGGTTCTTATCTCTCTACGGATGCTATTGCACCGGATAACTTGCGTCTGACCGAAATCCGTTGGGAAAAGACGAAATCATGGAACTTGGGATTCAACTTGGGCATTCTTGATGATTTGTTGTCTTTCGACTTGAATATATATGACCGTCGTACCACAGACTTGTTGATGAAGAATGTGGGCATTCCTTCTTCGACAGGTTTTAGTTCGTTGGCTTGGTCGAACGTAGGTTCCTTGAAGAACAACGGTTGGGAGTTGTACGTAAACACACGCCGTTTGTTTAATGTAGGTAAGTTCTCTATGGTGGTGCGTTTCAATTTGGCCCAGAACATCAACCGCATCACGTCGATGGAGCCGACAGTGCTGGCCAGCATGAATCCCGACTTCGATCATGCAGGTGCAAACGAAAATTGGGTAAGCCGTGTACAAATCGGTAATGCGTTGGGCGGTATTTACGGTTTCCGTTATAAGGGTGTGTATCGCTATGACTATGACCATAGTGGATATTTCCGCGACCAAGCCGATAATGATATGTATGGAACGATGGAAGAGTGGTTGGAAGACCCGACACAGGCTCCTCCCACCGCCGCAATTGCCGAAGCCGTAGGCCAGAATGCGACCACTCCTGTGGCACGTGATGCTAATGGTAACATCATTTATGACCAGAATGGCGATCCGAAACACATGATATATGATTACGGTGGCGTCAACTATGAGTTCCAAGGTGGTGATGTAATCTACGAGGATATCAACCACGATGGCCAGATTAACGAACTCGACGTGGTTTATCTGGGTAGCTCCAATCCTAAGTTGAATGGTGGTTTCGGCTTCGATTTCAACTACGGGAAATGGACGTTGAAGGCCAACTTCAATTTCCGTGTCGGCAATAAGATTGTGAACTTGGCCCGTATGAAGGCTGAGGACATGCGTACCAATAAAAATCAGAGCACGGCAGTGAACTGGCGTTGGCGTAAAAACGGCGACATCACTGAGATTCCCCGTGCGATGAATGTGACTGCAGCCGGAAGTAGGGTGTACAATTCTCTTCCGAGTGACCGTTATGTGGAAAAAGGCGATTTTGTCCGCTTGCAGTATTTGCAGCTTGCGTATAGCTTCGATGCCGATAAGTTGAAGCGTTTCGGCATCCGCTCGCTTCGTCTTGCCGCTTCTGGTAATAACTTGTGGTTCTGGACCCGCTATCTGGGCGTAGATCCTGAGCATTCGCAATCAGGTTATTCACCTTGTATCGACAATTCGCAAACGCCGCTTTCGCGATCCTTTACGTTAAGTTTGAATATAGGTTTCTAAGCATTCGCAAAGTATGAAAACAAATAAGATATTGTCCGTGCTCGTAGGGGGGGCTCTCTTGTGGGGAGGAATGACGTCGTGCGAGGACTTCTTGACACTTTACCCGACAAACTCAATTACCGAAGAGGAGTTTTGGGAGGATAAAGGCGACTTGGAGAATGCCATGATGGCGTGCTACAAGAAAATGACGGACCAGGATCTGGGCAGTAAAGTCCTTTTGTGGGGCGAGGCCCGGTCGGATAATGCCGTTCTGAAAGCTGTGGGTAATGCTTCTTATGTGAACTATAAGAGTGGTATTCTTGAATATACGGAGGGCATGTTTGATTGGTCTCCTTTTTATACCGCTATTAATTACTGTAACAAGGTAATTGAGTATGCACCGACTGTAGCTCAGCGTGACCCGAGTCTTTCTGAGGGTGAGCAGTGGCAGTATATCACCGAAGCAAAGACGATGCGGGCATTGAATTATTTTTACTTGGTTCGCGCTTTCCGTGATGTGCCTTTGGTGATGCGCTCTATCAGCACGGATGCAGAGGCATGGCAGAGTCAGGTTCCACAGACGGCGGGCCTCACAGTGTTGGACTCTTTGATAGCCGACTTGGATACTATTAAGGATAAGGGCGTTCGTCGTCACGGCTCTGCCGCTGAAAATTGTGGCCGCGTGACGCGTAACGCAACGTATGCACTTTTGGCTGATATGTATCTCTGGCGGGCCTGTATGTTGAAGCATGCCGATGCGAAGGGATATGTTTTTAATCCGGCGAGTGCCTCCAACACGGAAGAGACTGCCGATGCCCAGAGCACGGCCGACTTGCGTAAGTGCGTAGAATACTGTGACGTGGTAATCAACGCCATGCGAGATACGTATAATGAGGAGCACATGTATGATAATGATCCCAATAGGAATGATGCTCAGAAGTCCCGTTATCCGTTGATTTGGCAATCGAACGACTATACTACAACCGACGAAGTTTACAATAGTATTTTCGGTACGAAGAACTCTCAGGAGGGTATTCTCGAAATACAGTTCGATGGTACGAATAATGTGAACAATACGTGGACCGGTTATATGACTAGTAGTACTACGACGGGTTTCACAGGTCAGTCGTTTACCGTGAGCGGAACGATGTTTGCGCAAATCGGTGAGAGCCAGCCGCCTTCTTCTCCCGAAACCGTCGGTTTTACGAAGGGCGACATGCGCGTGTTGGAGAATACAAACATCGAGCAGAACTCTTCGCAGTCTGAGTACGTGTATACGAAATTGAGCCGTACTGCTGTCTCCATGATGCACCTTAGTGATATGGGCGATGGAGTTTCTTCGTCGGGTATCCGGGAAAATGCGAGCAATGCGGCCAACTGGATCATCTATCGATTGAGTGACGTCATGCTGATGAAAGCAGAAGCTTTGGCACGTTTGAATGTCACGGGCGATGAGTTGAAGGAAGGCTTCTGGCTGGCCAATGCTATTTTCCAACGCTCTAATCCTAAGGTGAGTGCCGATGGGTCAATCCCTGCCGACGACGGCGGTGATGCCATGTCTTCCACGCGTTTTAACGACAATTATTATTCGTCTTACAATGCGTCAAACTTGTTGACACTTGTTTATAACGAGCGTCAGCGTGAGTTCTTGGGTGAGTATAAACGTTGGTTCGATCTGGTTCGTTACGCCGAAGCAGAAAATAGTACAGAGACCGCGCTGTCCATGATGGGAGCCAATCGTTCCTTGCAAACCCGTTTGCGTCAATTGAGTTCTTTCTACAATCCGGTTTATGAGAACGAGATGAAGAAGAATCCGAACTTAGTTCAGAATCCGGCTTGGAACTCTTCGATAAGTGTTAATTAAAATATCAGGAAAAGATGAAAACCAAAATAAATTCACGTGTCTGGGGCTCATTGGTAGCGTTCTCCCTCTTATTGGGCGTGTCTTTTGGCGTTATCAGCTGTAAAGACGAAATTGACGCTTCTAATTTGGTGACGAAAACCGAGCCTACGGTGTGGGACTACCTGGATTCGGTTGATGTCTATTCAGATTTTACCGATATCTTGCAAATCGTGAGGACCGGCGAAGGCGAAAACACGTCGTCCTTGTCCAGCCTGCTTGCCTCATACGGAAATTATACGTGCTTCGCACCGAACAACGAGGCTATACGTAAATATGTTTTGCAGCAGACAGACAGCACGACGTCGGACTGGCATCAGTTGCTGAAAACCGATTCTCTGGCAGTTGTGGTCATCGCGTACAACTGTATTATCGATAATGGAGATGAGACCGCTTATGCTTTGGGCGATTTCCCGACCAACGGGGGAACTTTCGCTTTGCCTAACTTGAACAACCGTGCTTTGTCCTGTCAGCTTCTGGACAATGGCAATTACCAGATTAACGGGGCGGCCGTAGTTGATCGCCCTGACGTCAGATTAGGTAACGGTTATGTACAGGGTGTAGACGCAGTAATCTCATTGTCGACGAAGAGCGTGGCCGATTTGATTATCGATGCTCCGAACATGAAGATTATGTCATACTTGATGCAACAGACGGGTTGGGCCGATTCATTGGTGCGTCCCCGTAATGACGATTCATATAGTACGGATGGTTATCCTGAAAGCGCTAAGGTGCAGTCAAATACTCCGGCGATAGAAATTATACAGCATCGCTATTTGGGCTTTACTGGATTTGTGGAGACAGACGATGTATATGCCGATGCAATAGGCGTGTCGCCGGTTGTGGATGAAACCACGGGTGAACTTACGAACGGTGCTCAAATCCTTACAGCCCTGAATACCTATATGCAGCAGCAGGGCAGTCCTTACGGCACGTCAGCCGAAGGCGACTTGACCAATCCCGATAATCCCGTTAATCGTTTTGTCGCTTACCACTTCCTGAGAGGTTCATTGCCTTATAGTGATATGGTGCTGCACTTTAACGAGTTCGGATATTCGTATGGCGATCTGACAAATCCGCAGACGCAGACGTTGACGATCGACGTATGGGATTACTATCAGACGATGGGCAAGTACTCCCGTCTGATGAAGATAACCCGTGACGTGGAAGACCCGGAGATTCCTTTGTACATCAACCGAAAGCAGCCTTATCAGAATGGTCGCAATGACAATTATAAGCATGATGGTGAGGCTACGGTGCGTGGGGCGAAGATAAGTGCTGAAAACCGTTATACTTCTCCCGAGACGGGTGAGACGGTTTCAGTGCCGAATAATGCCGAGAACGGTTATTATTATCCTATCGATGAGATCCTCATGTACACGAACACTGTTTCGCATAACGTGCTGAACGAACGTATTCGCTTCGACCTGGCCACTGTAATGCCGGAGCTCTGGTCTGCTGATGGAAAGGGACGAGCACATAGTAATTACTATTTTACGAACGATTTTTTCGATAACCTGATTAATATCACCGATGAGACGAACCTGTTCTATATCCGCGACGGATTCTCAGGTGCATCCAGCAGTCCGAACGGTCAGGCCTGGAAGGACTTGCATGGAGACGAGGTGCTGTTGTCGGGAGTGTATGATATTACCATCAAGCTGCCGCCCGTACCCTACGACGGAAACTACGAGATCCGCATGTCACAGTCCAATAACCCCTTACGTGGTATGGCTCAGATTTACTTCGGCGAGAATCCTCAGCAAATGACGCCGGTAGGTCTGCCTGTCGATATGCGTATCGGTCAGTATGGCGGAACGTCGAAACCCGCTGATGACGTGTACATGTCTATACCTTGGGAGCCCGATGTGGCTGACGACGAGACGAACCTGCAAGTCGAGCGCAACCTGCGGAACAAGGGGTATATGAAAGGACCTAAGTACTTTGGCTGGACTCCCAGCTCTCCGGTCCGGAATCACAGTGCGTCTTTGCGCCGCATTATTTACACGAGTATACCCATGCAGGCGGACAAGACTTATTATATCCGAATTAAGTCGGCACTTGACGATTCAACCGCACAGTTCCCCTTGGATTATTTCGAGTTTGTTCCGACCATCATGGTAGACCAGGGAACCGAGGATATTTGGTAACTTAGATAAAATAGGTTATGAAGAGTAAAGCTCAAATGAAGAATATAGTAGGCAGTCTGTTCCTAATGGGGGCAGCTGCATATGGTGTCACCGCGTGCAGTGATGACCATTTCGACGTGGTCGTTTCCGGCACCTCATCCGCGTCGTTGATGGAAAACATGAAATCGCAACCTGACTTGAAGAGTTTTGTTACGATTCTGGAGAAGACGCGCGTGATGCGCACAGACAATGACAAAAACGCTACGATAAGCTATGCCGACCTCCTGTCGCAAGACCAGAATTTCACGGTGTGGGCTCCCGTTGACGGAAGCAGTACAAGTTCGTACGTGCAGCGTTATTTGGACCTCTTGGAAGAGGCCAGTCAGGTCGAAAAAAGCGATCCCGAGCGTTTTCGCGAATTGAACTGGCAAGTTGAGAACCAGTTAGTGCGCAATCATATAGCACGGGCCAACTACGAGTCGACACCGACCTCCCAGATGGTTCGTTTGATGAACAACAAGCGGTGCGAGTACACTGCCTCTGAAAATACTTTTAACGGTATCAAGCTGAGGGGAAGTGTCATTCCTGCCAGCAATGGAGTGCTGCACTTGCTCGAATCGCCGTCTCCTTATGCCTATAACATCTATGATTATTTGGCAGAGAATCCGCAGTGGTCGGACTTCAATGACTATGTGCATTCTCAGGATACTACCATATTCAACCCCAGTTCAAGTATTGAGGGTGCCATTGTCGATGGTGAGATGGTCTATGTCGATTCAGTGTTTTATACGTCTTCTCCTCTTACGAGCTACTTAGGAAGCATCAGTAGTGAGGATAGTACGTATGTCGGAGTTGTGCCTGACAATGCGGCATGGAACAGCGCTTATGAGAAGTATAAGTCTTATTTTGAGTACGGTGACTCCTATGCTTATCAGTTTGATACGGAGAAGGGGGCATTCAATTATACCGGAAACCAGGCTTATAAACCGAACGTCGACTCCCTGCAAGAGACGAGAACAAAGGAAGCCATTTTGGGAAGTATTATGTTCAGCGCTACGCAGATACCGAGCATCGATGTGACCGACTCGGCCAGTGTTGTCAATACGATGTTGACTGCGGATTCTCTCCGTTCAACTACGTTCCGTTACGTGTACAACAGTAATCCCGGCGGAAGGAACCCCTATTTCGGTAATGCAGTGCCGCTCCGTGCGTCGAATGGTTATTTGTTCTCAGTGAGTGATCTGAACCTTGATGCTGCGAAGACATGGCAGGATGAAATTAATCTCGAAGGAGAGAACCTGCCCCAGGTCTATCTGTCAGGAGGCGACGCTTCTATCATTAACTTAGACGAGTATACGCGCAACGATACGATATCCGGTATTGTGCATGGAGACGCCTATGCACGTTATGACCGCGGAAATAGCCGTAGCTCAATGTACGTCGAGTTTCCTTTGAACAACGTGTTGAGCGCCAAGTATGATATCTATGCCGTTCTCCTCCCGTCGAATATCAATACAAACTATTCGGATACGTTGCAGAGTGGGGAAGTGGAGGACATCGTATTTAATGCCGCTATTTACCTAGATACCGATGCGTCGTCGCGTCCTACCATGGAAGCGGAGGACCTGAGAGCTTCGCAGGATTCCGTAACCCATGTTCTCCTGTTTAAGGATTTCAGGTTTCCCAAGTCCTATTATAACTTGGAGGTAGCTTCTTTCCCGCGTTTACGTCTGACATTGCCACGTTTGACTTCGGGTGAAGTCAGCCGCTGCGAAGCCTTGAATATCGACCGAATCTATTTGGTTCCGAAAGGTAATGACTAAGTGTTCTTGTTAACTAATAAACTACTGACGATGAGAAATAAAAATAAAATAGGAATGGTGCAAGGAACTTTGCGCGTAGGTCTCTGTCTGTTCATGTTATCAGGAACGTGCGGGGTATCGGCGCAAACGTCAGATTCCGCAGAGACCGAAAGTGTCGCAGCCGCACCTTCGGCGTCGAAAAAAACTGCCGATAAATACGTGATGCGTGAGATTTCCGGTACAGTGCTCGACGCTGCAACGAAAACTCCGATGGCCGGTGTCCGCGTTCAGGCATTGGACAACGTGCTCTATACCGCAATGACGGACGAGAATGGCCACTATGTGTTGAGAGCCCCGGATTTCGTAACGACGTTGTATATCTCTTGTCCGGACTATAATTCACAGCAGGTGGCCGTGAAAGGTACAACGGGCCAGGACGTGCAGTTGTATAGCAGTAAACTGACGCCCGTCTCATTTTATGGCCCGAAAACGGCCGTAGTCTCCACGCCGAGTACGGTGATTGAGAATTCGAGTGCGATTTCTGTGGAAAATGAAGTAGAAAACACGCTGAACAGTACGTTGCGCGTCGTGTCTCGCGGCGGCCTGCCGGCTCAGGGTGCAGCTTTATTTATCAACGGTATAAATTCGTTGAACTCCATCGCCCAGCCACTGGTTGTGGTAGACGGTGTGATATGGGATATGCAGTATGACCGTGAGGCTTTGCATGACGGCTATTACAATAACCTTTTCAACTTGCTCGATGTAGAAGATATTGAGTCGGTCCGTGTGCTTAACAATGGAATCGCTTTGTACGGTGCAAAGGCTTCGAATGGTGTGATTGAGATAACGACGAAGCGTGGAAAGAGCATGGCCACGCGTATCAACATCCGAGTTTACGGCGGG
>ULXT01016769.1_pt1 | contig 16960 bp, 13 predicted proteins | sample 1961571 | NCBI WGS metagenome assembly ULXT01 (sample SAMEA4835846, study PRJEB28245) | human gut metagenome | biome: gut microbiome; material: fecal sample | place: Denmark | collected 2008
GCAGTCTGAGATGAAAATTTCGGGCTGCTTTTCTTTTTAATTTTTCCCTTGTCCATCAGGAACGCCGGGAACTGAAATGCTGCAAAACTCAGCGGCGGGGCTGACTGTTTTAACTACTGTTTAAGACTTTGTGCTTTTCTGTTCATAAACTTCTGGTATCCTGTACACAACGAAACGAGAAAGAGGAAGCTTTATGAACGCCGAACTCACCTTCCTGACCGCCCTGCAATCCCTGCACAGCCCCATGCTGGATGGAAGCATGGGGCTTATTACCCGTCTGGGAGACTCCGGTGTTCTCTGGGTGACGCTGACAGCGCTGCTGCTGGTGTTCCGCAAAACGCGGCGGGTCGGCTGCGTGCTGGCAGCGGCGCTCCTCATCGACGCTGTCCTCTGCAATCTTCTTCTCAAGCCGCTGGTGGCCCGCGTCCGTCCATGCGACATCCTCACGGAGGTACAGCTGCTTATCCCGCACCCGGACGATTTCTCCTTCCCTTCGGGCCATACGGCGGCGTCCTTCGCCTCGGTGACAGCCCTCTGGCTGGCCGGGAAAAAGCAGTGGGCGATGGCGGCTCTGCCGGTAGGTGTTCTCATCGCATTCTCGCGGATGTACCTCTGTGTCCATTACCCGACGGATATTCTGGGTGGTGTCATTTTGGGAGCTGCTTGTGGATGGGCGGGAGCATGGCTCGTAAAGAAAGCAGAGCGACGAATGGCCATCCCGCGGAGCTAAAAAAGAAGAAGAGACCGCTGTGCAGCAGCTTGCTGTACCGCGGTCTCTTTTGTTATGAGGCAGACCCGCTTATCTGAGGGAACATCCCGGTTTTCCGCAAAAGCCCAAAAGACATGCAGGCAACTCAATGCATCCCCCAAAATTTGGCCTCGAAAAAAGAAAAGCACCGTACTTCATGCGAAGTACAGTGCTTTTTTGGTGGAGAATAGCGGGATCGAACCGCTGACCTCTTGCATGCCATGCAAGCGCTCTCCCAGCTGAGCTAATCCCCCATAGCTGGCGTGTCATTCCTGACGACGCATATTATTATACCAGCCAAAAGGAGAGTTGTCAATAACTTTTTTATTTTTTGTGAGCGACGCTGCGGCGGGTGCTGCGCTTGTAGTAGAACAGGTACTGCTGTACGATGCCAGCCTGCTGACCATAGGAAGGAAAAGGGTCGCGGCCGCCGAATTCCTCATCAATGAGTCGCTGTATCCAAACATCAATGGGAGCCATCGCGGTACGGCCATAGCCAAAGAGGCAGACGCAGTTTGCTACCTTTTTGCCGACGCCGTCCAGCTCGAGGAGGCGGGAAAAGAGAGCGTCGTCGGGCAGCGCTGCCAGAGCACCGAGGTCGAGTGTGCCGCTGGAAGCCTGTGCGGCAGCGTTCTGGATGTAACGGGTGCGGTAGCCCAGACCACAGCCCATCAGCTGCGCTCCAGAGAGGCCGCAGAGCTGCTGCGGGGTGGGGAAGAGGAAGACTTCATCGCCTTCGGCACTGAGCGGTTCGCCGCAGCACCGGGCAAGGCGTTCTACGGCGGTGCGGATGGCCGGAATGCTCTTGCGCTGGGAGATAAGAAAGGTGATGAGCATTTCCCATGGGTCCTGATGCAGGATTCGGATGCCCTGCCCGAAATCGAGCGATTTGTCCAGATAGCTGCTCTGTCCCGCCAAGCTGCACCGCAGCGCGGCATAGTTCCGGCCCAAATCAAAGTAGTTGGCCCAGCACTCCCAATCTGAGCCATACCATGCAGCGTCGTATTGCCCAGCGCCCAGCGGAGTCAGATAAAGGAGTGCGCCGCCGGAAAGAAAACGGTAGCGCCCGTCGGCCAGTTTCTGCGGCCGGAAGCACTGGCCGCTTTCGATGATCTTGTCGAGGTCAAAGTCGTCCTGGATGGTGACGAGCTGATGGGTAAGGGGACGGTATGCATGGAAAACTCCTTTTTGGAAAAATTGTGGCGATGCCCGATTCGAGGTGGAAACTGATTTCTATCCGTACCCTTTGCGGGGAGGGCAACCTTGATGCTGAAAAGATCGGCGTGGTTGTGACAATTTCTATCTACGCCCTCGGTGAAGAGGACGACTTGGTTACGCCTTTGAGAACCGCGATATGATTATTATGTTATTCTATCCACACCCCTCAAATAGGAGCGACTTCAAGTTGAAGAATGCACCGGGGAACACAAATTGATTTTAACCAACGTCTTTAAGAGACGGAATTGTAGGTCAAAATACTCGGTTCCTTAGAGAGCGCATGGCAACAACTTAATAAGAGTTTACCATATTTTTGTGTCGATTTCTACCTGCGCCCTCCGCGAGGAGGGCGACCGAGCACACTGTTGTACTTGTCTGCTCCTGCGTTATTTCTATCCACGCCCTCCGCGAGGAGGGCGACGTACGCCCTGCCCAAGGTTGAGGCATTCGCCCAATTTCTATCCACGCCCTCCGCGAGGAGGGCGACCTCAACCCCGAACAGTGTGAGGTGCTGCTGCACGAATTTCTATCCACGCCCTCCGCGAGGAGGGCGACACGAGCTCCGTCTCATTAGCGGCTGCCGCTTTCTATTTCTATCCACGCCCTCCGCGAGGAGGGCGACCCATCGGTGTGCCGGGGGCCTCAATGTTCAAGCCGATTTCTATCCACGCCCTCCGCGAGGAGGGCGACGCTTTGTCGAGTTCTTCATCGGCAAGCTGGCAGAATTTCTATCCACGCCCTCCGCGAGGAGGGCGACCAAGGCCCAAGATCTGAAGCGGGCCATCGAACTGATTTCTATCCACGCCCTCCGCGAGGAGGGCGACGGGTGCGCTTTCTCAGGTCATCGCAGCGACACAATTTCTATCCACGCCCTCCGCGAGGAGGGCGACACCGCAGCGACATGGCACAGGCGGCCACCATCCAATTTCTATCCACGCCCTCCGCGAGGAGGGCGACCCGGGTCGAGACCGTCGTAGGCGGTGGTCAGGGCATTTCTATCCACGCCCTCCGCGAGGAGGGCGACATGCGGGCGAGGCTCTGCGAGTAGGTAGCGTAATTATTTCTATCCACGCCCTCCGCGAGGAGGGCGACCTGATCAGATTGCTCTGCATGGCGAACTCCGCGATATTTCTATCCACGCCCTCCGCGAGGAGGGCGACGGCGCAACTTGCCGCCCTGACCGCCGAACTGGAGGATTTCTATCCACGCCCTCCGCGAGGAGGGCGACCGAGTACCCCGCCACCGTGGTCGTCCGTGGCCCATTTCTATCCACGCCCTCCGCGAGGAGGGCGACCGGCTCTTCCCGGTGACCTCCTTGTACTTTTTTTCATTTCTATCCACGCCCTCCGCGAGGAGGGCGACTACTTTGCAAACTCTGCAAAATATCAGATCACGCTATTTCTATCCACGCCCTCCGCGAGGAGGGCGACGCGGGCGGCAACAGGCGTTAAAGCTGACATCTTATTTCTATCCACGCCCTCCGCGAGGAGGGCGACGTACGCACCCTGCATCTTCAGGCCGTGCCGGAGATTTCTATCCACGCCCTCCGCGAGGAGGGCGACCATCGTGCAGCAGCAGGGCGGCTGGGGCAAGTTATTTCTATCCACGCCCTCCGCGAGGAGGGCGACCTCCTTGTAGGCATCCCGCCGACCGTCCGAGTAATTTCTATCCACGCCCTCCGCGAGGAGGGCGACCGCCGTCCAAAGACATTCTGATGGGATTGCCCTTATTTCTATCCACGCCCTCCGCGAGGAGGGCGACTGCAAATCTTGGCGAACAAGCAATCCTCAAAAAGATTTCTATCCACGCCCTCCGCGAGGAGGGCGACGGGTGCAGCATTTCTTGCATGGTGGGGAGCGGAATTTCTATCCACGCCCTCCGCGAGGAGGGCGACTCAAGCGTCAAATAAGAGCCATCGTCCGAAGCCATTTCTATCCACGCCCTCCGCGAGGAGGGCGACCGAGTCTGGCACATCTCTTGATAAAGCCAGTCCGATTTCTATCCACGCCCTCCGCGAGGAGGGCGACAGATTGATGATGTATTCAAGTATTTTGCAAGTAAATTTCTATCCACGCCCTCCGCGAGGAGGGCGACTCGCCCGCTGCCGCTGCCCCGCCCGCGCGAAAAGAATTTCTATCCACGCCCTCCGCGAGGAGGGCGACAGCCGCGCGCAGGGCGGGAGGCTGGAAGAACAGATAATTTCTATCCACGCCCTCCGCGAGGAGGGCGACGGAGGCGCAGACGATGGCTGACATCCAAACGCTATTTCTATCCACGCCCTCCGCGAGGAGGGCGACGGGAATTTGCCTTAAAAATATTACTGAGAAAGGAGATTTCTATCCACGCCCTCCGCGAGGAGGGCGACGCTGAACACCAGACCGCCCTTCAGGTCCTTAATCAATTTCTATCCACGCCCTCCGCGAGGAGGGCGACCACCCGATATGTCACTGTGGATGCCGCTGAACTATTTCTATCCACGCCCTCCGCGAGGAGGGCGACGTCCGCACTTCGCCGGGCAAAGAAATCTGAGGATATTTCTATCCACGCCCTCCGCGAGGAGGGCGACTCCATCTACAAGACCAACGCCGACTTACAGACAATATTTCTATCCACGCCCTCCGCGAGGAGGGCGACGGCGTGATCGTGACCCCGAGGTGGTGGACCCTGTATTTCTATCCACGCCCTCCGCGAGGAGGGCGACCTCCACGATCTCCATCGAATTCGGCAGCGTCATATTTCTATCCACGCCCTCCGCGAGGAGGGCGACGGGGTTGAAGTCTTTGTGCCGGAGGTTTCGGAGATTTCTATCCACGCCCTCCGCGAGGAGGGCGACGTGAAAACCACAATAGATAGGGGTGGCAAGCAATATTTCTATCCACGCCCTCCGCGAGGAGGGCGACCAACCACATCTTTTTCTTTCCACATTCTTTCCAATTTCTATCCACGCCCTCCGCGAGGAGGGCGACCAAAGCGGCTGTTGTAGACATCTTCCAGCACAGAATTTCTATCCACGCCCTCCGCGAGGAGGGCGACAGTGTGTCGTGGACGATTGGCCGAGCCGAGGTCAAATTTCTATCCACGCCCTCCGCGAGGAGGGCGACGCACGACAAGGGCCTACAGCGCCGCGTAAAGGAGTATTTCTATCCACGCCCTCCGCGAGGAGGGCGACGGCAGGATATTTTCTACGATTTGCAGGCCGAGCCATTTCTATCCACGCCCTCCGCGAGGAGGGCGACGGTTTACTTACAAAACCGCTGCTTTTGTTTGGGTATTTCTATCCACGCCCTCCGCGAGGAGGGCGACGTGGTGGCTGTGGGGGCAAAACTGACAGACCGACAATTTCTATCCACGCCCTCCGCGAGGAGGGCGACGTGAGCGAAGGTGCAGAAAATCAGCGAGATCCTATTTCTATCCACGCCCTCCGCGAGGAGGGCGACATCTCCCGCTCCGGGAATGAGCTGCACCCCACGCAATTTCTATCCACGCCCTCCGCGAGGAGGGCGACCAGAAGTCGACCGGCAGCATCGGCACCGAGAGAAAATTTCTATCCACGCCCTCCGCGAGGAGGGCGACCGCCTTCACGGACGTGATCGTCAAGAGGTACATCAATTTCTATCCACGCCCTCCGCGAGGAGGGCGACCTGCGTAGGCTGCGGCCGTCTGGCCCGTGGGGCCTATTTCTATCCACGCCCTCCGCGAGGAGGGCGACGGCCGGCGAGAGCGTAAGGCGCACATACCTTTGGATTTCTATCCACGCCCTCCGCGAGGAGGGCGACTTGGGTGAGCTGTACAAGCAGCTTCTTCAGCTCGATTTCTATCCACGCCCTCCGCGAGGAGGGCGACGCCGGGTCCTCGCGGTAATGCAGGGGCTTGTCCCAATTTCTATCCACGCCCTCCGCGAGGAGGGCGACAAGGCGGGAGAACCAGTGACCATTCCACTGACCGATTTCTATCCACGCCCTCCGCGAGGAGGGCGACTTAGAGACCAAAACGTAGACAATCCGGCAATAAACATTTCTATCCACGCCCTCCGCGAGGAGGGCGACATGCAGACTACGCAAGCGCAAAGACTGGTCAACGCATTTCTATCCACGCCCTCCGCGAGGAGGGCGACTGACCAGCAAGCTGAAATCGACTCCTACCTAGAGATTTCTATCCACGCCCTCCGCGAGGAGGGCGACCGAAGCACTCAACCCGGAAAATTGGATAAAACAATATTTCTATCCACGCCCTCCGCGAGGAGGGCGACATACCATGGTTTTGCCTTTTTGTCAAGAGGTTTTTATTTCTATCCACGCCCTCCGCGAGGAGGGCGACGTTGATGGTGATGCGCGTACCGCCCAGATACTCTGATTTCTATCCACGCCCTCCGCGAGGAGGGCGACCACCATCAACATGAGTCAAGTCATCCAGACCAGCGATTTCTATCCACGCCCTCCGCGAGGAGGGCGACCGAAAACGAAAAGACTGGTCTACGCGGATGGAATTAATTTCTATCCACGCCCTCCGCGAGGAGGGCGACCATCCGGCATGACCATACCTACCAGCAAGGGCTCATTTCTATCCACGCCCTCCGCGAGGAGGGCGACTGGCAACACACAAGCGCAGACAAAGCGTTTAACATTTCTATCCACGCCCTCCGCGAGGAGGGCGACTAAGACAAAACTAAAATACGAAGATTTAATGTACAATTTCTATCCACGCCCTCCGCGAGGAGGGCGACTGCGGACAATGCACCGGATGCAGGCTGCGAAAACATTTCTATCCACGCCCTCCGCGAGGAGGGCGACCCGGCCTCGGTCGGTTTTGCTGTTGCGGTTTCTCGATTTCTATCCACGCCCTCCGCGAGGAGGGCGACTCTGCGTCGGGCTCGACTTTCGGTTTTTCTTTCAATTTCTATCCACGCCCTCCGCGAGGAGGGCGACGGGATTTAATCAAGTCCCAAGACTGGACATCACAAATTTCTATCCACGCCCTCCGCGAGGAGGGCGACTACTGACACTCGACCAGACGATTGACCAGCAAGCTATTTCTATCCACGCCCTCCGCGAGGAGGGCGACTTGCGGGATGCCCTACGGGACGCAGCCCGAGACGATTTCTATCCACGCCCTCCGCGAGGAGGGCGACTCGCATATATCACAGGGCTGGCCGTAAAGGCTGAATTTCTATCCACGCCCTCCGCGAGGAGGGCGACCTCCGCTTCTTTGGCTGCGGGCTTCGGATCCATATTTCTATCCACGCCCTCCGCGAGGAGGGCGACATCACGATCCCGTGGCACCTCCGCGGATCCACCGGAAATTTCTATCCACGCCCTCCGCGAGGAGGGCGACTTCATAGATAGATTCGATCCCCTGCCTCGTCAGATTTCTATCCACGCCCTCCGCGAGGAGGGCGACGCCAGCGCGGCCACCGGAGAGGAGAGCGTCGAGATTTCTATCCACGCCCTCCGCGAGGAGGGCGACCTTTTTGAGCGCTGTGGCCGCTATACTTCGTTGCATTTCTATCCACGCCCTCCGCGAGGAGGGCGACGTCTGTGTGTTGTTCCGCCATACTCTCCGGATGCATTTCTATCCACGCCCTCCGCGAGGAGGGCGACCGGAGAGCGGAGAGCCTCAACAATAACTATTTCCTATTTCTATCCACGCCCTCCGCGAGGAGGGCGACGCGCCTACGCGGAGGTCATCCGGGACATGGACGGATTTCTATCCACGCCCTCCGCGAGGAGGGCGACTCTCGAAGTGCTCCCAGAGCAGCCGCGACGGCACATTTCTATCCACGCCCTCCGCGAGGAGGGCGACTTTTCGGCGTTGTGTACTCCACGGGTTCGGCCCAATTTCTATCCACGCCCTCCGCGAGGAGGGCGACCACCAACCGAACCGAAAGGAGAAACCCGAAATGCTATTTCTATCCACGCCCTCCGCGAGGAGGGCGACCCCCATAGCCCCGGCAGCCCGCCGGGGCAAACCTATTTCTATCCACGCCCTCCGCGAGGAGGGCGACCAAGATGCCGCCCGTGAAACCATCGCCAACCTTGTATTTCTATCCACGCCCTCCGCGAGGAGGGCGACGTAGTGATGCTTCTTCAGCTCCACCACCAGATTTGATTTCTATCCACGCCCTCCGCGAGGAGGGCGACTGACCGTCTGGCCGCCGAGTATCATCTGGATGAGCATTTCTATCCACGCCCTCCGCGAGGAGGGCGACGGTCGAGTATCCGCCGCCGCCCATGTTTGGGCTATTTCTATCCACGCCCTCCGCGAGGAGGGCGACCTTTTTCCCTGCATCATGCCGGACCACATATACCGATTTCTATCCACGCCCTCCGCGAGGAGGGCGACCATGTCTGGGCAGAGCCTTTTGCGTCAAGTTCAGATTTCTATCCACGCCCTCCGCGAGGAGGGCGACGGATAGCTGGTGTCGTACCAGTCAACGCGGAACTATTTCTATCCACGCCCTCCGCGAGGAGGGCGACCCGACCACCATGAAGATGCAGGCCAGCCATTCAGGATTTCTATCCACGCCCTCCGCGAGGAGGGCGACTGACCGCCGGAATGCCTTCATTCACGATAAAGCCATTTCTATCCACGCCCTCCGCGAGGAGGGCGACGGTAATCCTGCTGCATTTCGTAGGTCATCGCATCATTTCTATCCACGCCCTCCGCGAGGAGGGCGACCTTACTTCATCAGGGTAGCAGCCTTGTTGCAGAATTTCTATCCACGCCCTCCGCGAGGAGGGCGACCCAGGATGCCAGCGGGGGATTTTCATTTCAGTGCAATTTCTATCCACGCCCTCCGCGAGGAGGGCGACCAAAGGCGTATGTTGCCGGTGCGGTCGGAAGATCATTTCTATCCACGCCCTCCGCGAGGAGGGCGACCCAGCGCTTTGAGCAGGTGCGCGGCACCAGCGGAATTTCTATCCACGCCCTCCGCGAGGAGGGCGACGGCACCTTCATTACGTCTGAGGTCGGGGCCGGGAATTTCTATCCACGCCCTCCGCGAGGAGGGCGACCACCCGCCACCTTGCTGCCGACACCGAGGACGGTAATTTCTATCCACGCCCTCCGCGAGGAGGGCGACCAACCTCGCCGGTCTTACAGTCGTGGTGGACGTTATTTCTATCCACGCCCTCCGCGAGGAGGGCGACTTTTTGTTATACTCCATGATGGCGGCGACAGATCCATTTCTATCCACGCCCTCCGCGAGGAGGGCGACCTCTGGTCCGGAACGCAGAGGCTTTTACGGATCCATTTCTATCCACGCCCTCCGCGAGGAGGGCGACACCGTTATGAAGATAGTCACTTGATGGGACACGGTATTTCTATCCACGCCCTCCGCGAGGAGGGCGACAGCAAAAACAGAGACAAAATCTCTATTTTCAAACAAATTATACAACATTCTGCACGAATTTAGAAGAGCCTTGATTTACAACGGGTCAAAGAGCTATCCTAATCATGCAAAATGACACAAAAATCCGGTGCGAAGGTGCCGGAAAAATGCTGAGAACTCGCCCTTCGCACCGGGGCGGGAAACTCAGAACAACAGCAGGCCGTCCTGCTCGAAGGGCGGATGAACGCCGACATGCTCCACCTTGCTCTTATAGCTGTTGCCCAGCTGGTAGAAGCGCAGACTGTCCAGCGCAGGGTCGATGAGGGCCGTCAGCTCCGCCTTGAGAACGGCATACTGCGCGGCATCCAGCAGACACTCAAACACGGAGTTCTGCACCCGCTGGCCGTGGTCCACACAGCGCTTGGCGACTTTGCGCAGACGTTTGCGCCCGGCAGGAGTTTCGGTATTGACGTCGTAGGTGATAAGGACCAGCATACACATCCCTCACTTCCAGAAAAATGGCGGGTAAAGCTCCATATCGCCCCGCAGGGTGCGGGCCAGAAGCAGAGCCTGCACATAAGGCACGAGGCCCCACGGAAGCTTTTCGTTCAGGAACGGGTGGGTGATAGTCTCCTGCTTGCGGGTCTGCCACCCGCCCAGAAAGGCGCGGCGGCCCTCATCGGTGAGAAGGACGGCCCCGTTCTCCTGCTTCTGGAAATGCTTCGGCGTCATGATTTTCTGGTTGATGCAGGAGAGCACGAAGCGGTCGGCATAAACTGCACGCAGCTCTTCCATGAGGTCGAGGGCGAGGCTCCTGCGCCCGGGCCGGGCGCGGTGGAGAAAGCCGACGTAGGGGTCGAGGCCCACACTCTGAAGAGCCGCCGTGCAGTCGGAGGCCAGAAGCGAATAAGCGAAAGAGAGCAGGGCATTGGTATTGTCCAGCGGCGGGCGGCGGCTCCGGCCTGCGAAAGAAAAATCATCGTGCTGCTGCAGGATGAGTGAATCAAAGCAGTCGAAATACCGCTGTGCCGCCTCGCCCTCCAGACCGCGAAGCTGGTCGAGGTCGTCGCACTCTTCGATGAGGGGCAGCGCCGCCGCCAGCTGGGCGCTGGTGCGCTTGAGCTGTTCCACTGGCACCCGCTGGGGGTGGTCGCGGGTGGCCCGTTCCAGCACCCAGCGGGCGTTATAGACTTTGCCCAGGATGAAATTGCGCGCATAGAGACAGCTCTCTGCCTCGCTGTCTGCGATGCGGTACTGGGTCTGCCGCAGCAGGACGTTGCCCCGCTCTTCGCCTACGGCCCGGGCCAGAAAGCGGCCCTGCGGGCTGAAAAAGCTTAAATCGACCCCGAGGCTGGTGCATTTACCCATCAGGGCAGGGCTTGCGCCGGGATAGCTGAAGCAGACGATGCCTTCCAGCGTGTGGAGCGGGACCCGGCCAATTTCAGCCTTGTTGCAGAGCAGGACGATGTTCTCCCCCTCGAGGGAAAGGTAGGCGTCCTTGTTGAGGACGTAGAGCGTGTTCAAAAACTTTCTCATGGCACAGCCTCCTGCATCTCGTCCAGATGGGCGCGGAGATAGGCTTTCGGGTCGGCACGCTGATACAGCACGGGGAGGCAGAGCTCTTTGAGGGAGCAGGCGCTGCAGTGGGTGCCGGGCTTCGACTTGGGGGTATAGCCCCGGGCAAAATAGGCGTGCATCTCGTCGGCCATCTTCTGGGTGGTCTGGCGCAGTTCTTCGGTCAGCGGCACGACCTCCCGCCGCCGCGTTTCCTCGTAGAAGAGCGCACCCTCCTGGATGCTGCACACCAGCATCTCTTCCAGCGCCATGGCCTGTGCGCAGAGCTGCAGCCGGTCAGCGTCGCTGGCCTTGGCGCGGCCATGCTTGTACTCGACAGGCATGGGCTTCCAAAGCCCTTCCGTGCTTTGCAGGGGGATGCCCTCCGGGTCGGCCCGGAACTCGACGACATCGCAGTTTCCGCTCAGGCCCAGCCGACGGCTGACCACCTGCATCCCTCGGGTGATGAGCAGGCCGCCGCGCCGTTCGGTCTGGTCTGCGTCATGGCAGCGGGCGTGGTCGAGCTGGCCTTCGACGGTGCGGCGGTTCTCCGCCCACTGCTGTTCCAGATGGATGAGCGCCCACTGGCGGCGGCAGAAGCAGAAGTGCTGGATGCCCGACAGGGGCAGCCAGTCGTCTGCGCCGCCCATCAGGACAGCCTCTCGCAGGTGACTCCTTCCGGCAGAGTGTCTGCCACCGTGACGGTGTAGTCGCGGTAGCTGCGGGCGGCGTCCACATCGGGCTTGCGCTGGACGGCGACGGAGTCGAAGAGCTTATAGGCCGGGGCATTGCCCAGCTCAGAATCGTGCTTGAACACGATGAGCTCCCGCACGGCCATCTTGCCCCGGGCAGCGCTGTGGTCGTTCTCGAACATATTCAGAATGGCAGTCCACAGAAGTTTCAAATCATCCTCGGAGAAGCCGGTGGTCTTCCGGGCGAGGTTGGCCGAGACATAGCCCTCGGCGCGGTAGAGGGCGTAAGGCACGATGTGCTTGCGGCCCATCTCAGTACCCTTCTTCTCGGCATCGGCCTCGGTAGTGATGGCCACGCGGGTGATGGTGACTTCCTGCGGGACGATGGGATCCACCGAGCGGGCAAAGCTCAGCTGGACGGGGCCGCGCACCTGACCGCAGTTCAGCGCACCCTTGACGAAGGTGGTCATGACGGCACCGAAGGTGCGGATGTCGAAGTAGTTCTCACACATATAGTCCCGCAGCTTGGCATCGATGTCGGGGTCGGCTTTTTTGGCAGCTTTCAGGTCGGGGTCGATGCCCAGCGTGCTGATGGCCTCGGCATCGCTGCGGTTGAGGGGAACGCCGTCCTTGATGTAGATACGATAGCCTTTTTCGTCCTCTTTCAGGGTCTCGACATAGTTGCGGATCTTCCGCTTGAGGCAGACGTCGGTCACCAGACCGTAGCCCGTCTCGGGGTCGATACGGGGCATATTGCCTGCGTCGGGGTCGCCGTTGGGGTTGCCGTTCTCGACGTCGAACAGGATGACGAAATCATAGCGGTTCTTGATGGGCTCAGACATGGTTTATTCCTCCTCATTCTTTTTGGCGTAGCGTTTCTGGGTCTGGTGGTAGTAGCCGATCTCAAAGACACCCTGCTCCGGCAGGCTGAGCCGCGCCGGGAAGCCTGTCTCGGGCAGCTGGGCCATCAGCTCGGTGAGCTGTTTGCTGAAATGCACCTCGTTGGGGGTGCTCATCTTCTGCAGATGCTTCTGAGCCAGCTTGACCAGCGTAGGGAAGGCCGTTGCCGGGGTGGCACAGGCCGAGTTGAAGTACCGGTCTTTGATGGTGGCGTTGATGCCGGGATTGGCGATGCTCTGGATCGTCTCCAGCACAGAGAAGAGACGCCCCAGAACATAGGGGACATTGCTGCTTTCGTTCAGGCTCACGGTAAATACCTCCTTGTTGAGCTCGGTGGGGTAGTTGCGGAGATAATAGGCTTTCAGGATGGCGGCGCGGCCCCGGGTGACTTCCCGTTCGGCCCGGATGCGCAGAGTCACGCCATTGAGCAGGGTGGCGGGATAGGGTCCGCCGGTGAGGATGGCCCGGAGCAGGTCGCCCACCAGCTGGGGCGATGGAGTTTTGTCCCGGGATTTCTGGTTGACCGTCTCCTGCGCCAGCGCCCAGACCGACAGGTTTTCCCACTTGTCGAAGGCGGGGCGGGTGATGCTGAGCCGGTCGGCGTGGTCCTGCAGATTTTTGGCAAACTGTCCGAAACTGCTGTGCAGGAAGAACCGGACGGAGAGCCGGGCCGCGTTGGGCGAGATGCCCAGCACATAGAAGTTCTGGTTCGGGTCCAGCTTGTCATCGAGGAAGGAAACGGGGCGTCCTTGAGAAAGGGCTTTCAGTGCGGCGGCAAGGTCGCTTTCCGAGACGCCGCGCGCCTCGGCACCGCCGCAGAAAAACATCAGCATGGCGTTTGAGTAGGCGGGAGCGGCGTTTTCGGCCCAGCAGACGATGGTGGTGTCGCCGATGCGCTGGCAGCAGTTCCGGTCAGCCAGCAGCAGATTGAGGGCCGTGGTGTAGGCGAAGGCCGCGTACTCGCTGACAGGGGCGTTGGCACCCTGCTCATGGCCATAGGAGCAGAAAGCGGGCGCGTTGAAGGAGACCAGTGCCGCACCGGCGGCCTGTGCGCCCATCACACCCTTGATGGCGGGGTGGATGCGGGCGATGCCGGCTTCTTTGCCGGTGATGAGGCAGCGGGCCGTCTCGGCGTCTGCGTCGGAGGTGTCAAAGGCGGACTGCCATGCGGTCCGGATGGCGTCATCTGTGGTGGCCAGCCGGTCGCCGTCGGGGGATTCGTAGCCGAACACAAGATTCGCGTTGTTGTTCAGGTCGGCCCACTGCTCTGCCAGCAGCGGGTGGGTGGGGGCTGTATCCGGCTCCCAGCTGTCAAAAAAGGCGAGGATGGCTTTGGCGGCAGGGGAGTCCACGCCGTCGAGCACCTTGTGGTGGAGGGCGGCACAGGCCTCGAAGCACTGGCGGGAACGCTCGGGCTTGCCCTTTTCGTCTGCGCCCAGCAGATAGGACGTATTGTCGCACAAAAAGTTCGCGGCGACGCCGGAGGCGCGCTTGACCCGGTGGGGGACAGGAAGCTCACGGGGGGCGATGACGGTCTTTTTGCCCTTGGGGACTTCCTGCCGCAGGTCGTTGAGGGCGAGGAGCTGGCCGTCGGGGCCGAGGCGCAGTTCATAGCTGACTTTGAACTTACTGTCCCAGCCGGGGGCCTCCACCTTGCCCTGCTTCAAGAGCTGTTCATAATAGGCGGTGAGTGCTTGGAGTATCATGTAAACACCTCCACGTCCCGGCATTCCATCACGCCGTCCACCAGTTTTGCGCGGAAGAACTGGCTGCGGATGTTGGCCGAATCAGAGTAATCGAGGCTGTGGAGCATGAAGCCGAGGTCCTGCGTGACCTTCAGCGCCGGAATGCTGCCGCCCGGCCACTCCCGGAAGTTGGCCGGGAACTCCCGGCACCCGAAACAGGGCTGGTGATAGCACTGACCTTTGCGCAGGCGTCGGCGCAGGATGTCCTGGAACTTGCCGGGATTGTCGCTGGGGGCGGCCTTGTCCGTCAAATCGAAGTGGCACTCGATGACGTAGTGGACGTCCTGCAGGACCATCGCGGCCCGCTGCTGGATGTCCTCCGAGGTGTAGAGCACCGGCGGCGTGCCGCCTTTGGCCGCACTGAGGGCGGCGGAGGACAGCAGGGTGGACTTGACCTCGTTGCGCCGGATGTTGGTGAACCGGATGGGCCGCTGGGTGTATTCCTCGGTGGACGCTTCATCCTCGGGGTCAAGGTCGAAGGGCTTGAGAAGATAGATGCGGTCAACCGTATAACGCAGCCCGGGGTGCCAGTAGATGGCCTCCACAAGGCCCCGCGCAGCGGACGGGGTGATCATGTCGTAGCTCACGCGCTCGGTCTTCATTTCCGGACGAGTGAAACAGGCATAGTCGCCCCATACTTCAATGAGCATGGACATCAGCATCGCCTCCTTTCTAGGTGAAGTTGAATTTTCAGACTAAGATGAATGTTAGCCATTGCAACCACCTCTTCACTATTTTACTTCATTTATTTGATAATCGGATATGTCTCTATATCCTTTCTGAGCTTAGTATATTCTTTTTCGAAAGCGCTGTCAAGGAGTTATGAGGAATTATCTGGAAAATGTTGAAAAAAAGTTCGTTTTTCCGTATACTGTTGGTGTCGTTGGAGGTTTGGATGCCTCTGATGAGGATTGAAATATTTAATTGATGTCGGAGATGTCAAGGGGAAGCGGCAAAGCGGTGTATGCTTTGCCGCTTCTCTCTTTTTAGAAGTAAAGGCCGATGCCCGTCTCCACATCCATGGCAAGGCCGGTCTTTTCACTGTAGCAGCTGGTGTCGGTGAGGATGGCGGAACCATCGGGCCGCAGTTCCAGCGCCCCGGCGGCGTCGAGCTTGTCGAACTGGTCCTTATAGCAGGAGACGCTGTAAACGCCCAGCTTCCGCAGCAGCGTCCGGGTAACATGACCGCTGCGCAGCTGTTCACAGAGGGCTGCGCCCTCGCCGACGGGCAGATAGACCGTGCGGGCAGCGTTCTCGATGAGGCGGAATTCCTCCGCCACCTGTGCAAAGGGGAACTGGCAGCCCCGGATGCCCCGGAGAAAGGCATCCAGAATGCCGTGCTTGTCCACGGCGTCGGGGCCGCGCAGGTCGGAAAGCTCGTTGAAGTAGAGCTGAATGGCCCGGGGTGTGTCCAGTGTGTCCTGATGCCGGGCGGTGTAGTCCAGCGCGCTGACGTTCTGCCTGAGCATCTGGGGCGTGGAACACTCGTCCAGCCGGAACCGGTAGACGATGCTTTCCTCTGCGCCCCGCCGCCCCTCACGGTTGCAGCGCCCGGCAGTCTGTAAGAGCGAGTCAAGACCGCACTGCTCGCGGTAAGCGACGGGAAAATCCACGTCCACGCCCGCCTCGATGAGAGAGGTGGACACCACCCGGCAGGGTAGACCCTCTTTCAGCCGCTGGCGGATGTCGTCCAGCTGACGGCGGCGGTCGGCGGCGCAGAGCAGGGTGGTCAGGCAGTAGCTGCCCTCGGCGGGCAGAGCAGCGTAGAGCTGCTGGGCCGTCTTGCGGCGGTTGACCACGCAGAGCACCTGCGGTTGATTTGCCAGCCGGGAGGCGAACTCCTCCTGCGGCAGGGTGCCGAGGTCTTGCAGTGTGGTGCGCCGGAGCACTTCGTAGAGGCGGGCCGCGTCGGGTGTGATCTCCTGCGGGTGGAGCTCAGGCGCAAAGCGCCGGAACAGCGGCTCAAGGGCAGGCTGGGTGGCCGTGCAGAGGACGGCCGTGGAGTGGTAATGCTGGATGAGCTGGGCGATGGCACTGACGCAGGGGGCAAGGTAGTCGCCCGGGAGGGTCTGCGCCTCGTCGAAGATGATGACGCTGTCGGCGATGTTGTGGAGCTTGCGGCAGCGGCTGCTGTGGTTGGCGTAGAGCGACTCGAAGAACTGCACCGCTGTCGTCACCACGACGGGGGCGTCCCAGTTTTCGCTGGCCAGCATCTGGCGGTACTGGGCGGGGGTCAGGTCGTCCTGCTCAACAGTCTTGTACTCGGCGTTGGAGAAGTCGGCCAGAACATTTTCTGCGCCCAGCAGGCCCGAGAAGACGGCGGCGGTCTGGTCGATGATGGACATATAAGGGATGACGTAGATGACCCGCTTCATCTTCTGGGCGGCGGCGTGCTCCAGCGCAAAGGCGAGGGAGGCGAAGGTCTTGCCGCCGCCGGTGGGTACGGTGAGGGTGTAGAGCCCCTGCGGGCCGTGCGTGCCTTTCTCGAGGCAGGCACGGAGGACGGTGTTGCGCTGGACGCTGACGGGCGAGGGAGACTCGGCCCTGAGATAACGCTGCGCCTGTGCCGAGACGATGTCCCGCAGCGCAGCGATGTCCGTGCCGCTGCCCCGGGGTGCGGCCTTGCCGTCCATGAAGGTCTCGGTGTCGATGAAGTCGGCGTCCACGAGGCAGGAGTAGAGCATCCGGGTAAAGAACGCGAGGCTCAGCGGGTCGGCGCAGGCCCACGCGGGCGGCGTCGAGGCGGGGAGCGTTACTTCCTGCCAGCCGTCGTAGG
>ULXT01047997.1_pt1 | contig 16674 bp, 25 predicted proteins | sample 1961571 | NCBI WGS metagenome assembly ULXT01 (sample SAMEA4835846, study PRJEB28245) | human gut metagenome | biome: gut microbiome; material: fecal sample | place: Denmark | collected 2008
AGGGAGGGGGTGTATATTTTGAGACCCCCCCCTATACCTTTATATTTATGTTATATTCGTCTGATATTATGTTTTATTTAACATTAATGTTTGACTTTAACATAAATATTTTGAAAATCATATTTAATGATCTCATCAATTGCGCGTTCGATCTCTTTTTCGTTTTCTTCATCACTAAGCGAAGAAGAAGTAAAGCAAACTCGATCTAAGAACGAACAAGTGTTGTAATGTTTGTCTGTATCAAACCTAAACCACTCATCAAACTGATCTATTGGATCGAAAGGATTGTCTTTAGTTGTGATTGCAACAGACATTTAGTTACTTCCTTTCTTTCCATTCAAGTACTGATAGACAGTTGAAGGTGAGCAACCTAAAGCATTGGCTATCTCTTGGTTAGTGTACATACCAGATGCAGCCATAGACTTAAGCTTTGTAATCTTAGCCTGTGTCAATGTAACTGTAGACTTAGGCATAGCTTTAGCTCTAATAGAATCAGGATCAGAATAGCGCAATACTTTCTGTAACTGAGTACTTGAAATAGCGCCTGCCTGTATGGCTTCCCATTCCCTATCAGTAAGCTTAATACGTACCTTCTTACCAGAGGCGCCTACCTGTGCACGAGCGGCCTCTATGGCAAGCTGCTTTGTCTTCTTGTACAGCTTCTTATCTTCCATTAGGGCCGGGTTATCGGATACCTTGGCCTTAACTACGGAGTTAGCCAGGGCCATAGCCCTACGCTCCTTAGGGGCGTTCATATCGGCAGCCTTAATTTTCATATTTAGGGAGTCTACTTCTGCAGCATAGGTGGACTGGGCCTGCTTGTTTAGCTTTGAATTATCAGTAGCCAAGTATTCTTTTCGAGCTTCGTTGGCCAGGGCTTTCATTTTGTTACCGTAGGAGGCATAAGCTTCCTCTTGAGGGGTACCGGATGAAAGTGTATGAAGATCCTTAGTAGCAAGAAGTAACTTCTGCTCTTGAGTAGCGAGAACTGTTTTGCCAGTCTTCTTATCGACATAGGTACGCCCCGACAGTTTGTACTCTACCTCTCCGGTATCGGGGTTAATCTTACCGGATCCACGGGTCTCTGGAACACGAATGGTCTGGTTACGCCTAGACAATAGGGTGGATGCGCCAGTACTTTCATTACCATTCTCATTAATATGGAGCTGATACTTCTTCTTAAGCTCAGCGATACCATTATCTTTCTCAGACTGCTTGTAATCTAGCTTATGCTTCTCTGCATCGATGACTACCATGGAGTGTCGAACAGCACGTTCAAGTTCTTCTGGCTTTGCTCCGGCTAGGGTCATGTCAGTAATAAGATTTGAAACAATACCCATTTGCTTCTGCTTATACTCTTTTGACATGATCTTAACAGGAACACCGGCAGCATTAACCCTAACAGTCTTTCCATTAACTACTTTCTCATCAGTAGCATAAGCAGTCTTAGGATCGAAACCAATAAGGCCCTTCAAAGGCTTCTGATTTTTAATCTTAACACGACTGTTAGTAGGAATGACTACAACCTGATCACCATCAAAGTCAGCACCGGACAGCTGTTCTGCAACTTTAGGGTTAATGCCAATAGCATCTACAGCATTAGGGTCAAGAATAGCTCGACATTTACGACTACGGTTGTTAACAGTTAGGATTGGGATCTCAAAGGTGCCACCATGAGGATAACGAACAAGTGCTACCTGCTCTCCATCCTTGTAAGTAGGGGCATAGACCTCAGTATCCTTGAGATGGGTCATAGGAAGAATAACTTTGGTGCTCTCACGAGGCAGTGCAGCAGCCTTAAGATGTGTTGCAGCAGAATCGCACTCATTAGCAAAGTCCATAAGAAACTTTTTCTTGACTGTATCATTAGTCAAGCTCTTAATCTCTTGGTATTCTGAAAGAGAACTATCATAGCTGAGGTTCAACTGTTTCTTAATCAGAGACATAGGCTGCTTAGACAAGAACTGTGAAGACAGATTCTTGCTCATATCATCCCAGTCGCCCTCTTCTTTAAGCTTGTTGATTGCGCTAAGCTTAGACTTACCAGATTTATCAGTATAATATGACTGACCATCAGCCTTGATGGCTGCACCAAAAGGATTATCCGGGTCTTCGGTATGAATAGGTTTCAATACCTTGTTCTTGGGAACATCGTGAGTCTTGTTAGTGTTAAACACAATGTCATAGCCATCCGGAATATCATCCGAATACATAGCCATACCCTTAAGATAATGAGTTCCATCAACAAGAATACGAACCTGTGCATAGTGAGAGTTACCAAGACTCAGATCATCTACACCACGACGAATCTCAATGACACCATCTTTTTCAACACCTTTAGATCCAAAAAGGTCCTCATCGCCATAATGAATTTTGACACGAGAACTATCAATGGATGAAGGATACTGAGTCTTGTTAAATGTCAAGCCACCATCAGTAGAATGGTAATCTCCTACTGAATCGATATCACCCATGTTCTGATATGCATCCTTGTATTCAACATCCTTATTAGCAAGAACAGATACGATAGTTTGCTTACCAGGATTGGTGACATTGGGAACACCGACACCATAAACATTGTAGCCACGAGTACGAAGAATAAACAAAGCTTCTTTAAGAGTGCCCTGAGACACTCCCAACTCGTGTTCAACACCAGCACCGACATCAAGCATAGAATGCGATTTAAGGGCCTCTTCTAACTTGTCAGCAGTAACACTAGCCCTATTCTTATTTGTGGCCGTATTCTCGTTTAGAAGGGCTCTAACGGACGAATCGTTGGCATACCCCATAATACTTGCGATCTCATCAAGGGTTTTGCCCTGATGTCGAAGAGATTTTGCTCGTTCAGCATCCATTTGACGACGTTCGTGAACAGCAACACGCTTCTGCAAACGAAGATCAGTGGTTGTCATACCAAGAGCTTCAGCGATCTCTTTCTCAGTACCATACTTCTTAGAAAGTTCGTCTACACGAGAAAGGAAGTCGCCGCCACTTTGAAAAGGATTCTCTCCAGAACCCCAAGGATATCGACCAGAATGTCGCTTAGTTCCATAATGAGCAAGCTCTTCTTCAATTTCACTAATTTCATCAATAACTGCAAATTCAGTGTAGTCCTCAAGTTCCATTCTAGTCCTCCTCTCTTATTCCAGAAAGAATCTTATCAAATTTAACAATTTTGTCGCAAATATCCCTAATCTCAGCAGTATCGGGTTCATACTCAAAGATCTCATCATTCTGATAAATCCTCAAAATAATAGTGATCTCAGATGGCTTGCGACGATACTCCAAACAATATAAAGCAGCATAAATCTCTAGCTGCTCCATATGTGCTGGAATCTTGCCGGTCTTCAAATCATGGATACGAAGAGTCTTTGTTTTCTCGTCAAAACGAATAGCATCGGCAGTTCCAAAAAAGTTTGAAGAATAATATAGAATTACTTCAGGATCAAGCCGATAGTTAATAGCATCGTTAACATAAGTATTCAGAGTCTTCTTAGAACGAGGAAGCTTTTGTCCAAGCGCGATAGCTTCAGCCGCAAACTCATGAAGTCTTGTTCCATACTCCTTGGCTTGCATACTCTCATAGATCTGAAGAAGCTTATCCTTGTCGTAGTTAATCCAGTGCCATTTACTAGCTCCGAATGTAGCGTGCTTACCTTTTAGTTCGTAATGATTGTTGAAGCGCATCAAGTACCTCTTCCTTGTTCTCAGGATATATAAAACTACTGAAAGACATATGATTCATCTTATCAACGTAATAATCTTGATTAGGTCGATGCTTAGCCTTGGCGCTACGCTTGCATTCCAATGTCGCCCACCTATGTCCATAAAGAACAATCAAATCAGGAATACCCTGAATTTGAGTAGGATCGGTCTTCATCACAATGCAACCCGGAAGACGTTTCTTCAAATCTTTCTTGAGTTCTGCCTGAAACTTACTTTCCAGCTTGGTTGAGTTACTTGTCATGGATTCTCCTTTCACATGAAAAATACCTCAAAAAGAACATAGAAAGTATCCTAAATCGGGACACATTCTATCTCTCTCCATAAAAGAGTCTGTTTTTTTCGCGGAAGAATTACTAACACCCTGTAACTCTAAAACTACTCAAAACAGACTCTTCATTAGCCAAGCACCAACTTACAACAACTTCCACTGATCTTGATGAACGCCTTCGAGATACCAAGAAAGAATGTAATGACTATACGCAGTGGGCTTGCGTTGAAAATTCAAATATCGATAAATAGAATTCTCAGACAAACCAGTTCGCTCGGCAAGCTTCCTTCGAGAGATCTGACGAGCAAGCATACGACCTCCAAGCAACTCTGAAAAATTGCGAAGATACGTTTGCTCGCTCATCGGAAACAAAGTAGACCCATATTGATCCATGAAATATGAATCGCTCTCGATCCAAAGACAAGTATGGTCGTTATAAGACCATCGATAGCAATCATCGGTATCAGTCCAAAGATCCATACACTGATCGCCAACATATCTACAAAAGACGGCACTGTCTTTCAAATCGGGAAGACGATCAAAAATATCCTTTACAATACCGGTCATGGTAATACTGCTCTGCATTTTGCTAAAATCCTTTCAAAATTGCGAAAATTACATAAAAATTGCCAAAATATCAAAAACGTTGACACCTGGTCCTTTTTACGTAATTGGGGGTATATATTACCTTATATATTATAATTTTTTTATCGTATTAGTATACATCAATTTACGTAAAAAGGACCAGGAGTCAACGTTTTTTTTGCCCAAAAAAGGGCCAAAAAGGACCAATTGGTCTCTTTTCACCAAATTTTACCCAAAATCGCCAATTTTTCAGAAGTTGACAGTTGGTCCTTTTTCACTTTTTGGCCTCTCCAACTCAAAAATCAAAAGTTGCCAATTGGTCCTACTTTTTGCCTAAAATTGACCCACAAAGTTGCCCTCAGTGAAGTTTTTCTTCTGCTTCAACGCCTTCGCAATGGCCAAATCAATTGGCGCAGAACTCCTCAAATGATAGCAATACAAGTCCGCAAACGGGGTATTCAATCGATTGATACGTCCCGAAGCTTGCTGCATCACCTTATACGAATAGTTCTGAGAGAAGAAAATAATGGTGTCCGTCGTGATACAATTCCAGCCCTCACATCCGGCAGTGTACTGAACGAGATACACCCAATCGTCTCCAGTCGGGATAGGTTGATGCAAATGACCGTTCCACTGAGCTACCTCCAACCCTTTGATCACACCGAACGCTTCAAGTAATGCATCAAGTTCATAGTCGAAGTTGTAGAATATGATAGACTTCCTTCTCTTCAAAGCAATGTCTACACATTTCTTAATTCGATCCTCAGAACTGTTAACCAACTTTCTCCAAGTGTAGCATAACTCCGAAGCATTGACTATCGGCTCATCTGTGTATGGATTGATCCTGGTTTTACCCACAAGTTTGTATTCTTCTTTAGGCCATGTTACGTCAATAAGTTCGTCATGCATAACAGTTGTTCTCTGCATTGGCATATCGACAAGTATCTTTCTTCGTAGTCTGATAAGGCGTCCTGTATTGATGTACCTGTCGATCTTGGGGTAAGTAGTGAACCGACTATAGATGACATGCTCTTGAATGAACTCTGATTTATTCCTGTAAAATCCGTTAGCCAAGAATACTGGGATGTAGTCAGACCAAGTATCTCCTGGGGTAGCGGAAAGAAGGATCCATCGATTGTGTTTCGCAATCCTAAGGAACGCCTTAACCCATGTGCCACTACCGACAACTCTCTGTTCGTCAAATATGAAGAATGCATTCTGGATGTCTTTGTATTTAGAAATATTGTTCCAGGAATCGATGACGACTTCTCTGAATATCTTAGATTCGACCTCACTTCCGACAAGCAAGTCTTTCCCCACATGATCTGTGAAGATATAGAACGGGATGAGCTCTTGGTCCCATTCATAGGTATCTCGCTTTCTCGCAGTTGTGATGATATACAACGGTATAGGGTGTTCCATTTCTTGAAACCCCTCGGAATCAGTAGCATCCAGATTACCTCCCATTTCTTTGTAATAATACGCTAGCGATGTACGACTCTTTCCAGTTCCAACACCTCCACACAATATGTTACCATCTCGAAGTTCATCAACAGCCTTTCTCTGCCATGGATATAATTCAATCATAAACCCTCCAAATAAAAAAGGAACAGCCTTAGCCGTTCCGAATAGTTACTCAACCTCAAATACATAATCCTGCCAATCAAACCCATTATCGATAGATATAGTGTATTCCGTAACACGTCCAGTGTCATCCTTCTTAGTAGCTTTCATACGGTACTCCGTATGATTGTTAATAAGACCGCTCTGTAACGCTTCACGATATACACGATCCTCCGACATGACATTATCATGAGCAATGGCTTCTGCATCTGCAGTCATAGTAAGATATCCAAACATTAAAACCATTCCAATGACAATAATAATCTTTTTCATAATAAATCTCCTTCCATAGATTACCTGTCATAATATAGTGTGCGATAGTGGCGAAAGATAAAAGGGAAAGCCTTTGTAGACTTCCCCATTAGAGTTAGAAGTTATGATCAGCATAATCTTTGCTGATATAGCTGTGAATCTCGTGACCGTCCGAAACACGCTTGTAGGTGCAAACGTATTGATCGCTGTCAAGCACATCATCGTGTTCGATGCCCTTGAACTTAAAGTTCATAATAGGCTCTCCCTCGAGATATGCAGCAGCGTCCTTTACCTTTTCCTCTACAGACTTGCTCGGAGCGGTCTTCGCGATCTCAGTAGTCTCAACATTGTTATGGTTAGCACAACCAGAAACACTAATGACGATAGCAAAAGCCATTCCCAAAGCGATAAAGAACTTCTTCATTTTAATCTTCCTTTCAACAAGAAGTCAATTTCCCTTCATAAAATATTATGCAAATTTTGCGCAAAAAGAATAGCCCTTGTAAGACCATTCTTTTAGATTTTCCTTTCTAAATAAGTTCATCCGATTTAGCCTGTTTGTAAGCCTCAACGACAATCCAGTATTTAAGATTGAGTTCGAATGCAATACGATTGAAGTCCATATGCTGTTCTTCAAACATAAACACAACCGCGTCAATAATCTTAGTCTGATATGCCGGTGAGTATTCACAAAGCCTGACCATAGTAGTCTCCTTAAGTAGAAGTTATCCTTCATTAAAGAGCGTGCAGATATGGCGAAAAAGAAGAGAGCCTGCGTAAAGCAAACCCTCTTCATGAAGTTAGTTAGTCTTCGATCTCATCATTCAGATAAGCCTCAGCGTCCTTCAACTTCTGAATTCGAATCCCTTGCTGTGCAAGTTGTCCTTCAAGATTTGCAACTTCGAGATCAGTTTCATTGTAACCGGACAAACGTCCAGCTGCAAATCCAGCTGCTCCGAAGCCAACAAGAATAAAGCAACTCCAAGCAAGATTAGCAATCTTATTCGCAGTTTCATCGCTGATGTTAATCATAATAATTCTCCTTTCGATATGATTAACTACCTTCATTAAAGAGTCTGCAAGAAGTGCGTAAGCTCATCAATACGACCCTTTAGGGCGTTTGCATAAGCCTTGTGCTGTACGTATCGTATGTTTATGACGTTACTATCACACAAAGGCTTTTCTTTTTCTGCAATATCCAGAAGCTCTTTCCTCGCGTCTTCATACATTGCGATGAGCGATTGAACTTCTTGCTTTGTTAAAGTAAAATGATCTGAGTGATTCATCATGACTCCAAAAAATATAGAGCCGTTGATTTCTCAGCGACCCTATACTGTCTACAGATTGTTCAACTTTCGATTGAACCAAAACTTAATATTTTCACCAGTACGATACATAGTTCTCTTGACATCCGGGCTAGTGTGATAAGCAATTAAGCATCCAGTACAAATACTGATAGCTTGAACGCCAAGCTTAATCCACTGCCTGATCTCTCGACTCGTTTCGATCTGACGATAGTTCATTTCGTTCTCCTTTCTTTGAACCATCCGTTTCATAATAGAGCTTGTCTAGTTTGCGACAATATACTATGAAACTGACATAGCATCCGATACAAAAACCAATCGCAATTCCGAGAATATAGAAGTAAGTGTAACTATTCACTTGCCGTCGCGCTCCTTGAAGTGAATAGGTTTTTCCGAGTGATAGTTAACGGGCTGATCGAGACATTCCCAGCAAGGAGCCTCGTTTTCAGCCTTTTCTTTGCACTCACATTTTTTACAATATTTCTCGAAGTCCACGAACTTCATTCCAATTTTATCCAATTTCATCAATCCCTTTTTCGTGTAGAATCGGTACCCAATAATCGTCATATCGCTTTTCGAGTTCGTTCATCTTTTTCTCGATTGAATAAAATTCCTCACGCTTGCGATCACGTGACTCTTTATAGGTATCAATAATTATAGATCTGAATAGTTTATCGCGTTCTGCAGCTAATGCTTCATACGTACATATATGTCCTTTAAGAACATATGCAATTTCTTCCAAAGTTAAGTCGCACATGATTACCCCCCTTTCAATGCAAAAGAGAAGAGCCCTTGCAGACTCAACTCTTTTGAAGACTACTTCTTAATCATCGATTTGACAGTTTCTTCAGAAACATAAGATTTATCGTTTTCTCTTTTTCTTAATCCAGCCTCCAGACCGTCTTTAAAAGCCTGTTTTATCTTTTCGTCACTATCATCAGTGATAGATTTAAAGATGGCAAATAGGCCCATTACAGACATCGCTACAGCCACAATACCAAAGCAAAATCCGATAACATTACTCCCCATACAACTCCTTTCAATGGAAGTAGTCCTTCATTAAAGAAGCTGTACTATTTGCGGGAGTTCTCTTTCTTTTCCATGTCGTCGAGAATGTCTTTCCAGTGATTATATCGTGTTAGATACTTTGACTCGTTATAGAACGCCATATATAGATTATGATGTTTTTCTGCGTCATACTCATCGCCATGTTCTGACAAGACGTTCTGCAATTCACAGTACTTTTCGTGCTCTTCCTGATACTTATACCAGAAAAATTCGCAGATCTCTTCTACATCGGAAATAGGAAGGTCAATTTTCATTGTCGGACCTCTCTGATTGTTCCTGGCATTTCATATGCTTAAGCTCATCATTCCAATAGTGATATTGAGCCAAACATTTAGCTTCCATGAGCTGTAATTTATATAATTCCTGTCTTTTAGCCTTTCTTTTCTTTTCATCATAGCTGTATCTTGGTTCTGCTTTTATATCCTGATATCTTTTGATAACATCGTCATAAACATCGGATAAGAGTTCAAGAAGTGATTCTACTCGGTCAATGCTAGCTAGAGAAACAGAAGTATATTGCATTGCTATCGCCTTTCAAACATAAAAGAAAGAGTCCATGCAATAAGCACAGACCCTTTCTTCAGTTATTCTTCAATCAGAACTGCGTCGACATGAATAACATTCTCACGTTCTGCTATCTTGCCCCATTCATATCCGCTGGTAAAAGCGTCATTGAGCTCTTCCTCGTGCTTATAACGATGAATGTCAATGATCTGCTTAATACCGAGATAGATACAAACGATGCTAGCGATAGCACAAATGATCATAGTTTCCATTATTTACTCCTTTTCTAATTGAGGATTATCCCTCATTAGATACGGTGTAAATTTCGCGCAAGTTTAGTCGAAAGGAACCTCAAAATCATCATTACGATTAGCATAACGATCGGCGAACGGGTTATCATTAACGACAGCCCACATCTGCTTCAGATAGGCAGTGATACCCTCGCCAGAACCCATATTAGACTTTGTCCAATAATAAGGATGAATAACCAGGTCACATGTGTTTACCTCACGAGCACGGAACTTTGCATCAAGATCCGCCATGTTCTGAGCACCGAGGAGAATATCATTCTTGGAATTGATCATATGGATCTCAGGATCCTGTCGAACGGTAGCACCATCAACACGGAACTTTGCCTTGACGGTAAGATAATAATAAGGATCGTAATCGTCATTCTTAGGAGTATAAATCTTAATGTTCCAGCCATCATCGGCAAGTGACTTGGCAAAGTCGTCATCATTGAACTTCAAACGGAAGTTACGAGCTCCCTGGTTATTGAATCCCTCAGCACGACCCTCAAGGTTACAGAATAGAATCTCAAAGTCAACAAGCTCGTGGTCGAGAATAAGATCAGAAGTAGTAAACTTAGCCATAATAAAAAAACCTTTCGAAATAAATTAATTAATTCTTAGCAGCTTTCAGGACAAAGCGCAGCAACAGACAGCACAACCACAGTCCGGTACCAATAAGAAAATCAAATGTGAAATGGAAGCACATGCAAATAAGCCACACAATAAAGTTGAAAATAACCCAACTCCCACCGAATGTGATAATCAGAGCTACCAATACTGCTAGAAATGATGTGATCATGTCTTTAATGTTATCGTCCATTATTAATCTCCAATCGCAGTAAATGCAGTAAAGTCTCCATATTCTTCAATGGAGTCGACAGCTTCATTAGCGAGTCTGTCAAAATATGAATAATCTATTGACGCCTGTTTTGATGTCGCTTGCACCGTTTCCGCTTCGAGCCAACGATAGGGTATCTTTGATGGACTGAGGGTACCGCCGACCGAATGATATCGACCATCCTTCTCACGAACGAGCACGCCTCCTCCATCTCCCTTCCTAATTGGGCAAAAGTTACCGACACGTCCGACAAAGCAGTACTTGTGGCCGCTTTCCACTCGCTCCATGAGTTGTTCAACTGAAAGCTCTGGGAATCGCAGTCGTTTTGGTTTGCTGTCCTCATGCTTATAATTCCATTCTCTAGTAGCAAGCTCTGCTTCGTATGCTGTTACATCAGGAAGATCCTCGTTCATATCCAAGTACATAGCAGTTGTAACAGACTTTGTCACACAAAGATCCTTGAACTCAATATCCTCGTGAGAGAACAGTTTCTTAAACACATAAGGAACTGCGAACTGAGCACCTGTCACTGTCCAGCTAGGTCCATGCTTCTTGTTATCACCTGGAATATGATCGAACCGCTTCTTGCAAGTAATAGGATCATGATAGTATGCAATGTAGTCAGCATCATTAATCTGACAGATACGATCGTAATATGCCTCGAAGTCAAACTTATATCCATACTGTTTAGCATAATCGATGCAGAAATCGACAATGCTCTTTGTCGCGTTTGCAATCTTAATGGAATCTGTCTTAATTGCAACAATCTTGTAACCTCGTGCGAGAACCTCATCGTGAAGATTCTGCATAAACAATGCACCACGAAGGGCGACAATATTGTTCTTGTTACGATGATCACGCATCGGGTTATCAAATGAAGCAGCAGTAAGACCATATACCGAGTTAATTGCGATCTTCAGAGCATAAGCTAATGAATCAGCCTGCTCCGGATCATCCAAATATTTGGCAAGTCGACCATCAAACAGATTCTTTGCTCGATTATAATCACCGTGCTTGATTGCCAAACGAGCATCAAGAATCGCTTTGAAGTTCTTTGTGTACTTACCAAAAATATTCATCTCAATGGCAGAATGAGGATGTAGACTCTCGACATCAAGTAACGCTACATCATGATAAATTCCAGGATATGATTTGATGTTTCCACCCTTGCCGACATCTTCTCCTCGGTACATGTTGTGATACTTTTTGTCTTTGTCAGAATATACAAACTCGTATCCCTCGAATTTGTTCGAGTCTTTGTGAGTACCATCAGTCGAATCACCTGTAGCAAGATCCGTATATACCAAATCAGGATGACGCTCTTTGCCAAATATGATCTTGGTAGTTAGACTATTAGTTGTGTCGTTAGTAGTACCTCCGGCAATCTCAGCCAGAATCTCTCGAGCTACAAAGTCCGACTTTCGTGCATTGAACACCGCTTCAGTAGCGAGAACATCGTCATCGCAATACTCTGCGACAGTGGTCCACATATCTTCTGGAACCTCTTGATCCCAAGGCAATCCAAGTTCGTGATGGTGAATTCCTAGTTCTATTTCCCATTTCTTAAGACTTTGCTTCTTACTACAGAAGTCATAAACGTCTGTATATGAGAGATTATAAGCCTCACCGAACATTGCATCTCGGTTACCGTTAATGATCTGTTGAGAACGGTTATAGATCTCGATATTGGATTCTCCGATAAGACGTGCATAAATAAGATGATTGTCGTATCGACGATTGTTGAATCCAACGAGCTTGTTCTGAACTAGATTCTCAATATCAGAAGGAGTCGGGTTGATCATTCGAACAATCTTTGAATCCTCTCCCTCAAACTTCCAGTTAACAATAAAGAGGTTTGGGAATACCTCAATATCATAGAATACAAGCTTGCCTCCGTTGTCTGCCAAAATCTCTCGAGTTTCCTCGGATTTGAATTTCATTTCAGCAATACGATCGAGACAATATGGAGCATGGTGAGTGCTATTCGCACCAAAGCTCAGCACAGCATTTCGCATATCGCTAACATCATACTTTAGACCGGAATCATATGCGTCATCCAAAATCTTTTTAATGAAATCAATACTAGGTTTTGTTCCAGGGTGGTACTCCTTATTCAGATTGCGCATTATAAGGGTTCGAATACCCTTTTCTGACTGCACTCCATCAAAGTCAATCACCTTCGTATCTCCTCTCAAGGGCAACCCAGATGAAATATGAGCTATCGGTACATTGTTACATTTTGTAAGCTTACGTCGCAGAGAACTTTTACCTGTGAACACCTTGATCTCGATGTGATCGTCATAGATTCGGCTAAGCTTAGAGGCATCGCCATCATAAATATAATGAAGATGAATACCATTTCCGCTTTTACTGAACTCCGCATAAGTTTTAGGCCATTTGCTAGCCTCTTTGAGATTGAGTTCAGCATTCTTTTCGCCATTTGATGAAATATCGAAATCAATTACGATGTGATTCTCAGGCACTCGTACATAATGAAGCTTCGTTGTATCGAGTTCACCAAGTTTTGTAGAGACTTTATCCCAAGCTTGCTTAGGCGTTCCGTCCTCTTTAGCATATTGAGCGATACAGTCCGAGTAATCTGTATCAAATATGCTCTTATCGGATGAAAGATTCATCCACTGAGGCAAAGTCTCTTTCTCAACTTGCTTATCTAATTTCTTAAGCTCTGGTACCTTGAACTTAGAATATAGAAAGCCTCGATACTGTCCCTCAACAATACGACCGTTTACTTCTCCTAGTTCTACAAAATCGGAGAAATAATTCTTAAGCTCCTCTTTGAATACTCTTCTGGAGAACGGATACTGAATCTTCGCATCGTCGCAAAAAGTCTTATACTTTTCCCAGGCGATGTTTAGACTGACAGCGTCTTCTCGTTTGAACTCCGTGTAATTGGACACCATAAATGTGTAGAAGTCGTTAGTTGCGCCAATCATGCTCATCGGAATATAATTGTCATAGTAATTCGGATCTTCCAAATATACATCGCGACAATGGCACGCAATTGCTCCGAGTTCAAATTTAACTTGAGCAGTCAAAGTACGATACTCGCTAGGCTTAATTTTCTCTCCGGTTGGAGATACATCGATAAGCCTTCGGATGATACCTGATTTAGCATCGGTGATCTTTACAGGCTTGTTAGTGCCCATAAATAAGAAGCTCTTGAAGTGATTGGCATAAGCCGTTTTGAACTTCTCATTCACCATCATCGTTTCGTGTGAAACAAGACTGTTAAGCCGGGTGTTGTCTTCAATTCTACTAAGATCACCATCGTGTTGGATCGCAACAAGAGGATTAGACTTAAATGCCTCAAGGGCAAACGAGTTATTTGCAGATCCAAGAGCTCGAGCATCAAAGACAGAATAATATCCCTCAAACAGTTGTTGAATGATATTAAGAACAGTCGACTTACCAGTACCAGCAGAACCATACAGTACTAGGAATTTTTGAATATGCTTCGAATCACCAGTGACGATCGATCCGATAGCCCATTCAATCTTGTGTCGCTCCTCTGGGGAATATAGTGTAGACATGATCTTGTCATACGATGGGCACTCTCCTGGAGTCAGAGGGTATGGAAGCTTCCTACTTGCATAGTCTTCTTTCTTTGGATCATCATTGGCAAATATAAGCTTTTCATCCAAAGTTACATAGTTGTCCCGTAGCTGTCGTTGACAGTACTTATGCCATTTATCAATGAAGCCACTATCAGAATCCCAAATATAATTCGTACGGACAACAGCATTATAAGAATCTTTATGCTCGTTGTAATACGTACGAGTCATGCCATCAATTAAAGATATCGCACGTTGCTCGTCAGTTGACCAAAATCCAGTAGACTCATCATATATAGCATAGAAATCGCTACCACGAATCATCAGATCCGTACTTTTATTGATGAGAAACTTCGGAGATATCTCAACAGTATCTTTCTTGGGATTACGCTCGATAATTTTAACGAAATCCAACATTACATGCAATACCCCCTTTCGTTGTTATTCTAAAGGACTTCGCTTAGATGCCAACACATTTGATACCACAGTTCGGTCTGATTCATAGGAGCCTTCGGATATTGAACATTGAACGCACATCCGATAAGAGAATGATCGTCGTAATCACGATTCAGAAAAAGATCAATAATATAATTAACCTCTTCATCATCGTATTGGCCATCATCATACTTACCGAGACCCATGTTAACGATCATTTCCCAGAACCATTGTCCTGTTCGATCTCCGAATTCATCATCGCTAGCAATTGAGTTTTCACAACGCTTTGCTAGAGCGATAAGGACCTCAAGAACAGAGCAACCGGAAGCATTAGGCATACATGGGATTTCAGGATAGAGATTCTGAAAAGTAGAACGTAGCTCTAGACCGTCGATCGCCCTGTTCTCATCTCTAGGGATAAACCAGATGAATTTACGATTAAGTAGTGTGTTAAAAAGCTTGTGGTATGAAACATGATTGGAATATGTATCATCACAGACTAGATCATATAGCCACTCCAAGTATTCGTTTTTGATCTTACGCATAAATATCACTAATCCTCAACCGGGATACCGGGATAATCGTAAGACATAGGAACGATCTCATAGTAGGCTTTTAGACGATCATTGCGTACATATAGAGTGGCATCTGGATTTTCGCACATGTACGGAAGAGCCATCGGTCCGACAGTATCTTCCATGTTCTCAAGAGGAATATCCCAATCATCAGTAATAAGCTGAGAATCAAGATAGAATCGAAGCTCGATCTCAGAATAATCAGTATCAATACCATACTCATTACTTGGGATAATCTCAGGCTTCGCATCTACGTTCTCATCGTCGAAAATATGAACCTCTTTAACCGAGTCGGACTCATTAGATCTAGTCAAATACCCATTGGCGTATTTAGTATAGTCAACAAAATCTTTATTATTTTCGATGGACTTATACTTATCGTCGCTTACTGTAATATCCTCGCCAGTATTTGCATCAGATTCTGAAAGGCTAGAATCATTATCATCCATTCCAGAAGGATCATGTCCCTCCTGCTCATCTTCCACCCATTCCAATCCGAGGTAACGAGTGGCCACCCAATATGTGGCAGCCACTCCAGATGCAAAACCGGCTACGAATACAAGACTGCTCTTAACAAAATTATTCATAGCCTATCACCTTTACTTGTAATAAAGCATTCCGTCGGGATTAAACGCCAGAAGAAGGTCTCCGTCATCATTTGAGATGAATTCGCCACTCTCCTCCTTATTGTACAGCCTGCACTTGATGTACTTTTCCCCGTTCTTGTCAGGCGTCCAGCCAAGCACATGAGCTTCCTGACGATATCCATCCACAGGAATTCCAAGCTCCTTGTAAATATCATCCTGCCACACATGCTCTCCACGGGACAGACGACCGTTGAACCATGCAATCTGAGCAAGAACGAATGTTGCATTGAGATCCTTGTTTGGTTGCCAATTTGGATTAACAATCACAGTACCATCAGAAAGCTCATACTGACGCTTATACCAAACAGTAGTGGCACTCTCATCAGCATCGGTAACAGTTGCCTTGGTCTTTACTACTTCGCCAGTCTCCTCATCGATTTGCTCGACTTCAACCTCTTTTGTGGTGAGACCGTAGCGCATTTTCTTATCTACATCCTCACCATACTCATCAATGACTCGAGTACGGTAATCAGAGAATGTAGCATCAAGAGCAGAATATGCAGCAGCAAGACTAAGTGCTCGACGACGCATAATCGCATTAGAACCGATCAAGCAACCGGCAGACACAGTAGCAAGCGTAACCGCAGGAGCATAGTTACGAGCGATGTTGAGGCCTGTATGAATATAAATTCCATGCTTCTTCTTACGACGCTCCTCCTCCATCAGAGAATCATCATTCTCAACCTCGTCAAGCTCACATACTGCATTTGTAACCTCAACACCGGTATTGAGTGTTCCGATTACAGTATATACGAGAGATCCGATAAGTGTTGCGATACCTGCACCTACAAGAATCTCAGGACTATTCTTCTTAATATAAAATTTGGCATTTTCCATCTTAACAATGGCGTTTTCCTTAAACGACATAATATATATCTCCTTCATTAATGTCTTAACTTTAATCGAGAGGCATGGAACGAGGAAGCTTAAGCGTGTACCCATCACGAGTCCGTTCTACTCGAGCATCATCCAAGTTCATCCAGCCGT
>ULXT01009269.1_pt1 | contig 16587 bp, 8 predicted proteins | sample 1961571 | NCBI WGS metagenome assembly ULXT01 (sample SAMEA4835846, study PRJEB28245) | human gut metagenome | biome: gut microbiome; material: fecal sample | place: Denmark | collected 2008
TGTCTTTGCTTGGGCACTATAAAGCCGTTCCTGCAATATCCGGGGACATACGCGAAAGATAGAATGAACGTAATGAAAGGAATTATAAAGATGAAATTGACTCGTATTTTGTTACTGTGTCTGGCTGGTTTTCTTGCCGCCTGTACCGATGATGATATCAGTCTGATGTCTGTGAATGGCGGACGAGGAGATATGATGACCTTTGACAATGCTGCTGCAGGCTTGCAATATAATGCAACTGATAGAACATGGTTTGCGAAGGATAAACGTGTTCCGTTGGTCGGTCCCGGTCGTGTAGTGGATAATATTTCCGGAGGTTTTGTATCTGCTCTTGAGACTACGGCTTCCGGTATGGAGTCGGTAGTCAATACGGATCTGACGGATGCGTTTGTCTCGAATGGACTGGCTTCAGCTAATGTTGGTGGAAATCAGCTGCTGGCAGTAAAGGATATGTATCGCACGTATGCCGGAGGACAGGAAGTAGGCTTTGTGATCGGAGGTGATGAGAAGAACACGGTTCTTTCTGCTGATGTTCTGAAACTGCTGGTTGTTTCTACTTATATGGACGATAAGCTGGTGGAAACTTCCAATGCAAGTTCCGAAGGAGATTTGGTCAATTTGGAACTTTTGAGTTCTACGGTTAATAACGGGAATCAGGTAGTTTCAATCCAAGCAACGAAGCCTTTTAATAAAGTACTATTGTCGACTACCGGTGTATTGAATGCAGATGTGATTGCGGGAAGCATGAAGGTGTTTTATGCTTTTGTCGGAACAAATCCGGAAAAGCCTTTGCTGGAGTCTGACGGTGCTTCAATTTATAATGATAAATCCGGCTGGACTCTTGATATGCCGAACAGTGATAGATTGATTGATGGAGATTTGAATAATGGATCAGATTTGAAATTGACAGGAGGACTTATTGGTAGTATTGTTGGTTTGCTACGTTTAGACCATCGCGTGACTGTAGCTTCTGAAAAAATGATTCCTGCAGGCGTGGAAGTCGGGTATCGCTTCTCGCAGGAAAAAGTCTTGACTTTGGGACTTTTTAATAAGGTTGAACTGAAAACTTATAGAGAAGCGGATAAGGATGCGTGGGTCGATTGTTATGAAAGCGATGGATTGTTGGGCCTCTCATTGTTGGGAGGAGGTAAGGGTACTTACAGTCTGATGACAACCAAACCCTGTAAGTATCTGTATTGGCACATGAGCGGCCTGAATGTAGATTTGGGACAGATGACACTGCATTATGCGTATGTCCGTGAACCGGTAACATTGGATCCGACCGCTTATTATACGACTCCGGAAACAGTTGAAACAGCTTATGCTTCGTATAAATTCATGACTCCGTCAGAAGGTAATGTCTCTTTGAAAATAACCAAAAATGATTCATGGTCTTCAGCACAGATAATTCAAGACAAGCATCTGATTGTCGGTATGAAGAAAGAACAAACTTATGAAGTTGAAGTGACATATACCGCACCGGATGATTTGGGAAGTTTTACAGTTCCGGTAACAATCAAACGTACTTCATCAGCAGCTACGGCTTGTACATATGAGTATTTATCTGAGACTTCAGGAAGTGATGTAACTAATGGCTGGCAAGTTGATAAAGCCGGAGAATATTGGGGGGTAACTTTGATAAACCGGGTAAATAATCCGGGTAATGTACTTACTACAAAGCAGACCGATTATGCCAGCCTGACTTCAGCCGTGAATCTGCTGGAACACGGTACTATGCTGGCTCTGAAGAAAGATGGAACGGTAACACCGGGATCTGACGAAACAATCCGTGTCGGATTTACCCTACAGGGAGGTACGGAACTGCTGGGACTGAGCGCTCTGAAATTCTTTACCGTGAAATTATATGATCAAGCTGGTAATGAAGTAGCCAATAAGGTTTCAACATCCAATAATGGTGTTTCTCTGGGGCTTATCAATGGTTCGGGAGACAAGCTGGCCGTGAGTGTAGAGACGGATCAACCATTCAGTACCATTGTGCTTGGTACTGCGGGATTACTTGGAGTGCAATTGTCCAATCTGCGTATATATAATGCATTTATAGTACGGCATGCACAGGAATGTCAGGTCGGTTCAGAAGTGGATGCCTGTTCGGAAATCATGACTCCGGCAAACAGTAACCTGGATATTAATTATGACTGGACAAAGTTTGTAGGAATCAATGTGGGATGTTCGCATACTCGTTTGTCCAACTGGATTGATGGGGATCCGGAAACGGCAGCCATCGTGGCAATGCCGGTTTCTGTGGGTGGTTTTACTATCGGGGCTACTTTCGATCAGATGGCAGCAGGACAGCCTATAGCATTTACCATGAGCGCTCCTGAGGGAGTTGCCGATGTCAATCTGATTTCCTGGATGACGGTAGAAGTAATGGATGAATCTGGTAATGTAGTCGAAGAAATCAATCAGAATAATGGATTACTCTCTTTGGGAGCATTGGGTGGAGATGAAAAGAAATACATTGAGGCCATCCCGTCAAAACCCTATAGTGGTATCCGGGTGAAAGTAGCCGGAATTGCGGCATTGGGGGATTATTTGTTCTATGGCATCTATGGAATGCGGGATGCGGATGGCAATGGGGTTCCTGACTGTACGGAAGAAAACGTAGATCCTACGGTGGACCGTATCATTGCTACTCAATTTGATTATCATGTCTGTCAGCCGGAAAATCTGAAACCGGGTTTGTCCGGAGGCAAGGACGGGCGGACGTATAAGTTTACACTGACTCCGTATGATCCGGAAACAATGAAAGCTGATTCTAGTCGGAAACCAATCTCTTATACGGTTACAGGCAGTCAGATTGCTGATTGGACGATTCAAACGGAAAAACTTCCGGCAGGTGATTACTATCTGACTATTGGTTATGAAGGAAGTTTGGATGTAGGGGAAAAAACTGATTATCCCAACCGAATCTCGTTTCACATTCATCCTTCTCAGATGAAATGGACAGGGATAAATAGTACTGACTGGAACGAACCGGATAACTGGAGTCCTGCGGGAGTTCCCTGGAAATGTACAGATGTCCTGATTCCCGCCGAATCGCCCAATTATCCTAAACTGGAATCTGGAAAAGAATATAATTGTGCCAGAATCCAGTTTGCTTCTCAGAATGGAAACGTAGGTGAAGTAGTCAATACTCACTATCTGCATTATGAGGAAGCCTGGGTGGACTGGGAACTGGAGCCGGGAGTATATCGGATGTTCTCTGCCCCGTTGAAAGAAACATATACCGGTGATATCTTCTGTTCCCAGTGGGAAGGCCCGGAAGAACGTGTTTCAGACTTTGCTGGTTGCTGGCGTTCCTATACGGAAGCGTATTATCCTTCAAAGGGGCATCGTTTTACTCCGCTCATTTACCAGCGTATGTGGAATTATACAACTTCGAATGTAACAGCAGACGGATCGTATGTGACGGTCAATCCGGAAACAGGCAATAACTGGACCGGGACATTTAATCTGGTCAATGAACCGTATCGTGCCGGTCGGGGAATGCTGGTAAAGGCAGAACCGGATACCCGTGCCGGAGAATCTTATAAGATTGTATTCCCGAAACGTCATACCGATTATGTCTACTATGATTATTCGACAAAGCAGGAAACAGGTGTGACAACCAGTCTTTCCCGGAATACGTTGAATATCGGACGTTTCATTTATGAAGGCGAGAGCGGATCTGTCAAGAGTGGCTTGCATATCTTACTTGAGAACAAACGTCCCGGAGATACATTCATGGCCGGTAATCCTTTTATGGCACACATAAACCTGAGTGAGTTCTTTAAATTGAACCCAACGGTCGGGGCTGTTAAATTCCTGGTTAAAGAGAAGGGCAGGTATCAGTATCAGCAGATTTCTCGTACAGATGCAGTGACACGGCAGATTGCACCGATGGAAGGTTTCCTGGTTGTAGTGGGCGATGCCTATAAAAACATGAACCGTTATAAGTTGTATATACATTTTAATGAAGCTATGTTGGAAGCAAAAAAATAATCGATGATCATGAGAACAATATTCAGAACTATTTTCATGGGAGGCCTGATGCTCCTGGCGGCATGTAAGGCAGATGTTCCCGTAGACTCGCCTTCCGATGGAGAGGAAGCAGGAACAGAGGATCAGCCGGAACTGACCATTGCGGTGGGAAGTGACTATCTGGAAAGCCGGTCGCAATTGACTTCTTCTGAAGGACTTCAGCATATAGAGTCCATGTATGCTTATGTTTTTGCTCCGGACGCCGGGTCAGATGAAACTTGTGTTTATGTACAGAAACTGGAATGGGTTCCTGCCAGCGAGGCAAATGTACAGAACCCGTTCCGGACCCGTTTAAAGTTTGATACCCGGTCTTATTCCGGCAAGGAGCTGACTGTAATGGTCGTTGCCGTGGATAATAATGAAGATACTTATAATTTCCCGAATGGAGAGGCAACAGATCATGATGATCTGGAGAGCCTTAAAGATTTGACTTTGAATCAGGCTAAGCTGAAACTGGCTCAAGGTAAGTCGGGAGACGATATGTGTCATACGGAGATTTTTGCAGGATGGCAGAAATTTGAATATGGAGATCAGTCGATCAGTGTGACATTGAATCGTTGTGTGGCTGGAGTGTTGTGTTATGTTACGGATATTCCGGCGATGTCGGGTGAAAAGAAAGCTACAACCATGAGATTGTGTTTACGGAATGAGACGCTTGGAACGGAGTTTTCTTTGAATCCTGTGACGAAGGAAGTTACACAGCCGGATGGCAGTCAGGTAACAGTAAACAGCTTTGATTCTTATGCAACTGTTCCAATTGCTGATGAACAGACCCTGGCTTCATGTGATTTGTCCGGTTATGAAACCCGGGAGGATGGAAGATTGCTGTATATCCCCGCTATGGATAATGGTGAGGTGAAGACAAAGGAAAATTCAGTGCTGTTGTCTGCCTATTTGTTACCCTTGGAATCTGCTGCAACTTCTTCGCCTGAAAACTCTACGTTGGTTTTATATTTGGATTATGCTGACGATATCGGTAATACAGAAAGTAAAGAATATAAGATTGTTTTAGGGAATACAGAAACTGAACGTTATGCATATTCTCTTGAAGCCAACCGGATCTATAGTATTGGCAGCAAGCCTGTTTCGGATGAGGTGGAGTCTGACCGTCCGGCTAGTCTGGAAGGAACAAGTATAGAATTGAACGTAATGGATTGGGGTGTAGTAGATTTTACGACAGAATATCCGCAATATTCTCTTGATACCCGTATGGTGGTTCCTTATAATACGGAAAACTATATATTTGATTGTATTAATACCACTTTTACGATGCGTATCATTCCTTCCTCGAATACGGGAGCATGGACTCTTACCTCTAAAACGATTTCTACAGGCCTGGTGCAAGAAACTAATCCTATGAATTTTATTTATTTCCGGAAGGCCGGTACTACTGATTCATGGGCAGATCACTTGGATTGTTCAGCAGAGGAGGCAAAGAATCCGATGGATGTGGAGGTATTAATTAATGATTTTGTTGCAGATCGTGATTATAATTCTATATCACAAGATCTGACATTACAGAAAAAATTAGAAAACGACTATCGAACTGCGAATATTTTGTTGTATGAAGGAGGTATAGAGAAATTGTCATTACCTCTCAAGCAGTATAATGCTTTAATCATTACTATGTCTGATAAAGCGAAGTCCAAACGTGCCTTTTCCAGACTGGACTATGGTCAGACCTTTGATTGGAATACAGGAGAGCATTTACAAGATGCAAAGCAATTACAGTGGGGCTTTTGGACTTCTACACCGGGATACTACCCTAATGATGAGGATGATGGATATGAAAATCTTAAAGAAGCTAGGGATCAGGCAGGGTGGCCGCTTAGTGCAATTCAATTTTGCTCAAAGTCAAGTTTAGGAGGTATAACTCCGGCTGACTATTGGTATTTGCCGGCAAAAAATGAATTAAAAGCGCTGTTTGAATTTGTTGTTGAGGCTGGGGAAGTACACTCTATGGGAATCTCAACAGATATTTATTACCATACCAGTACAGGTAAGGCGCTTAATTTTAGTGATCATGTTGTGTATATAATTTCAGGAGAAGTAAAAACAGATTATGTAAAGCGTAAAACATGGGGAAATTGTCGTCAGGCTCGTCATTTGTAATAATATTATGCGTATGAAATTGAAAATATGGATAACTGTCTTGATGGCGGGATTATTATTTTCCGCGTGTCAGGAAGACAGGATGGAAAAGGATGGTCAGTCTTTTCAATCCGGAAAGGTAACAGTTGAATTACTGGCCGGAAGATCTGATGTCATAGAGAGCCGTGTTACTGATCCGGGAACCGAAGCAGATCAGCGTATAGAGAATGCCTTATTGTTTGTTTTTGATACGGACGGTAATTGTGTGGCAAAACAGTGGATGGAGATGGAAGGATATACCACTCAGGAAATCTTTCTTCCTTCTTCTAGTAAGTACATACATGCAATTTGTAATTTGATGGATCCGGATGCGGTTATGTCCAGGGTAACTGCATTGGAGGATATGGAAGCAGAGGCCGTGACTTTGACAGAGGCTGATGAAGCTTTTAAAGGAAAATATGTGATGTATGGAAAGTCGGAAGATGTCAGTTCTTTGACAGAGGGAACAAACGTTCAAATAGAGGTTCAACGATTGGCTTCTCAGTTTCAGGTAGCTGTCAGCTTTCAGCCGACCAGTACTGACGATCAGTTCAGTATAAGTAAGATCAGTGTAAAATCTCTTCCCAAAGGAAGTTGGATTGTGCCAAGAGATGTTCCCGGAGGAACTGTTACTGGAGGAAAACCGGTTTATACTTCAGGAAATCGAGGTGACTGGATGCAGAGTTTTTCATCACCAGCCGGACGTTATTTTGATGAACTGATCTTATCTCCGGAAGAACGTGTGGATGATCAGTCCGTAAAATGGCAAGATGTATCTTTCAGTATGTTTGAGAATCGCCGCGGTTCATTAAGTACTGGTACTGATGATTGGGATGTCAATTGGCCGGATCTGGCATATCGGACGGATGATGAGAAGAAGCAGTTTGCACAGTTGTGGAAAGGTACGTATGCAGCCAACTTTGAGAATGCCACATATTTATCCATAGAAGGGATGTATCAGCGTATGGGGATTACATATGCAGCAGAATACAAAGTGTTCTTAGGTGCGGACAACTTCAGTGATTATAATGTGGAACGTAACAAGTTATATAAATACGAAGTAATCATTCGCGCCATTGATGACATGGATACCCGTATTGATAAGGAGGATCTGACTGCTATGACGGTACAGGCTTCAACGGAAGGACTGGATGCTCATTGCAATGTGGTGAAAGCTTTGATGTATGCTTCTTCCGCATGGGAGATCTGGGTAGAGGATCCGGATGAACATCCCTGGCTGGAACTTTCGATGTCAGGAGAATATTATCCGAAAATGGTTGGAGCTGCTTCATCTGATGATGATCAGGCTGCTTTCCGGCTCTCCGGATCAGAAGGTGGATTGAGGTACTTTTATATTCATACAGATGAATATGTTCCTCAGGTTGAAAGTCCGTCAGCGAATAATTCTTTGCCCGTGCGTACAGGACGTATTGCTTACCGGAAGCAGGGATCTACTGATGAACCGTCTTATCTGACCGTAACGCAATATCCTGCACAGATGGTTGTTCTTCATATTGGTTATGACGTTCATACGATGAAAGAAGTAAGGGATACATTCTATGTAGAACGTATTTTGGAACGCAAGCATATGGGCTGGGGATTTTATCATTACTGGAGCTTTATTACAGACGATCTGATTGCTTCGGGGCAATGGGATGGCTTATCCAATACGCGGAAGTTGTATGATGTGGCAGTAAATGGAGATAAGTGGGGAGTTGAATCTGCTTATGAGAAAAATACTGATGATGGCATTTGGGTTGGCCGCAAGGATAAGGAGCAGCTTAATGGTATGGCTTTAGGATATATCCTGGAAAAAAATCGGGATAGAAATGGAAACGGAGAGATTGATTATAACGAAATCATGTGGTATATGCCTGCAGCCAAAGAACTTCAGGCTCTGAGTGAGGCTTTGGATGAAAATCATGTTGTATTTAGTGGGAGTGATGACTATTTCCACTCTTCAACACCTTCAGCAGCTGATCCGGCAGGAGTCACTCCTGGCTTTTCTTATTATGTCAGAATGACTGACGGGAAAAAAGGTGTTGGACGTCGTGACAGAGATTATAATGTAATAGCCTGCCGGAGAAAGAATGCCTGGAAGGGACCTCAGACCGGAGAGGTAGGCGGTTCTGTAAATGATGCAGGTGAGATGGAAGATGAGGAAGTAATCATGCCTAAAAAATAAATGTATGTTGGATATGAAATGTCTTGGAATAGGAATTATATGTATGGCTTTGGCCATGTGTGGATGTAGCCAACATGAACAGGAAATGAAGCAGGAGGGGCAGGACTTAATCTTTCAACTTCAGTCGCGTGTTGGGAATGAGATCTCTGAAGATTTGTCGAATCGTCTGGTGCGGCTTTATGTAGCAGAACGTTTGTCGGAGCATCAGAACGGAGAAGATCTTCATTGTCGCTTTTTCGAAACACTGACAGGCAGTGAATATCATTTGACCGGACTTGAAGGGCAATGGTTTAAATTTGCTTTTGTTGCTGTGCCCCGGCTGGAGGGCATTGATTCTGAGTCAATTTATTCAGAAGAATCTCCTGAAGAGCAGACTTGTGATTTTAATAAGCTGTTGCTGGATTATTCTTCTGTCATGGACTATCAGAAAAAGGCTGTTAATTCGGATGCTGATCTGCATTTGTACCGGAAGATTATTGACCGTTGGGTAGATGCGGATTCTTCACCCCAGACTGAGGATGTGACCTTGGAGCGTATAACCGGAGAACTGGTTCTGAATATGGGAATTCCGGAAGATCAGTTTGACCTGAAGGATCGCAATATTGCATCCATACAATTAATTCTGAATAAAGTGCCGGTTACGATCTGGTTACATGATGAGGCAGAGAATCAGGTGCTGACAGGATCAGTTACAAAAGATTATATTTTTGATACACCGGTTGTGGGAAGCAAACAGAAGCATATTATTAAACTGGTATTACCTCCATGTACATTAGATGCAAGTATTAATGTAATATTTAAGGACAAAGTATCTGACCAGACTTTACCTGGTACTGAGACTTATTCATTGATGGGAGACGGAAACACCAGGATACAGATTCGTCCGAATACACGTACTACCGTGCTTTTCAACGGTATGACTTCGGAAGAATTTGAAGTTCGATATGCAGGATTTGCAGAGAATTCAGAAGCGACGGGTGACGCGATGATTGATGTTGATTCTGATTGGAACGGTTGGTCAAACTAATTAAATGATTGAGGAAATGAAACGAATTGTAAACTATTTCATATATATCGGAATGCTGGGAATTCTTTCAGCCTGTTCTGAGGAGCTGGAAGGTGTGGATGCAGGAACTGATGTACCTGTTCTTGATACGGATTGCTTTGTGGTAGACTATACCGTGGAGGGAAATGAAGGTCTGAGCAGAGGGGAAAATACTTCTCCAATCACATCTCTGACTTATTTATTATATCAGGACGATGAGCTGGTAAAAGAACGGCAGATCCCGGATATCTCTTCTGAAACTGTCTGGCCTTTGACACGTGAAAATATGACCTGGGAACAGCGTGAAGCCTTAAAGGATACATTGCAGGCCTGGGGAAATTATCAGGTCGTATTTGTTGCCAATGCAGTTTATCCTGCTTCTGGAGAGAATGAAGATGCTGGAATAAGCTATATTACAGGTAAGGATTCTTATCAGACCCTGGCTTTGCAAATGCCTGCTCAGCCTTTTTCTGCTGATAATATGTTTTATTTATTTAGTAGTGAGATTAAAAAAGAGGATGATACTGACCGGGATCATCCGTTGAACTGTCCTGTGACTCTGAAGCGGGTGGTTTCGTGTGTTGAATTGAAACGCATTCAGATCAAAGAACAAGAACAAGAATCATATTTAAAGGAGCGGGCCGGTAAATTATATGATCTTCTTATTGGGGATCAAGGAGCAATTGCAACGAGTGTTCAGGAGCAATTGACTGCATTAGCTAATGCTATTCAAGCTAAGGCTGGGGAGTCATCGGAATCGTATCCTGATTTAGAGGATTTCCTTCAAAAAATTCGTGATTTATCTATTACCAAAGATGAAACATTTAAAGATAAATGTATACAGGCTTTGATGGAAGATGATGATTTAAGTTCTATTCTAGAAAGACAGATCATTCCTTGGGAAAATACAAAGGTTTCGTTGACTTTCGATAAAACTACTTTTGCTACAGGTTTAAAGATTAGTGATTTCACGGTATCTGGTGGAACTGATGAAGCTCCTGTTGGCTATTCTTATGAGTTAGGTGGAACATTGAGCTTTATCGGGTTAGGTGTGGATCCTGTGGATCCTAATGCAATTCCTTCCTGGTATAAACTGGCTTCTATTACATTGGCTACGAAGGGAGAAACATCACAAACTGTAACTATTAGTGCATCTTCAACTTCTCCGCTATTTATGCAGGGAGGAAAGAATCAGAAATTGGTCTATGTATGTGATCCTCTTGGCGAAATTCAATTGAACAGTGTTTCAGCTGGGGAAAAAGTATCTGTGGTAACTTATAATCTTACTTCAAGTGTTCCCGAAACTTATCAAGGCTTAGTAAACCAGGTTATGACCTCTGATCCCTCATTTGGAACTCTTGATGCTTTTGAGATTCCTTTGAAACTTCCGGCTTTAACGGATGAGAATGTAAAGTGTTATGCTACGTTTGAATTACAACCATAAGAATAGAACTATATGAGAAAAATAGCCAATATGATATGGATCTGGATCGGAGTCGGTTTATTGTCGGCATGCGGATCGGATCAACCGGTTGCACCGGATACTTCTGCGCAACAGACACAAACGTTTAAGGTGATTGTGGAAACAATGGGAGAACAGTTTTCCAGAACTTCCCCAATTGCCGCTTCCAGACGTCAGCCGATTACCGGTGCCAGTTCCAGACAGCGTTTTGATAAGCTGGAACTATTGATTCTTGAGAACAAGGTGCCGGCTAAGGTGGTTTATAAGACTTCATTTGACGGATGGAGTAATACGGACAATAAGGTGAGTGTACCCTGGGTCAGTGATTCTGGAGTCGGACGTGAGGCTACCGTAACTTTGACCGGAGCCGAATGTTTGCCTGATGCAGATTACATGGTGTATGCAGTGGGATATGAAAGCGGTTCTTTTGGAGGATATCAGCCTTTTAAAGATGTAAAGATCGGAGATGACTTCCGGACGACTGAAGTTGTGACTCTGCCTGAAGGGGAAGGTTTGACTGAGATATTTGCAGGCGGAGAAATCTTTCACGTGCAGGGTGGAAAGATTTATTCCACTCCTTCGGATCAGGCTGAACTTGAAGATGGAAACATTCATTTGAGGAGACAGGTTGCCGGAACATTCGGCTACTTTACCGGTATTCCGGCTGCGGTTGATGGTAAAGCTGTTGCTGCATTAAGATTGGTGAGAACCCGTAAGAACCAGAGTATTATATTGGGAGGATTTCGCGGAGTGGATGATTCGGAAAACTTCCGGAAAGAGAATGTCATCAATGGAACGAACCCAAGCACGGCTTTCGATGCGAAGCTGGCCGGCAGTGCGGAGAACAATGCGTTTATTGTGTATGAGATCAACCTGGCAAACTGGTTCCCGGGAAATACGGGGAATGCGGCGTTGCCTTTGGATGAGAATCGTGATGGTATACTGAATGCACTGGATACAAACTGGCAGATTGATACAACGATTTTTCCTGAAGGAAGCATCAGTTTGCCTGCTGGAACAGTCTTTGGGGACTCTTATCTGATTTCGGTAGCAATGACCGAAGAAGATATTGCAGCAGGTCTTCCCACTTTTGAATTCCAGGTATTGGATGAAAATGGAAATATATTGAAGTCATGGCCTGTTTATTTACGTGATTTGGGAGGAGAGGAGTTAAACCAGCGAACCATTGTGTCCTTGCCTGAAGGTGGGGAGGGCCGTACAGAAATTACACTGGAAGACAATCCCGAAACGGAATATTGTTATAGTATTGTTCGTAATCGTTTGTATTCTATGGGAGAAAAGGCTCACGGACAGAGTTATGGTGAGGACACCCCGATTGATCTGAATACTGTTTCTACGCTTGTGCTTGACTCACAGCATGAATGGAATACAACAAGTGTCATTCCGTTCTGACAGATAACTGACAGTATATCTTGTTCACCTGTCAAAAAAGGAAGAGCATACACTGATACGGGAAGTGTTCCCAAATTCAGTGTATGCTCTTTTCTTTTAGATACCGTTTCTGCTGTCAGGGAATCAGCAGGGAAGAATCACCGTAACTGAGGAAACGGAAGTCGTGGGCGAGAGCGTAATCGTAGATGGTCCGCCAGTCGCCTTTGACAAAGGCTGACACCAGCAATAGCAGGGTGCTTTGCGGCTGATGGAAGTTGGTGACCATTTTCTGTACGATGTGGTAGGTATAGCCCGGAGCGATGATGATCTGTGTACTGGTGTGCAGGGCTTCCAGCTCGTGACGTTTCATGTAGTCAAGGATCTGCTGAAGCGATTCCACGGTCGTCATCGTAGGATGAGTTTCGTAAGGCTGCCATTGCCGGACGTGCAGTTCCTCCTGTCCGGCATCAGGATGAGAGGCTATTGTCACACCGATGTAGTACAGGCTTTCCAGCGTACGGACTGAAGTCGTACCGACGGCGATGGCTTTTCCTCCGTGTGCAATCAGTTTCTCAATAGTCTGCCGGTTGACGGAAATATATTCGGTGTGCATTTCGTGACCTTCAATTTCTTCACTCTTCACAGGCTTGAAAGTTCCTGCTCCGACATGGAGTGTCACCTCTTCCAGGTCGACACCTTTGTCACGAAGAGCCTGAAGCACGCGTTCGGTGAAGTGCAGGCCGGCAGTAGGAGCCGCTACGGATCCTTTGATCTTTGAGTAAACAGTCTGATAGGTTTCCTTGTCGCTTTCCTGCGTTTCCCGGTTCAGATAGGGAGGAATGGGCAGTTCGCCGAACACTTCCAGAATATCGGCAAAGGTGATTTCCGGGTTATCCCAGGTGAAATCCACCCAGTGACTGGTGCCGCGGCATTCCCCGCGTGTGGCAGTCAGGGTAATCGTATGTCCCTTCACGTTCATTTCCTTATGAAGTGATCCTTCCTTCCATTTTTTCAGGTTGCCGATCATGCAGAGCCAGGCGGCGTGGCTGGTCTGCTGGAAGTTCAGCACATAATCGTTGGGCTGTATGGGTTCCAGACAGAATATTTCAATCAGGGCACCGGTTTCCTTGCGGAAATGCAGACGCGCCTGAATGACTTTCGTGTTGTTGAAGATCATCAGTTCTCCGGCTTCCAGGTAATCGGGAAGAGAAGTGAAACGGGTTTCGCTTACCTCACCGTGACGGTACACAAGGAGTTTGGACTGGTCACGTACGGGCAACGGGAATTTGGCGATGCGTTCATCGGGCAGCGGATAATTGTAATCGCTGATTTTGATATGTTTTGTTTCTTCCATATTCGCTATGATTCATTCTTTGCAAAATTACGCACATTTGTGCAAATCCGGAAAGAAAACCGCGAATACTTGTACCGGCCGTCTATTTTGAAATCGTCAGCAGTTTCTTTTCCATGTCCAGATCTTCTTCGGTCATAGTGGGAGAAGGGATGTTGCAGATCCGGATGATGTCCTCCGGCTGGCAGGTGTATTGATAATAACGTTTCTCCTTTTCGTCAAGCTGGTCATAGGTTTTCAGCTGTCCTTTCAGCTTCATGAATTCATCCCGGGCAACGCTTTCGGATACTTTTACAAACAGGATACGCCGTGCAATGGGGTTATAGTTATAGTCAAAGCAGGTGTAGACCCCCCGGAGGAATGGAGGACGGTCATACATCGGAAGCTTCAGGCTGATATGGAAAAGGGCCAGCTGGGGCGTCTTGTGTTCGTTGAATGCCAAATATAGATGATTGGTTCCGTTCATCAGGGCAGCCCCATGATGAGTTGTTCCGTAGACGTTGTTGTGGATCACTTCCACGTAGTTTCCCTTTTCGGCCGGAGCGATGAGATAGGGCTCGACCTTCATGGCCTGACTGGTGGAAGAAAGACTGTAACTGATGTAGATACCGCTATAATTGGCAATCCACGAAAGGGTTTCCCGCATATTGGCTTCCAGTTCTGCCAGGAAAGGGTTGTCGTTTTCTCCTGTCGGAACTTTGGGAGTCACTTGCATGGCGAACAGGGAAGCCTTCAGGCTGGGAAGTGAACCCAGCAGTTTCTTTTTGGATATATTGTTTACCCAAACGAGAGCCTGATCCAGTGCTTCTTCGTTGTTCATTCCTTTTTTCTGATTCTGGAAGAACGCAGGGAGCACAGTGCTGTAAAGGGCCGACAGCACACTGGGTGAAAAGCCGGTCTGTCCGGCAATTTCTTTCATCTTGATTCCTTTTTGTCGCAGAAGGGTGATGCGTTCATATATTTGTTTCAGTTCATCCATGCAATGTGAGGTATAATAGATTTGGGGGAGTAAAGTTAATGTTTTTCCGTCAGTGATCCTTGTTTTTTTATGTGAATCCGGTTCTTTTTTATATTCCGGCAGCCCGAAGATGCGTTCAGAACCCTATATTGGGGAAGCGAATATTACAATCCTGTTTCGTTTCTAATAAGGTTGTGTGTTGTTTCTGTGAGAATCCTGTTGCATGAATATTTCTGAATTGTTACAGGGTTATGAATCATGGAATATTCATTTTTTCAGTGATTTAGGTGCTTTACTTTTGCATCGGATTTGAAAAAAGAAGATATGAAAACCATAGAAAAAACATCAATAACTTTACCCGGTTCCGAAAAGAAAAAGGCTCCTGTTCCTGACTGGTTGTTTGTACTCTGGGCAGGAGGTACGGCACTTCTTTCGTATTCGCTGGTGTATGCATTGAGAAAACCTTTCACGGCGGCTGTGTTCGACGGACTGCAGGTTGCCGGTATGGATTATAAGATTGCGGTCAGCATGGTTCAGTTGCTGGGATATGTTGTTGCCAAGCTGTTGGGAATTAAATATATCTCTGAATTGAAACCGGAAGGACGTCTGAAGTTTATCATCGGTTCGGCTGCCTTGTCAGAAGCTTCCTTGCTGGCGTTCGGGCTTCTTCCTGTACCTTACAATATCATTGCCTTGTTCTTCAACGGGCTTTCGCTGGGATGCATGTGGGGAGTGATCTTCAGTTTCCTGGAAGGCCGTCGGACAACTGATATTCTGGCCAGTATCATGGGAGTGAGCATGGCATTGAGTTCCGGTCTGGCCAAATCGCTCGGATTATATGCCCTGAACACGCTTCATGTCAGTGAGTTCTGGATGCCGGCCCTTATCGGTGCACTGGCTTTCCCGCTGCTGTGTCTTACGGGGTGGATGATGACCCGATTCCCCAGTCCCAGTGCTGCGGATATCGCTTCCCGCTCTGTCCGCGTTACGCTTGACGGCCGTCAGCGATGGGAACTCTTCCGGCGTTTCATGCCGTTGCTGATCATGCTGTTTGCTGCCAATCTGCTGCTGACGGTTCAGCGGGACATCAAGGAAGATTTCATCGTCTGTATCATTGATGTCAGTCAGGTTTCTTCCTGGGCCTTTGCACAGATCGATTCAATCGCCACACTGGTTATGCTGGCAGCGTTCGCCCTGCTGGCAACGACATACGACCATCTGAAAGTACTGTGTATCTTGCTGGTTCTTTCAACGGCAGGTATGGGTACGCTGGCCTTCATCGCCGCCAACTTTGAGGAACTGGCCATCCCGGTACATATATGGCTCTTCTTGCAAAGCCTTTGTCTGGACATTGCTTATCTCAGTTTTCAGACAATCTTTTTCGAACGCTTCATTGCATGTTTCAAGATTCGGGGTAATGTAGGATTCTTTATCATCACTATTGACTTTGTGGGATATCTCGGAACTCTGGCCCTTCTGTTCTTTAAAGAATACTTTGCTTCCCATATTAATTGGGCTGTTTTCTACAATCAGATGAGCGTCTGGGTTGGAATCACCTGCTGCATTGCATTCATGGGATCGCTGGTATATATGATCTGGAAGAAAAACCGGAAACCGGTTCCTCCCCAGAGTCCTGACCAGGGAAAGACCCAGACCGGTGAGCAGGTTGTAATGGAAGAAAATAATGTATATTTAACGACTACGACAATATGAAAAAAATTGAATGTGTGATTATGGACTGGGCTGGTACAGCCATTGATTATGGATGTTTTGCACCTGTATCGGCTTTCATTGAGAGTTTTCGTGCGATCGGAATTGAGGTGACTCCGGAAGAAGCCCGCCGTCCGATGGGGTTGACAAAGATTGATCATATCCGTGCGCTGTTTGACATGGAGCGGATTGGAGAAGCATTCCGTCAGAAGTATGGAAGAGTGTATGGAGAGGAAGATGTAAAAGGACGTTATGCCGAGTTCCAGCGTCTGCTGTTTGCTACGCTGAGAGAGTATACGGCTCCGATTTCAGA
>ULXT01037621.1_pt1 | contig 16577 bp, 18 predicted proteins | sample 1961571 | NCBI WGS metagenome assembly ULXT01 (sample SAMEA4835846, study PRJEB28245) | human gut metagenome | biome: gut microbiome; material: fecal sample | place: Denmark | collected 2008
ATAGTCTTTCAGGTTTGTTCTTTGTGTATGAAGAGCCTTATAATCATTAAATTATTAACCTCAAAAAAACAAGTAATCAAGTGACAAGCGAATTAGTAGTAGATGTACAGCCGAAAGAGATTTCAATCGCCCTGCTGGAGGATAAGAATCTGGTAGAGTTCCAGAAAGAAGAAAGGAACCTTTCTTTCTCTGTCGGCAACATGTACGTGGGCAAAGTCAGGAAACTAATGCCCGGACTGAACGCCTGCTTTGTAGATGTCGGTTTCGAAAAAGACGCTTTCCTTCATTACTTAGACCTCGGACCTCAATTCCTTTCTTTTCAGAAGTATCTGAAGCAAGTTATCAGCGACCGGAAAAAACTTTATCCCATGGCGAAAGCTTCCATGCTGCCCGACATCGAAAAAGAGGGAAGCATCTCGAATATCCTTCAACAAGGACAGGAAGTAATCGTGCAAATCGTAAAAGAGCCCATATCGACCAAAGGGCCGCGCCTGACGTGCGAGCTGTCGTTCGCCGGAAGGTATCTGGTGCTTATCCCCTTCAACGATAAAGTTTCGGTCTCGCAAAAAATCAAGTCGAGCGAAGAACGCGCGCGCCTGAAACAATTGCTGCAAAGCATCAAGCCGAAAAACTTCGGCGTCATCGTACGCACGGTGGCAGAAGGAAAGCGCGTGGCAGAACTGGACGCCGAACTGAAAGTATTGCTGAAACACTGGGAAGAGACCATCACAAAAGTACAAAAGGCAACCAAAATGCCTACACTGGTCTACGAAGAGACAAGCCGCACGGTAGCCATGCTGCGCGACCTGTTCAACCCTTCGTACGAAAACATCTACGTGAACGACGAGACCGTTTACAACGAAGTAAAGAATTATGTAGCCCTGATAGCCCCCGAACGTGTGGGTATTGTCAAGCTATACAAAGGCCAGCTTCCCATTTTCGATAACTTTGCCATCACCAAACAAATCAAGTCATCGTTCGGCAAGACCGTCTCCTACAAAAGCGGGGCTTATCTGATTATCGAGCATACCGAAGCACTCCACGTGGTAGACGTGAACAGCGGTAACCGTTCGAAATCCGCCAACGGACAAGAAGCCAATGCCCTCGATGTGAACTTGGGCGCAGCCGATGAGTTGGCGCGCCAGCTACGGCTGAGGGACATGGGAGGCATCATTGTCGTCGACTTCATCGACATGAACCTTGCCGAGAACAGGCAGAAGCTCTACGAACGCATGTGCCAGAACATGCAGAAAGACCGCGCGAAACACAACATCCTGCCCCTCAGCAAATTCGGGCTGATGCAGATAACGCGCCAGCGCGTGCGTCCGGCAATGGATGTCACCACCGACGAAAACTGCCCCACTTGTTTCGGGAAAGGGAAAATCAAACCCTCCATCCTGTTCACAGATACGCTGGAAAGTAAAATAGACTACCTGGTCAATAAGTTGAAGGTAAAGAAATTTACATTGCACATCCACCCCTACGTAGCGGCATACATCAACCAAGGGATTGTATCGCTGAAACGGAAATGGCAGATGAAATACGGCTTCGGCATCAAGATTATCCCGAACCAAAGCCTTGCCTTCCTGCAATATAAATTCTACGATGCCCACAATGAGGAAATCGACATGAAAGAGGAGTTCGAAATCAAGTAAAAAGAAGTCCGTCTGATTTTCAGAAAAGCTGTCTCAAAATGGAACCTGTTTTTTCATTGTGAGACAGTTTTTTTTCCGCACACACTCATATAATCGTGATTCTTTCTATTGAACACAGAGGCACAGAGCATGCAGTAGAGACGTCACATTGTGGCGTCTCCCCAACCGAAGGGTTACTATATGTTTTTGTATGTGAATGTCTTGCAGATGCATTCAGAGACGCCACAATGTGACGTCTCTACTAAAAACGGGCTATAGTTTTTCGCAATTCATTTCTGATTGACTATAAAACTCTGCGTCTTTGCGTCTCTGCGTTCGGTTTCTTTTCCGCAAACCGGTTTTGTTTTCCTATAACGCCTTCAGTTCCTGGTAAAGCCGCTGCACGGGAAGCCCCATCACATTATAAAACGAGCCTTGCATGCCGGTGACACCCACATACCCAATCCATTCCTGCACCCCGTAGGCACCCGCCTTGTCAAACGGACGGTAACGGGAGACATAATACCGGATTTCGTCCTCGCCCAGCGCCGCGAACGTCACATCCGTCACCGCTGCGAACGCCTTCTGGAAGTCAACCGTAGTCAGGCATACCCCTGTAATGACCTGATGCGTCCGCCCCGACAGCTTGCGGAGCATCCGGCACGCATCTTCTTCGTCTGCCGGCTTTCCCAACACTTCCCCGTCGACGAAGACAATGGTATCCGCCGTAATAATCAACTCGTCCGCTTCCATGTCCTTGCGGTATGCGTCCGCCTTCTCACGGGCGATGTACACCGGAATCTCCTCCCCGCTCAACGTATCCGGGTATGTCTCGTCAATGCCCGGCAACACTTTAACCTCATACGCAATGCCCAACCCCGAAAGCAATTCCCTGCGCCGGGGCGAATTGGAAGCAAGCTTCACCTTGTATTTCTGCAAATTCTCTAACACCATATTATTTTATTTACTTATGAAAAAAACTCACCACAGAGGACACAGAGTACCACAGAGGAAAGATTTTAAAGCCTCTGTGCGCCTTTGTGCCCTCTGTGGCGAACAAAGAAATTCACCATCCGAACGCATCAGCGTGCGACATCCACTTGCCTTGCGCCCGCAAGACCTGCTCTATCACATCGCGCCCGCATCCGCATCCCCCGTTCCGGTGGGAAATGTACCGGCACACCGCCTTGATTTCGGGAGCGGCATCGGCAGGACAACAAGACAGGCCCGCCAGACGCAGCACGTCATAATCGGGGATATCGTCGCCCATATACAGCACCTCCTCCGGCTTCAGACTGCGCCGGGAAAGCCAGTCGGCAAACTCGTTCGTCTTGACAGACGCACCCATGTAAATGTCTTTCACGCCCAACGCCTCGTAGCGCTTCCGGACGGCTTCCGAACGCCCGCCGGTAATGATGGCGACATGCAAGCCGCATTTCACGGCAAACTGAAGGGCGTATCCGTCCTTAATATTCAGGGTCCGCATAGGCTCCCCTTCCGCATCCATCGGAACGGTTTCCGCACTCAATACCCCGTCGACATCGAATGCCATTGCCCTTATCTTTGTCAAATCGTAATTTATCATTTGAGTTTGTGAATTAATTGAGGCTTGTCCTCCTCATGAATGCTCCGGCTGATCTTCTCATACAGCTCAGCCAGACGCGGTTCGCCGGCAAGCATTTCCAGGTGCTTTCCGATGACGTTCCCGTCATACCGCCGTGCCGGACCGGTCTGCGCTTCCGCCGGAGGCAATTCGTGCACCTTCCGTGCCGTTTCGTCAATCAATGGCAGCATAGCCTCGAAAGGCAAGCCGTGGGCAGCCAGCAGGCGATGCGCCAAGGCATACATGTGATTGGTGAAATTGCAGGCGAACACCGCCGCAATGTGCAGATACCGGCGTTGCTCGGACGTAGCTTCGTAGGCGTGCCCGCCTATCCGCTCCGCCAGCGCCCTTAACGCTCCGACCTCTTCTTCGCCCGAACCTTCGATAAAGAAAGGAACGGCCGTAAAGTCTACCGCCCTGCCCTTGCTGAAGGTCTGCATCGGATAAAGCACCCCGTAACGGACCGCCTCGCCCTTCCATACATCCATCGGCATGCTTCCTGCCGTATGCACGAACAAGGCTTCCGGATTGCGGCGCACCAAAGGCGGAACCACTTCTGCCAATACCGAATCTTTGACAGATACGATGTAAAGCCCGGCATCCGGCACAATCCGGCTGATGTCCGTCGTATAGGGGCATCCCAGTTTCTCCGCCAATGCCGAGGCAGACTCCCCGGTGCGGCTGAACACCTGAACCACGGCATATCCGGCATCACGCAAAGCCGTCCCCAAGTGGGTCGCCACGTTTCCGGCACCCACTAATACTATTTTTTCAATTGACAATGATTCTTCATTCTTCATTTTTCATTCTTCATTTACCGTGAGGAAAGCCAATAGAGCAGGATGCCTATCAGGAGCAATGCCGCCGGAAGCAGATAGCCCGACATCTGCCCCAGCAAGGAAACCACCAGCCCGATATTCTGTATCAGCCAGATGCCTGCCAAAACGAGTCCTACCGACTTGTCCGACTTGAACCATAGGAAAATCACCGCCGCATAGAGCAGCATCGTGTCTTTCTGCATCACCCACGGCAAGCCGTGCGAGGCAAAGCCAATCAGGCGGTCTGCCAGATACAAGATGCCCATAAGAGCCAGAAACACCGCCACAGCCCGGTAGGTGTCTTTGTGATTCGAAGCCTTTGCCGTCATTCTCCCTTGTATTTATTAAGGTGGACTTTCTCCCACAGCAGCCTGCTTTCATCGAACGGTTTCCGCTCCATGCCTTTATGCCCTATGGCAATGATGGAAAGCACCTGAAGCTGCAAAGGGATGTCCAATACACCCTGTACGTATTCGCCGGCAGGCATCCCCGCAGCGGTATAACGCTCGCGGACCTGAATCCAGCAACTCCCCAGCCCCAAATCCTCTGCCTGAAGCTGAATCATGAGAGACGCCACCGAAGCATCTTCTATCCACACATCGCTTGCCAACGGATCTGCCAGCACGACAATGGCAAGCGGAGCGTCTTTCAGGAAATCGGCTCCCGAAGCCTTGCATTTCGACAACAGCTCAAGCGTATGCTTCTCGTCGACCACAACAAACTGCCAGCAGTTGCTCCGCTTGGAAGAAGGGGACATCAAGGCTGCCCGCAACAAAGCCACCACTTCGTCCTGCGTCAGTTCTTCTCCGGTAAACTTGCGCATGCTGCGCCGCCTCTTTATCAAATCACTGAAATTTTCCATAAACCCTTATTATTTATCCGGACAAAGATACTCGTAAAAACTGGAAAGGTCAAATTTTACGAGAACAATTGTCACACCGCCCGCAACAGGCAACGCCTCCATTCATGCGGAGAAACACGGACGCCCGCGACGGAAGACAAGGGCAGCCGCAATAAAAATAACAGAATGGAACGCAAACATCCTATGTAGGGGCGTATCGCATACGCCCGAATGCATCAACTAATCCACGTGGATGTTTTCAGGGCGTATCGCATACGCCCCTACATGGCAATTGTCGTCACGGCGTGACATAAGGAATGTTTATTTCTCCGTGTCTCTGTGCCTCTGTGTCCAAACCTATGTGTTCAATAATAGCAAACCGTAAAATCGTAAATTTAAAAAAAAGTTTTATCTTTGCATTGCTATGGCTATCCGAATATGCACATACGACCGCTCGAAAGATATTCCGGTTCTTCCGGGAACGAATATCTTTCATTCTACCGAATTGTTCCGGGTACTGGAACAAACTCCCGGCTACCGCCCGACCTTGCTGGTGGCATGGGAAAACGAGCTTCCCATCGGGAAGCTGCTTTGCATCACGCGCCGCAACGCACGGCTTACCGGACTTCGGAAAAAGACATACGCATACGGCACCGGCGAATATTTCAACACCCCGCGCAAAGCCGATGAAATCTTCGGGGAATTCCTCTCCTACTTTACGGTAAAGTTTCAGGAGCAGTCTTTCTTCCTGGAATTCAGAAACCTGGAAGAGCCTCTTTTCGGCTATCGCTATTTCCGGCAGAACGGATTCTTCCCCGTCCGCTGGCTCCGGGTGCGCAACTCCCTCCACCACCAGACCCTCGACAAATGGATCAGCGCGTCACGCAAAAGACAAATCGCCCGAGGGCTGAAAAACGGCGCCACAATGGAGATTGCACGGACACAGGAAGACATCGAATCCTTCTTCGGCCTTCTGAGGAAATATTACGCGGCAAAAATACACCGCCACCTTCCCGACCTGCGCTTTTTCATCGCCTTGCTGAAACAACCCTCCGAACGGGAAGTAGGGCAAATCTTCCTCGTCCGCTATAAGGACAAAGTCATCGGCGGCTCGGTATGCCTGTTCTCGCAAGAAACGGCCTACCTGCTTTTCTCGGCAGGCATGAGCAAAACCTACCCCCTCCTCTACCCGGGTGTGCTTGCCGTATGGAATGCCATGACCTACGCCCGCCAGCAAGGCTACCGGCATTTCGAATTCATCGAAGCAGGCATTCCGTTCAAAAAATATACCTACCGCGATTTCATCCTCCGTTTCGGAGGCAGGCAGTTGAGCACCCGCCGCTGGTTCCGCATCCGCTGGAAATGGCTGAACAGGCTGCTGATTTATTTCTATATATAACATGTGTTTCACCACAGAGTCTTTGCGTCACGCCGTGACGAACCAACTGCATCAAAAAAAATCGGCGCGCATCCCTGCGAGCCGATTATAACATAGATTACTAATATAAGTAAAATGTGTGTGTGAGGACGCTTCCCCACGATTGATAGAGATATAAATACGTTTTAGTTGCTAATGAAACAAGCAAGCACGCTCTTGCTTGCATTAAGGAGAACAACCGCCGAGGCGTTTTGTTCAATGTCCGGTGATATTTTTTTCATTTTATATCCTCCGGCGTTTTCATTCGATGACCCAGCCGGACAATGTATGCCGTACGCTGTCGAAGCTGACGCCCACTTTCACTACCGGAAGCCCGCAAAGAGCGAAGCGTTCGGGGTATTGCTTCAGGTCGATTTGCCTCATCGCCTCACCGGCATCCTTATCGAGTTTCACCTCTATTATATATAAGGTGTCGTGCGTGCGCATCACCACGTCTACCCTGCCCTGCGGCGTACGGACCTCCACATCCGCAAAACTGCCCAGCAAGGTGAATATCAGGTAAAGCATCTGCTGATAATGCCCCTCGTAACGCGTGTTCTCGCAATAAGGCACGGTGGAAAGCACCGTCTGCATCAGGCGTAAAGCCCCGTCCATGTCTCCGAAATGGATGCATTCTGCCATTTCGCCCACCAGCGTATTCAGCTCGGCAGGACGGCGCACATAGTTGGCGAGCAAACTTTCCATCAGCCCGATACGCACCTCCCGGTTCGGGATGTCCAGCAGATACAGGCCGGAGAAAGCCGAATAGTTCTTGATGGTCAGGTAGCCGCTCTGGTAAAAAAGCGGGATGATATCGGTCATGCGCTCGGTAGGGGCATCGAAGTCGCTTGCCTTACACTTGCGTCCGCTTATCTCCTGCGGAATCACCTGGTATTTGTTCAGCATCTCTATCAGGTACGTCGGAGTGCCGCTCCCGAACCAGTAAGACTCTATCTTCCCTTTGCTGAACGCCGCCATCAGGCTGAACGGATTATACACATCGGGCGAGGGCCAGGCGAAATGATAGCCGTCGTAATAAGTCTTCAACTGCTGCAGAGCATCCTCCTTGGTGGTCCCCATCCGTTCTGCCAGCCATGCGGTATCGGCGTCCATCTGCATGCGCATCTCTTCTTCCGTAATGCCGCACACGGCGGCATATTCCGGCATCATACTGATATTCTGAATGTTATTCAGCTCACTGAAGATGCTAAGCTGGGAAAATTTGGTGATGCCTGTCAGGAACACATAACGCAAATACTGGCCGCACCCCTTCAGCGGACTGTAGAAATTGCGCATCACATTGCGCAGCACAGGCAGATTCTCGTCTTCGTGCATAACATCCAGCAGGGGAGCGTCGTATTCGTCAATCAGCACCACCACTTCCTTCCCGTATTTCTTATAAGCGGCGATGATGAGGTTCTTCAACCGGATGTTCGTGTCTTGCGTCTCGCGCGCGGCAATCCCCAAGCGGATTTCGTTGTCCTCTAAGATACTATGCAAGAAGCGGTTCAGGGCATCTTTATCCAAATGTTTTCCCAAGCTCATATCGAAGTGCAGCACCGGATACGAGGTCCATTCCGTTTCCAGCCGTTCGATGGCAAGCCCCTCGAACAGCTCCTTGCGGCCTTCGAAATAACAGTGCAGCGTATCGGTAAGCAACGACTTGCCGAAACGGCGCGGACGGTTCAGAAACATGTATCTGTTGTCGGAATGCGTCATGCGGTAGACGTATTCCGTCTTGTCGACATACAGATAATTCTCTTTCCGGATTATCGAAAACACCTGAATGCCATACGGGTATTTCCTTCGTTCTATGGGTTTCATACACATTGCGTTTACAGATATACCACAAAAGTAAGCATTTTATCCCAGCTACGCAACAACCCGCACGGCAGAAACAATCTCACGCCTTCTCTTTAAAATAAATCGAAGAAAAATTTCGTATTTCGCACATTTTTCTTTTCTTTGTGCAGTTATTACGAACGACTTTAGTATTTAATACCCTATAAAAAACAACAAGTATGAAAATTTCTCACATCGAACACTTGGGCATTGCCGTAAAGAGCATCGAAGAAGCCCTTCCGTATTACGAAAAAGTTCTCGGACTGACCTGCTACAACATAGAGACTGTAGAAGACCAAAAAGTAAAGACCGCTTTCCTGAAATGCGGAGACACCAAAATCGAATTGTTGGAACCGACCAGTCCGGACAGTACCATCGCCAGTTTCATTGAAAAGCGAGGCATGGGCATCCACCACCTCGCCTTCGCCATCGAAGACGGAGTGGCAAACGCCTTGGCAGAAGCCGAAGGGGCGGGCATACGCCTGATTGACAAGGCTCCGCGCAAAGGGGCGGAAAACCTGCAGATTGCTTTCCTGCATCCGAAATCGACGATGGGTGTACTGACTGAATTGTGTGAAAAATAACCATTTAAACTTAATGCCATGAGTAACCAACTTGAAAAAGTAAAAGAACTGATCGAGCTGCGTGCCCAAGCCCGTTTGGGAGGCGGCGAGAAAGCGATTGAGAAACAACACGCGAAAGGGAAATATACAGCACGCGAACGCATCTCCATGCTGCTCGACGAAGGCAGCTTCGAAGAAATGGACATGTTCGTGAAACACCGTTGCACCAACTTCGGCATGGACAAGAAACAATACCTGGGCGACGGCGTAGTAACCGGATACGGAACCATCGAGGGACGGCTGGTGTATGTCTTTGCACAAGACTTTACCGTATCGGCAGGCTCGCTGTCGGAAACCATGTCGCAAAAGATTTGCAAGGTGATGGATATGGCGATGAAGATGGGCGCACCCGTCATCGGGCTGAACGACTCGGGAGGCGCACGCATCCAGGAAGGCATTAACGCGCTGGCAGGATATGCCGAGATATTCCAGCGCAACATTTTGGCATCGGGCGTGGTGCCGCAAATCTCCGGCATCTTCGGTCCCTGCGCGGGAGGAGCCGTTTACTCTCCTGCCCTGACCGACTTCACCCTGATGATGGAAGGAACGTCGTACATGTTCCTCACCGGACCGAAAGTGGTGAAGACCGTTACCGGCGAAGACGTGACTCAGGAAAACTTAGGAGGCGCCAGCGTGCACTCTACCCGCTCGGGCGTAACACACTTTACCGCCGCCACCGAAGAAGAAGGACTGGCCCTTATACGCAAGCTTCTGAGCTACATTCCCCAAAACAACCTTGAAGAACCGCCTTACGTGGACTGTACCGACCCGATAGACCGGTTGGAAGACTCATTAAATGAAATCGTCCCCGACAGCCCCAACAAGCCTTACGATATGTATGAGGTAATCGGAGCCATTGTCGACAACGGCGAGTTTCTGGAAGTGCAACGCGACTTCGCCAAAAACATCATCATCGGTTTCGCCCGCTTCAACGGACAGTCGGTGGGCATCGTAGCCAACCAACCCAAATTCCTTGCAGGCGTGCTCGACTGCAACTCCTCACGCAAGGGCGCACGCTTCGTCCGCTTCTGCGACGCGTTCAACATCCCCATCGTGTCACTGGTCGACGTGCCGGGCTTCCTGCCGGGTACCGGACAAGAATACAACGCCGTCATCCTGCACGGAGCCAAACTGCTGTATGCATACGGCGAGGCTACGGTGCCTAAGGTGACCGTCACCCTCCGCAAGTCGTACGGAGGCTCGCACATCGTGATGAGCTGCAAGCAGCTGCGCGGCGACATGAACTACGCATGGCCTACTGCTGAAATCGCCGTAATGGGAGGTGCAGGTGCGGTAGAAGTGCTCTATGCCAAAGAAGCCAAGGAAGCCGAAGACCCGAAAGCCTTTATGGCAGAGAAGGAAGCCGAATATACCAAGTTGTTTGCCAACCCATACAATGCGGCGAAGTACGGGTATATCGACGATGTCATCGAACCGCGCAACACACGTTTCCGCATCATCCGTGCCCTGCAGCAATTGCAGACCAAGAAGCAGACCAATCCGGCAAAGAAACACGGGAACATTCCTTTGTAAATGAGTTTATAAGTTTTTGAGCTTTTAAGTTCTTGAGTTCTTGAGTTTCTCAACTTACAAACTTAAAAACTTAAAGACTCAAGAACTTACGAACCCAAGAACTTAAGAACTTAAAAACTCAAAAAAACGCGTTTAATTATGAATAAATATATAGCCGGAATATTTTTCGCATCCGCCCTGCTAGGAGCATTCTGTTCGTGCACCACGCCGGAAGCCAAGAGTAAAATCGTCATCAACGAAGTGCTGGTAGACAACCAGGAAAACTTTCAGGACGATTACGGCGTGCATAGCGGATGGGTAGAAATATTCAACACCTCTTACAACAGTGTCAACCTTGCCGGATGCTACCTGAAAGTAAGCAGCGAGCCGGGCGACACCCTCTCTTATTTCATTCCGAAGGGCGACGTGCTGACCGCCATCAGCCCGCGCCAGCATGCGTTGTTCTGGGCAGACGGAGCACCGCGCCGAGGCACCTTCCATACCAATTTCGTACTGAGCAAGACGAAAGACAACTGGATAGGGCTGTACGATTCGGGCAAAAAGCTGCTGGACGAAATCGTGGTGCCGGCAGGAGTCCTGAAGACAGACCAGTCGTATGCACGGATAAGCGACGGATCAGACGAATGGGAAGTGAAGGATGACAGCGAAACCAAATACGTCACTCCCAGCACGAACAACCAGACGCTGGAAGGGAACCCGAAGATGGACAAGTTCGAACAGCACGACTCAGCAGGATTCGGCATGACCATCACCGCCATGAGCGTAGTCTTCATCGGGCTTATCCTGCTGTACGTCAGCTTCCGGATTATCGGAAAAATCGCCGTCAAGCTGCGCAAGCGCAACGCCATGAAGGCACACAACATCACCGACAAGCAGGAAGCCAAGGAACGCCGGCTGGGCGAAGCGCCGGGTGACGTGATAGCCGCCATTGCCATGGCGCTGCATGAAGCGCAGGGAAGCGACCACGACGTGGAAGAAACCATCCTGACCATCAGCCGTGTGAAACGGAGCTACTCGCCGTGGAGCTCGAAGATTTATACACTGCGCGAAAATCCTCACAAGAAATAACCCTCTAACGAATAGATAACCATGAAAGAATATAGATACAAAATCAACGGAAACTTATACAAAGTGACCGTAGGAGACATCGAAGAAAACAACGTACACGTAGAAATAAACGGTACGCCCTACACCGTAGAACTGGAGAAGCCTGCAACCCCGAAAATCAAGCCGGTCATCCGCACGGCTTCCACCACGCCTGCCGCTCCTCCTCCTGCCGTAACCCGCCCCACAGTGTCGCAAGGCAAGTCGGGCATAAAATCTCCGCTGCCCGGAGTCATCCTCGACATCAAGGTAAAGGAAGGCGACACGGTGAAACGCGGACAGACCCTGCTGATACTGGAAGCCATGAAAATGGAAAACGACATCAAGTCGGACCGCGACGGCAAAGTGACTGCCATCAACGTGAGCAAAGGAGAATCTATTCTTGAAGGTACAGAGCTTATAATCATCGAATAACTATGGGAGAATTCATCAATTTCTTACAGAGCAACCTGGCTGATTTCTGGACGTATACCGGCTTCTACAATGCCACTTACCAGCATTTCATCATGATAGCCGTCGGTATATTCTTCATTTATCTTGCCGTAGCAAAGGAATTCGAGCCGATGCTGCTGATTCCTATCGGATTCGGTATGCTGATAGGCAACATTCCGTTCAATATGGAAGCCGGACTGCAAGTCGGCATCTACGAACAGGGTTCGGTACTCAACATCTTATACCAAGGCGTGACATCGGGCTGGTATCCGCCGCTCATCTTCCTCGGCATCGGCGCCATGACCGACTTCTCGGCACTGATTTCCAATCCGAAACTGATGCTTATCGGGGCGGCAGCCCAATTCGGTATCTTCGGTGCCTACATGATTGCCCTCGAATGGGGATTCGACCCCATGCAGGCAGCCGCCATCGGCATCATCGGTGGCGCAGACGGCCCCACTGCCATCTTCCTTTCATCGAAGCTGGCGCCCAACCTGATGGGAGCCATCGCCGTGTCTGCCTACTCCTACATGGCACTGGTGCCGGTTATCCAGCCGCCCATCATGCGCCTGCTCACCACCAAGAAAGAGCGTCTCATCCGCATGAAAGCCCCGCGTGCCGTGTCGCATACCGAAAAGGTCCTGTTCCCGATTATGGGTCTGCTGCTGACCTGCTTCCTGGTGCCTTCGGGCCTTCCCCTGCTGGGCATGCTCTTCTTCGGCAACCTGCTGAAGGAAAGCGGCGTGACACGCCGTCTGGCAGAAACTGCCCGCGGACCGCTGATTGATACCATCACCATCTTGCTGGGACTGACCGTAGGTGCCTCTACGCAGGCTTCGGAATTCATCACCTGGGATTCACTGAAGATTTTCGGGCTGGGTGCCTTGTCCTTCGTGATAGCCACCGCATCGGGAGTGCTCTTCGTCAAGATATTCAACCTGGTATTGAAGAAAGACAACAAGATTAATCCGCTTATCGGAAATGCCGGCGTATCTGCCGTGCCCGACTCGGCACGCATCTCGCAAATCGTAGGCGCCGAATACGACCCGACCAATTACCTGCTGATGCACGCCATGGGTCCGAACGTAGCCGGCGTCATCGGTTCTGCCGTAGCGGCAGGTATCTTGCTGGGATTCCTGATTTAATCCGGCAGATGATAAATTCACCACAGAGGGCACAGAGGCTCACAGAGAAAAATCTTAAAGCCTCTGTGCCCTCTGTGGTGAATCCGTAAACACATGCTTAGAAACTGTTTTGAATTTATCGTGCGATGATTTGGGATGAGTTTTTGAGGCATTTCCGCTTGTGTGATGAGGAAGATAGCGGGCTATCTGACGAAGAACAGAAGCGGAAAGGACCAAAAAATCGCCCAAAGCACACACGAAAACGGAAACATCAAGACCAGAAAAACTTTTTGGAGAAATTCAAAACAGTTTCTTACTTGATTTATATCATAAAAACCGCATAAAACTTGCAATTTTAACCCTTTTCTTTCCGCTTGTTTAGAATGAAAGCCCTACTTTTGAAGCGCAAAACTAAAACTAAACAAGAAAATGTCAGAAAACAAAACTGTAAAGTATCACATTCCTGAACAAGGAATCTACTTGTATGCTCGTACGAACGATGGCAAGACAGAAATGATTGTATTAAACAGCACTGACAAAGAACAAGTTCTGCCAAGCCAGCACTACAATGCTTTAACCCAAGACTCCAAAGAAGGTATTGTCATTACAACCGGCAAGAAGGTCAACTTCAGCCAAAACCTCGTTGTTCCGGCAAACCGCTCGCTGATTATCGAGTTCTAAAGCATTCTTCAAATACGACAAAAAGAGGATGTCCCGAAACAGGGAAATCCTCTTTTTGTATTTTAAGAAACTGTTTTGAATTTATCGTGCGATGATTTGGGATGAGTTTTTGAGGCATTTCCGCTTGTGTGATGAGGAAGATAGCGGGCTATCTGACGAAGAACAGAAGCGGAAAGGACCAAAAAATCGCCCAAAGCACACACGAAAACGGATACATCAAGACGAGAAAAACTTTTTGGAGAAATTCAAAACAGTTTCTAAGATACAAGGCGTCACAAAGCCTGTTAACTTGCAATTTGAAACTTACTGTCCTGATATGAAACCGAACATACGCCCCGCCACACCTGCCGACTTAGACCGCCTGATGGAAATATTCGAGGCGGCACGCCGCTTCATGGCTTCCACCGGAAACCCGAACCAGTGGATAAACGGTTACCCGCAACGCGGGCTGATAGCCGAAGAAATAAGCAACGGACACTGCTACGTATGCGAAAACGCCGAAGGGAAAGCCATAGGGACCTTCTGCTTCGTGCCCAGCCCGGACCCCAACTATGCCCGCATCGAAGACGGAGCATGGCTGAACGGCGCACCCTATCACGTCATCCACCGACTTGCCTCCGACGGAAGCGGAAAAGGAATCTTCAAGGCATGCATCGCCTGGTGCGCCTCACACGACTCCAACCTGCGCGCCGACACCCATGCCGACAACAAAGTGATGCAACACCTGTTAGAGGAAAACGGATTCGTCCGCTGTGGCATCATCTACGTAGCCAACGGCACGCCCCGCATCGCCTACCAGCGGAAAGGGTGATTAATGTGATAATGTGTCAATGAGTTAATGTGCTAATGAGTCAATGGGATAATGGGATAATATGTCAATGTGCCAATGGGATAATGGGAAAATGAATTAGCACATTAACTCATTATCACATTGACACATTGACACATTGACACATTGGCACATTATCACATTGACACATTGGCACATTTCCACATTATCACATTATTAAAATTCACTTCTGAATCAGCCAACGGATAAACGCATAGCCTCCGAATACCTGAAGCAGCATGCCCGGAATGCCCATGCGGAAATCTTGAACCGCCGCATAGAAGCTGTCGGCAAAGAAAGCCCATTCGCCCAACGTACCGATGCACTGGTAGAACAACACCACTGCCAGCAGCGCCAGAACAGACACTTTCCGGAAACGGTGTGCCACATATCCCGCACCGATTGCCAGCAAGACCGATTTCAGCAAAATAGCCGGAAGCACCGCAGGAGCAGGCATGCCGAACAACGCCGAATTAACCAATGGCGAAGCGACAGCGGTAAGCAGGCCTACCTTCCAGCCATACTTGTATGCCCCCACCAGGGTGAAGAAATAAATCGGCAGCCACGTCATCCCTCCCTGAGGAACCAAATGGAACAACTGAGGCAAAGCGATATTGCCGATTACGAACAGCAAAGCCGCTCCATACGTTTTCACATTGGAATACGGCAACGAATAAAGTTTTACTACTGATTCCATACTCTTATTATTTAAATGTTTGACTTCATGTTATTTAAATGTTTTGTCAATCATCAATTGCCTCCACATACCGGAGAAAGCGGTTCAACCCCTCTTCCACCCGGCTGCGCGGACAAGCCAGGTTCCAGCGCATGAATCCCTCGCCTTCCGCACCGTACATCGTTCCGGCGTTCAGCCACAACTTGGCTTTGCTTACCAATTCCTCTTCCAGCGCTTCCGACTTCATGCCCAATGCCGAGCAGTCCATCCATGCCAGGTAAGTCCCCTCCAGCCGGGCTACCGGGAACTGTGGCAGACGCTCCTTGCAGAACTCCTGCATATACCGGTAGTTGCCGGCAATGTAAGCATTCAGCTGCTTCAGCCATTCGCTCCCCGCTTCGCTATAGGCTGCCATCAGCGCCTCCACCCCGAAAGGATTCACGTCGCACACCTCGTTGACATTGATGGCACGGTCTATCTTCTTCCGGATTTCCGCGTCGGCAGTCACGATATTCGCTATCTGAAGCCCCGCGATATTGAAAGCCTTGCTGGGCGAAATGCAGACCGACGAATGTTCCGCATACTCCCTGCCCAGCGAAGCGAAAGGCGTATAGGCATAGCCCGGCATCACCAGTTCGCAATGGATTTCATCGGAGAGGATAAACACGCCGTGACGGATGCAGATATCCCCCATGCGGCGCAGCTCCTCGGCAGTCCATACGCGCCCTGCCGGATTGTGAGGGTTGCACAGAAGGAACACCTTCGCCCGAGGGTCGGAAGCCTTCGCCTCCAGGTCGTCAAAATCGACGGCATACGTGTCGCCCTTGCGCACCAGCGGGCTGGAAAGCACCTCGCACCCGTTGTTGCGGATAGAAGAAAAGAAACAGTTATACACCGGAGTCTGCACAATCACCTTATCGCCCGGACGGGTCATCGCCTTGATAATGGCAGACACAGCCGGAACGACGCCGATGGTATAGATTATCCATTCGCGCTCCATGCTCCACCCGTGCTGCCCGGAAAACCAGCGGATAATGGCATCGTAATACGCACCGGGCACCTTGGTATAACCGAATATCCCATGCGCCACCCGCTTTTGCAACGCCTCCACAATGGCAGGCAACGTCCGGAAATCCATATCCGCCACCCACATCGGAAGCACACCGTCTTCCGCCGCCGAGTCCCATTTATACGACCCGCTATGGCGGCGGTCTGTCAGTTCATCAAAATTATATTCCATCGTCTTCAGTTACTTTTTTCAGGATACAAAGATAAGCGTTCCCGCCCATATCCGTGTATCCGCTTTACAGATAATCTTACCCATTTTACATAAATTAAAATGAAGATTTCTTTTTCCCGTTTGTTTTGTCACGGCGGATTTTTTGTCACGGCGGATTTGCAATCATGAGTGGTCGGAAGA
>ULXT01065467.1_pt1 | contig 16507 bp, 3 predicted proteins | sample 1961571 | NCBI WGS metagenome assembly ULXT01 (sample SAMEA4835846, study PRJEB28245) | human gut metagenome | biome: gut microbiome; material: fecal sample | place: Denmark | collected 2008
GCGCGGAAGTATACATCACACCGCGCCCGGTTCTACCTCCGCATCGCCACGGATGATCCCCCGGACCATCCGGCGCGGCCACCCTGCACCTTGAAAAACTGGTGGAGCACCGCTCCGCCCCATACCACGGCCCCCGTGAAAGCGGGAGCGGCGCGGGCAGGCCCTCGGCCGGTCCGCCTTTGCCGCGCGAAGGGGGGTGATGGGTGATGCGAGATATGGCACAGATCCCGGACGGTCCCGCCCTCGGCTATGAGGTGCGGGCACCCGCATGACCGGAGGATAGACGCTATGAATACAGAAAAAGGAGTTTGAAACACATGAAAAAACGATTCCTATCATGGCTTCTGGTGCTGACCATGGTAATCTCCCTCATCCCCAGCACCCTCGTCACCGCACTGGCGGCGGAGCTGCCCTCTGTGCAGGCCGCGACCAGTACGAATGGCAAGACGACACTGAAATTGACCAATACCTGGCCGACAGACGAGCAGCTGGCACAGAACGACATCGTGGATGTCAGTATCACCAGCAGCATCGCACCCGGCGCAGCAGTCACGGTCAAGGACGGGCAAACGCTGATCTTCCACGGCACCGGCTTTCTGGCGGACAGCTCTACTGATCTGACGCCGTTAGTTGTTGAGAGCGGCGGCCATCTGGTCCTGGATGAACTGACGATCCAGAACAACGGCGTTGCCAGCACCGGCGCGGTCTATGTGAAAAACGGTGGTCTGCTGGACTTGGGCTACAATGACCGGAGTTCTCGCCACGCGCCCAGCATCACGAGCAACACCGTAAATAGCACCGCCCGAAACCTCGTTATCGAGGACGGTGCGACGGTGCGACTGAACGCGGAGGCAACGAAAGAGATCGGCATCTACTATGGCAATAATCTTGGTGCTCCCTTTGCGATCATTCAGAGTGGACGCTATACCTTACAGAATACCGATTTGAGTGATGCAGCAATCTATTCGGATTATGCAGATTATGTATTGAGCATCAATTATGGTGATATTTATGTTTTGAGAAAAACCCCTAAAGTTTTGTTCATTGATCCGGGTGCAAGAGCTACAGAAACTATCAATACTATTGTTAGTCAGGGTAGTTATGTTTTTCGTAACGGATGCGCATCGCCATTGATAGCCAACCTGCAAATAGCTGTACAAGATACTTTCCGTGGCATCCATAGCGCCACGATAAGGAATTCAATTAACGCAACAGTTGAGTATAAAGAATACCAATCCCTGCCCGGTACTGATTATAAAAACGGAACATACTCCTTTGATGATATTAACAATATCATGCAGTATGATGTGATTTTTGTCAACGGAGCTTGGGGCAACTTGACTGCGGATGGACGAAAAAAGCTGATTGATTATCTAAACGCAGGCGGGTGCATCTATTTCCAGGCAGAGGATACACAAGCGGGATTCAATGGAGTACGCGCAGCAACTAATGTGTGGATGCAGACCCTTGGCGCCACTGGTTTTTCTGCTCTGGGTTCTCCAAGCGGTGCAGGCAATCTGGATGCGTGGAAAGACACATCTACTGACTATTCTAAACGATTGACTGAAAATATGCCTGACAATTGGCATGTAGAATGGACAGCGCCAATCAAAACGGGTGATGGAATTGAGCCGCTATTTTGGGCAAAATTTGTGGATGGCTCCTCAAATATGTGGGCAGCATCCTACCTCGCCGGTGAGCGGGAAGATGGAGCAAAATACGGACGGCTTATTGTAATCACAGATGGTAACTGGGTATCTCCAGCAACTGGAGAAGATAATCGTTACTGTGGAAATATTGCCGGTCAGTTTTTCACAAACCTGCTGCGAACTACAAGGGAAAACCGCATTACCGCAGCGGCTGGCTATAACCCCAACGCTGAAGTCACCTATGAGGCTACTACTACTACTACTACTACTACTAAGGTGGGCGATTATCGCACCCCCTACGCGGCTTTGCAGAAGGCGGTTGAAAACAACACCGTCACCCTGCTGACGAAAAAAAACACAGCGGTCACCCCCGTCAGCGACGAGCTGCTGTTTGAGAAGTCCACCCTCACTTACGAGGCGGGCAGCACCTACGCCGACAGCACCATCCACGCCGACACTGCCGGTGTCTATCTGGACATCACCAAAACCGGCGAGGTCAACCTGCGTGATGAAGCCGGCACTGTCACCGTCACACCCAAGGACGCGAATTATGTCCTGACGCTGGGCGGTACGATGAACGAGACCGGAACGCAGATCACCGGCGGGTATAAGATCACGTCCGCAACAAAGTATCAGCTGATCGCGGATGATCCGACCAGCCCCATCCTCCCGCAAAACGGCGGCAAGGCCAGCATCGTCATCCCCAATGCGGGCGAGAGCGTGACCGTGGACTACGGCAACGGCAAAACCGTCACCTACACCGCCAAGACTGCGAACGACAAGATTTATCTCGGCTGGTATCAGGTGAAGAAGCAGACACCGGCCAACATGACATGGACGGATGCCGACAAGGCGTGGCACGGCCACACCTTCACCACGACCCTCGAACCCAATGTGGGCTATGAGATCAACGGTGAGAACCTGACCATTGCCGACACGGACAACGCCATGACTGGCGGCTACACGCTGAAGAAGCAGGGCGATGCAGCAACTGACCCCAATGACCAAGCCATCAGTTGGACGACCTATTCCACCGACGATGGCAAAGTCACCGTGAAGCAGCAGCACCTGCACAGCGGCGGTTCTGACCGCAACGGCATTGCCATCCTGACGGTGAAGGATGTCCACGCGGACATTTCCATCGGCGCTGGCAACAACACGGTCAACGCAAAGGCACCCACGATCTATGTTGTGGGTATCGGTAAGCGTACCGGTCACGCAGATGTGCAGCTGTGGGAGTACACCACCGTCCGCAATACCAAGGACGGCATTCTGGACAAGCCTGTAAGCGGCTGGCCGTGGGAGAAGTGGAAGGTCAGCAGCGCCGCCAGCGGCAACGGCACCGAGTCGGACTACAAGCAGAACAAGGTGACGCTGACCAGCGACGCCACCAAGCTGGATACCTCCAGCGAGACGGCGCAGTACACCATCAACCTGGAAACCGGCGACAAGGTCGTGGTGTTCTACTACGATTGGAACATGACGGAAGTCACCATCAAGGCGACGGACGCCAAAGGCAACCCCATCCCGGACTACACCGATCAGGTGGTGGAGTATGAGAGCAACAAGCAGACCACCATCACCGCCCCCAACCTCATCGGCTATCAGCCTGTGGGCGCGCAGAATACCCAGGACTTCACGCCCAGCGAGACCAACAAGGAGATCACTTTCCGGTATGAAAAGACTACGGGCAATCTGATCTACAAGGCGGTCTATGTGGACGCCGCAGGTGTCAAGCGCGAGCTGGGCACTTTCTCCGGCGGTACGCTGGTGCAGGGGCAAGCCCCCAACAAGAGCGCGCAGTATGCCCCGCGGTTCGATAACTACGAACTGGCGGACAAAACCGCCGACGGCGTTGCGAGCGCCGAGAGCTACACCGGCACGGACATCACTGTGACCTATACCTACAAGGCAAAGGTCAAGACCATCCCTGTTGAGGCGTATGTAGAATCCACAAGTGGTGTGCGCCTGTTGAATGACACAACCACCTACAAGGACATTACCACCGGCCAGACCATCACCGTCACCGCCCCCGACATCGCGGGCTATAAGGTGAAGGGCGCGGCCAGCCAGACGGTTTTTGTCACCAACGATACGAGCGATGGGCAGAAGGTCGTATTCCTGTACGAAAAGGACGACGACAACAATGCCTATGTTCTGGTCAAGCTGGTGGACAGCTCCAACGGCGACAAGCTCATCAGCTCCTATCAGGTGCCCGGCGTCAAGGACAAGGCGCAGCTTATCAAGGCTCCCGCCGCGCCCTATGGCTACAAGGCTGATCCGGCTCACCCCAATGGGGATAAGACGGTCACCCCCACCGGCCCAAAAGCGCCGTATACGGCCGAGGTCGTGTTCAAGTATGTACCCAATGTGCATACCGTGACCATCAAGCTGGAGGATGTTTCCGAAAATCCCGCTAAGCCTCTTACGGTGAACAACTATGTGACCAGCTACAAGGTGGTGGATGGCGAGGGTCTGACGATCACCGCGCCCAGCATCTACGGCTACACCATGGCCGCCAGTGCGGAAGCAGTGAAGAAGCTCACGAACATCACCGGGGACGAGACGGTGACGTTCCAGTATGAACCCATCGACAAGCAGATGGTTTACATCCATGTCAAGGGCGTCGGTCCCGACAACAATACTCTGTTTGAGAGCAGAGAGTCGGTCACCCACGGCACAGCCTCCAAGGAGGTCAATGTGTTCACCCTGCCCGGCCTGAAGCTGGCCAGCGCGACGGTGGGCGGAACGGATAAGACCAATGATGTCGCAAACGGCAAGCTCACTGTGGACCTGACCAGCGTTACCAAGGGCGGCACCGTTGAAGTGCTGCTGACCTATGAGAGCAACATGGCCGATGTCACCGTCAAGGCGGTGTACAACGGAGAAGTGCTCCAGAGCTACACGACTTCGCTGGAGAAGGACGTACAGGCTACGATCAACGCCCCGTCTGTCCCCGGCTACACGGCCAAGGAGCAGAACAAGCAGCTGACCCCCAACGACGATACCGAGGTGGAGTTCATCTACACCAAGGACAACGGCAACATCACGATCATCGTGACCGCAGACGGTACGGAGCTTTACCGCAAGGACGGCGGCACCGTGGCAAGGGACAGCAAGATCAATCTGACCGGCAAGGCCGCAGCCCCGACCATCGAATACTACGAGACCCCCACCGCGCCTAAGAGCGTGTTGGTGGGCAGCACGGAGGTGAATGATCTCACAAATTACAAGTACGACGGTGTTGGCGACATTATCGTGACTTACGAATATACCCGTAAGACGCAGAATGTCACCATCATCAAGAAGGATGTGGATACCAATGCTAAGATCGAAGAGCTGAAGCTCGAGAACAAGCCTGTCGGCAAGAGCCTCACCTTCGCGGACGGCTCGGTAGCGGTCCCCAGCAACTATCAGGCAGTGACAGACCGCAACCCGACCTCCTACTTCGTGGAGGACAAGCCGAACCAGACTGTGACCTTCTGGTACAAGAATACCAGCGCAGACCAGTACGCGCAGGTCACTGTGAATCTGAAGTGCGACGGCAAGGTGTTCCAGAGCTATCCGGTCACCGCCATCAAGGGTGTGCCGACTACGATCCAGGCCCCCACATGGAACGGCTACACATTCGCGGGCCGTCCGGAGGAAAAGGTCAAGACCGTCACCCCGAACGGGACGCCGGACAACGACAAGGTGGAGTTTGAGTACACCATCAAGAACCCCAAGACGGTCACTGTCGTGCTGAAAGATAATTCCAACACGGCGAACCCGGACGCTACGCTCAATGCCCCCGCAGGCTATACCACCAGCTACACGCTGAAAGAGGGCGACAGCGTTGAAATCTGGGCTCCGTCCATCGACGGCTACACCCTGATGAGCGCCACACTGGGCGGTAATGCGACACAGGAAAAGCAGTTCGTGAAAGCGAATTATGCGGCGCTTGCCAATGGCGAGACCGTTGTGACCTTCCGCTACTTCCCCGTCACGCAGGCGAACTTCGTCAAGCACACGGTCAAATTCATGTTGGGCGACCATCTGCTCTACAGCCATGAAAAGATGATCGCCAAGGGCAGCGGTACTCCGGTCCCCTATTCCGGGGATGATGTGAAGTACATGGTCCCCGGCTACGCCTACAACTCCATCACCTATGAGGTCAACGGTGTGGACGCGCCGACTGCGGCGAATGTAACGGACGCAGTCAACGCCACCATCATCTATCACTTCGTGGAGGATGCGGCGACTGTGACCATCAAGAAGTCTGGTACTTCGGAGCAGGACACCGTGCTGACCGGCTACCGCAAGGGGCAGACCGTTCAGGTCGTGGCTCCCGTGGTCAGCAATTATGCGCTGACCGGCGATTTGATCCAGACCGTGACGCTCAACGGCGCTAATACGGATGTAACCTTCAAATATGTTGCAGCCGGACAGGTCACCTTCACCCTGAAGGAACTGAATGCGGACGGCACGGAGGGCAGCATCATCACTGTCATCAACGGCGAGGCCAATAAGACCTACGACGCCAATGCCAAGGACGGCAACCCGCTTGACCTGAGCAAGTACGGTTATACCTACACACCCAGCAATCTCACAAGTGGCCCGTTCAATGTTGGCGGCGCTGGCAAGGTGGAAAATCCCGACCTGAGCAAGAAAACCGAATATGTGGTCTACTACAGCAAGGACCTCCGCTCGGTTGAGTATGTCCCTGTGGATAAGGCAAAGTTGGACAAGGCCAAAAAGACGCTGGATGCAGTAATTGCCGACAAGACTGTGGACACCTACAAAATCACGGAGCTGACCCCGGTCACCCCGGAAAAGGCCCGTGTGGGTGAAACCTATAAGGCCGTCGCGCAGAGCTTCAACGGCTGGGCGCTGAAGGATGACTTCAGCAAGCTCTATCAGGTGGAGAAAAGCACAGAGTCCCTCAAGGTCTACTTCCTCTATGAGCAGAAGACCACGGGGACTGTCACCGTCCACTATCACTTCGGTGAGGGCGCTGACAACAAGGGCAAGCTCATCAACGAGTATTCCATCACTGCCGTGGCCGGCGAAAAGGTCCAGATCAGTGCGCTGGAGTATTTCAACGGCAACAAGTATCATCTCCGCAACGGTCAGGCCAATCCCTATGTCCTGACTGTGACCGATCAGGCTGAAACCGTGGACTTCTACTACGAGGCCAACTTCGTTGTTGTCACGGCCAAAACTGTGGTGGATGACGGCAATGCCACTACCCATGAGACCTACGAGGTCATCAAGGACCTGACCACCCACAGCGGCAGCACGACCCTTTACCCGCCCGAAAAGGCAGGCTACACGCTCGTTGGCATCACCGCCACCGGCGCGACCCTGACCAACGGCGGTGCGGACAAGCTGCCCACCCAGTACACCAACAACCAACTGGCGCTGACGGGCCTCACGCAGGACGCGACTGTGACCTATTACTACAAGACCACCAAGGCTTCGGAATATCAGACGAAGCTGACCGTGGAGTACAAGTACAACGGTTACGACCTGGCGGCGGCCAAGACGATCAACGCCAACACGGGCGAGGCAAATTCCATCGACATCCCCGCCTTTGACGGCTACACCGCATCTACCTATGTGTTCAAGGATGGCAATGGCGCTGGTACCAGTTCTTGTGTCACCGGCGCAACTGCGACCGTGACACCCGCTGAAAAGACCGCAACCCTGACCATCACCTACACCCGTCCGGACGGCTCTATCGTCCTGCCGGGTAAGGGCGACAAGATCGGTGACAGCGACGACATCATCGTCAAGCCCACCGATCCCAACACCCCGCCCACGCTCAACCCCGGTCCTAACCCCGCAAAGGGCAGCGTCACGATCCCCGACAACACTACGGGCACCGTGACCCGTCCCACGAACCCGGATCAGCCTGACAAGGGTAAGGAAAACATTACCGTTCCCGGCGGCTCTGTGATCAAGCCGGACGGCACCATTGTTCTGCCGAACCCCGATGGCGGTGAGATTGGCCCCAATGGCAAGATTCCTGAAAACCTCCCCAGCGGCTATGTTGCCATCACCTATGATTCCAACAACGGCTCCGGCGATGTGAAGAAGGAGATTGGCAAGAAGGGCGAGCTGAAGGTTGCGGGCAGCCTGTTCACCCACCCCACGAACGCGAAGTTTGAAGGCTGGAACGACAGCGGCCTCGGCAGCGGCACGGCCTATGCCAAGGACAAGACGGTCGATACCAGCATCACGCTGTACGCCAAGTGGAGCGCAAAGTACAAGTATCTCGCGACCATCACCTACAAACCAAACGACGGCACCACAGGCAAGGATGTGTTCCAGAATGTGGGCCACGACACCGACCCGAAGCTCAAAGCGACACTCCAGAGCAACACCTTCCAGATTTCTGGCTGGCTGTTCGGCGGGTGGAACGAAGCGGCTAACGGCACCGAAGAACTTCGTCAACCCAATGACACATGGGAACTCGCTGATCAAAATGCCAAGATTCTCTACGCTCAGTGGTATAAGGTCAACGCGGATGGCAGCATCACCGTTCCCGGCGAGGATGGCAATCCCAAGAATGAGGATACCAACGCCACCGCAAAGGGCAACGGCACTGACGCCCCCACTCGCAACGACAAGGGCGAGATCGACGTCCCCAAGGGCGGCAGTGTGACTCTGCCTGACGGCTCCGTGATCGGTATGCCTGACGGCGGCAAGCTCCTGCCCAACGGCACGGTCATCATCAACCGCCCCGACAAGGACGGCAACGGCAAGACCGATGATGGTACGATCACCATCCCCGGCAAGACCGACCCAACGAAACCCGATGTCACCGATAAGGACGGTCAGCCCGAGGCTGACGCAAAGGTCATCGAACTGGTTTACCAGATCAATGACGGTAAGTCCCATGACGAGGTGACGGTCAAGGTCGTCAAGGGCGATACAGTTTCTATCCTCGACTGCCCGTTCACTTGGGCCGGACACCAGTTCGTGAACTGGATGGGCACCGACAACAAGGAATATGCCTCCGGTGCTAACTATACGGCTGGCGACAATGACCTGGAGCTTCACGCACAGTGGGTCAAGGTCAACGACGACGGCTCCATCGAGCTGCCCGGTAAGGACGGCTCCATGACCACGCCGAAGGACAATGTTCTCGTCACCCCGGATAACCACCCTATCGGTAATCTGGACAAGAAAAACGACGGCAGCGTGGAAGTCAAGGGCGACGGCGCAACAGTCAACCGTCCCAAGGACCCGAATCACCTCGATCAGGGCAAGGAAAACATCAAGGTTCCCGAAGGCACCATCGTGAAGCCCGACGGCACGATCATTCTGCCCGACGGCGGCGGCGAGATCGGCCCCGGCGGTAAGCTCCCCGGCGCAACGCCTACCGGCTACATCTCCGTGGTCTACAAGGCCAACGGCGGCACCGGCGATGATGTGATCGACCTCATCAAGACGGGTCAGACCATCAACGCCAGAGCCAACGCCTTCACCAACGGAAGCCAGACCTTTACCGGCTGGAATACGGCGGACAACGGTGTCGGCGGCACGCTTTATCAGGCGACGGATACCATCACTGTTCCCACTGGCGAAAAGAGCGTAACGCTGTACGCCCAGTGGGGCAAGGCAAACTTTGCACACTCTACCACGATCACCTATCTGCCCAACGATGGCACAGGAGACACGAACAAGAAAGTGGTCACGGTTGGTTCCAACACTGACGCTAACTTTAAGGCAAACCTGCTTGATACAAACCCCTTCTCTGTGACCGGCTGGACCTTTGGCGGCTGGCACACGGTGAGCAACGGTGTCGGCAGTAACCCGAAGCAGCTTGGAGCCGAGATCGACGCAACGGCAGGTACGCCTCAGACATGGTACGCTCAGTGGTACAAGGTCGGAGCTAACGGCTCCATCACTGTCCCCGGTGACGGCAATCCCAACACCACGGGCGATAATGTGACGGCTAACGGCAACGGCGTGACCCGCGACACCACCACCGGTAACATCGAAATTCCTGCCGGCGGCAATGTGGTCAAGGGCAACGGCGAGACCATCGCACTGCCTAACGGCGGCACCCTGAAGCCGGACGGCACTCTGATCATCGACAAGCCCAATGGCGGCCAGATCGAGGTCAAGCCGGACGGCAGCACTGACAATGCCGATGTTGTGGTCCTGACCTATGAGGCCAACAACGGTACCAATGACACGCGCAAGGTTTATGCCACCAAGGGCGGAGCCATCGCACCTCTGGCCGCGGATACCTTTAGCTACAACGGCCACGCATTCCTGTACTGGAAGTCCGGAGATACTATCTTCAAGACCAACGGTACGATCACCCCGACTGACGCCATGACCCTTTCTGCGGTTTGGGCGAAGGACAACCCGGACGGTTCCATCGAGCTGCCCGGTAAGGACGGCGAGCTGGAGTTCCCGAAGGATCAGGACAATGTTCTCGTCACTCCCGACAAGCCTGGCGGCAAGGTCACCCCGCAGCCGGACGGCAGCGTCAAGGTGGAGGATAAGGACGGTACTGTGACTCGTCCTACGAACCCCGATCATCCCGAAAATGGCAAGGAAGAAATCAAGGTCCCCGAAGGCACCGTAGTCGAGCCGGATGGCACGATCAAGCTGCCCGACGGAACCGTGATCGATCCCGACAAGCGTATCCCCGATGATGTGACACCGACTGATTACTTCGTTGTGACCTATGAACCCGGTGATGGTTCCGGCGATGTGATCCGGGATGTCATTACAAAGAACGCTGACACAACCCTGCGGGATGAGGATACCTTTACCGCCCCCAACGGCAAGACCTTTGACGGCTGGCTGGATGGGGCGCAGACCAAGCACGACGCTGGTACGCAGCTGACGGTGAGCGAGAGCATGACCTTCGCTGCACAGTGGAAGGACGGTACGCCGACGCCTCCCGCACCGAAGTATTCGGCCACCATCGTGTTCGACCCCAACACTGGTGATGCAACTGCAACGCAGACTGTCACCAGCGCGGACAGCGCAACTATCACCCGCAACTTTGACGCCTATACTCAGCACTTTACCGCACCTGCTGGCTGGACCTTCATGGGTTGGTCTTCGACGCAGGTAGCATCTCAGTCCTCCTCGTTCTACGCGGACGGTGCTGAGGAGACGCTGAAGGATGGCGATTCCCTGAATCTGTACGCAATCCTCTACAAGCTGGATGCGGACACCAAGGTCATCACCCTGCCCGGTAAGGGCGGTCAGCCCGAAGGCGGCGACGATGTTACCGTAACTCCGGGCGCTGGCGCTGACCTCACTGTTGATAAGGGCTTTATCAAGGCACCTGCTGGCAGCGAGATCAAGCAGCCTGCAAACGCGACTCCCATCAAGGTTATCGAGGGCGAAGTCAATGTCTACCCGGACGGCACTGTTTATGTACCCGAGGGCAGCAAGGTCCAGCTCCCGGATGGCTCCGAGATCAAGGGCGAAACCACTGTTGACCCGGATGGCACCCCCGATGCGGACAACACCAAGCCCATCCAGCGTCCTGACGGAACTATCGTGCTCCCTGGAGAGAACGGTAAGACCGGCGACCAGGATGACATCACCATCGCACCTGCTGGTCCTAACCAGCCTGCTGGCCGCATCGACGAGGACGGTAGTGTGACCATCACCACCCCCGACGGTGCTGATGTGAATCTCCCCGGCAATACCCCCGAAGACATCAAGGTGCCCAACGGCACAGTCATCAAGCCCAACGGCGAAATGACCCTGCTGTACACCATCCGCTATGTGGACGGCAATGGCACTGAGATCAAGACCGCGACGGTCAAGTCCGTGCAGCGCGGCATTCACCAGACTGTGGATGCTGCGGTCATCAGCGGCTACACGCTCAATGATACTGCGACCAAGATGGCTTCCGGCGAGGTCAGCGCAAATCTGGCGGAATACACCATCACCTTCAATTACACCAAGAACAGCACTGGTGGCGGTGGCTCCTCTGGTGGTGGTGGCTCCTCTGGCGGTGGCGGCGGCAGCTCTACGGTCAGCAGCTACAACATCAAGGCCAGCGCAGGCAATGGCGGCAACATTTCCCCCAGCGGCAATGTCACCGTGAAGCGCGGCGAGGACCAGAGCTTCCACATCAACCCCATCAACGGCTATCGCATCTCTGATGTGATCGTCGATGGCAAGAGCGTGGGTGCTGTCAGCACCTACACCTTCGACAGCGTGAAGGCAAACCATACCATCCAGGTCAAGTTCGTGAAGCACAACAGCATCGTGGCCGACCCCGAAGTGACCGGCGTTGCCGGTTGGCTCCAGACGAAGGAGCACAATGGCTATATGGGCGGCTATGGCAACGGCCTGTTCGGACCCAATGACAACATGACCCGTGCTCAGGCCGCAAGAATGTTCTACAACCTTCTGCTGGAGAAGGATGTTCCTGTGACTGTCAGCTTTACAGATGTCCCGGCGGATGCCTGGTACGCCGAAGCAGTCAATACCCTTGCTTCCCTCGGCATCATCAAGGGCATTGGCGATGGCCAGTTCGCCCCGAACCGCACCATCACCCGCGCGGAGTTCACCGTGATCGCTATGCGATTCGCGAATGTCTCCGCTGATGTGACCAATCCGTTCACGGATATTGCCACGAATGACTGGTACTACACCGCTGTGACCAGCGCAGTCAGCTACGGCTGGATCAACGGTTACAGCGACGGCAGTTTCCGTCCGCAGGCAACGATCACCCGTGCGGAAGTTGTCACCATCGTCAACCGGATGCTCAACCGCACTGCGGACCGCAACTTTGTGGACAGCAATGCTACGGCACAATTTGACGATGTTCCCAATACCTATTGGGCCTATTACAACATCATGGAAGCGACCATTGCTCATGATCATTCCATCGACAACGATGGCGTGGAGAGCTGGGGCAAGCAGAAGTGATCGCGTAACACACCTATCGCAAGGAGAGAGGGGCCGGAAACGGCTCCCCTTCTTCTCTAAGTGCCTATCTTTATGGATGGGCATTTAGAGAAGAAGACCAGACACCGAGATACAACGCGGCGGTCAAGCCATAAGATCGTATGATCAAGGAGAGCAGAGTGTGGATTTGCAAACTATTTTAGACCAAATGGGTGAGATCGTCTATGTCAGCGACCAGGCGACATACGAACTCAAGTATCTGAATCGGACCGGCATACAGCGCTTCGGCGTACCAGCGCCGGGTGCCAAATGCTACGCGCATCTGTGCGGCAGAACGTCGCCCTGTAAGTTCTGCGCGCGGGATCAGGCGGCAAGCTGCCAAAAGCAGCGGCAGGCATGGCTGCGGGAGCGCCCGGATCTCGGCAATGTGCTTTTGAGCCACAGCCTCATCGAGTACGAGGGCAGACCGTGCCGCTTGGGTACCGTGACGGATGTGGATCGCTATGTCGCGGAGCTGACCACAGTAAAAAACGATTTGATCGCGGCGAACATGCTCATAAGCTGCATGGAGCAGATGGTCAGCGGCGGTGACGCCAAATGCGTGATGGATACGGTGCGGGCGTATTACGACGCGGACAGGGCCTATGTGCTGAGATTCGCGGCTGACCGCCGGACTGCTGGTGTCATCCTTGAGGTGTGCCGAGAGGATGCGGTATCCCAGCAGGAGCTCATGCAGGATGTCCCGATGGAACTGCTCAAGCCGATGCTCTCTGCCCTTCAGCCGTCCAATCAGCGGACGGTGTGTGTGATTGCGGATGTGGACGCGATCAAGGACGACCCCGCCCGCCGCGCCGTGTACGACTGGCTGCATCCGCAGGGCATTCACAGCCTCATCGCCGTGCCGGTCTACCACGGCTCAGAGCTGCACGGCTTTTTATGCGCGGAAAATCTGCGGCAAAATATCGACGCACCGGAGCTGATGGAAAAGATCGCCTACATGGCTGCAGTGGAGCTTCATCGGCGCCTTCTGATGCAGGAACTGCATCAGAAGGCGTATTATGACCCCCTGACCATGTGCTATAACCGCATCGCCTACGATGAGGCGCTGGATAAGCTGTGCGGCACGGAGATCCCTGTGGGCGTAGGCTGCCTGAATCTGAACGGATTGCGGCGGATCAACGACAGCTTGGGATACCGCTACGGCGATAAAGCCATCTATAAAGCCTGCTCTCTGCTAAAGAGCTGCTTTGGGTACAAAAATGTCTACCGCATCAGCGGAGACGAATACATGGTGCTTTGGCCCAATGTCTCTTATGAGGATTTTAAGGCGGCCTGCGAACGGCTGCAAAATGAACTCCGGACGGAGAAGGACTTTGCCAGCTTTGGCAATGCGTGGGGCATAAAGGAGAAGGTCGGCGGCATTATTTCGGAGGCGGAAACCTCCATGCGCACACTTAAAAACCGCTACTACACGGAGCTGAAGCAAAGCGAGCGTCCGGCCTATATTGATAAGCTGCTGCGGGAATACCGGGAGAGCACCTTTATTGGATTCTTGCAGCCGCTTTACAGCATTGAAAAGGGAAAGGTATATGGCGCTGAGGTGCTTGTGCGTAAGGTGGATTCGGCGGGCAGGATGCAATTTCCTATGGAATTTATCTCCGCCTTAGAACAACATGGCATGATCTCCATGGTGGATCTTGAGATGTTCCGCCAAGCCTGCGGACTGATCCGCCGCTGGAAAAGCATCTGGCCCGACCTGATCCTCAATGTCAACTTCTCCCGCGCGACCCTGGGCGAGCCGGACTGCATGGAGCGTGTAGACGCCATCCTAAAAGAGAGCGGAGTAGACCCAAAGCAAATTATCGCGGAGGTCACGGAGGGCTCGCAGGGGATGCAGCGGGAGGTCATGGAGGCGCGGCTCTCCGCCTTCAAGTCGCGGGGCTTCTCCATCGCGCTGGACGACATGGGGACCGAGGCGGCGTGTCTGGAAACGCTGTTCCTGCCGCAACTGGACATTATCAAGATCGACCGCAGCCTGATCTCCCGCGCCGAGCACGGCGAGCGAGAGCGCACCGTGGTGGCGGGACTGATCGAGCTGGGCCATCGGCTGAATATGACGTGTGTGGCGGAGGGTATTGAGACCAAAAGCCAGCTTGAGCTGCTCCAAAGGCTCCATTGCGACCGGCTGCAAGGCTACTATATCGGCAAGCCCATGCCTCCGGAGAAATTCTTCGAGCGCTTCGCTCCCCCAAAAGCGGCGATCTGAGCGCGATGGGCAAAGCGGAGACGATTGAATATATAGGAGAGTACGGATATGCGAAAACACAGAAAATCACAGTATAGCTATCGCGGAAAGCGAACACCCACGGCAAGCTGGCTCGTGCCGATCCTTGTCATTGCCCTGACGCTGGTTATCGTCTTTTCAGTCGCAGCTTGCGGCAGGAATTTGACCAACTTAACCCCGCCGCCTCTGTTCTCTTTTGCTCGGACAAGGGACTGTTCCATGTCCCCGGCAACGAGGAGTTTTCCACACGATCAGGCACGGATTTTGGCGGAAAAAACAACCAATGAGAAATACACGGGAGCATACACAGCTGTTGAATACCATGAGACTATCTTTTTATGATTTTTGCGCTGAAAGCGGAAAAGAAAATTTGCTGAGAGAATGGGACGCGGAATTGAATGGGGATCTGACGCCCCAAGCGGTCTCCCACGGCAGCACAAGGGAGATCTGGTGGCGGTGCCAAAATGGACACAGCTGGAAAAGCGCCGTCTACGCCAGGACGGCGGGAAAAGGCTGCCCCTATTGCGGCGGACGCCGCGTTATACCGGGCTTCAATGATCTGGCCTCCCAAAACGGAGCATTGGCGGCGCAGTGGGACGCGGTAAAGAACGCCCCGCTGCGGCCGGAGGAAGTCACGCCCGGCAGCCACCAAAAGGTTTGGTGGCGGTGCCAAAAGGGGCATAGCTGGCAAGCTGAGATCAAATCACGGCATTCCGGCAAGGGCTGCCCTGTCTGCGCCGGAAGGACAGCACCCGGCATTACCGACCTGAAAACTGTGGCGCCGGCAGCGGCGGTCCGATGGGACCCGGAGCTGAACGGCTGCGACACACCGGACCGGGTATCTGCCGGGAGCTCCCGGCAGGCGTGGTGGCGCTGCGAGAAGGGACACTTTTGGCGCTCTCCCATTCGGTTTCAAAGCAGCGGGGAGCGCGGATGCCCCTACTGCATGGGGATGAAGGCGTGGTATGGCTTCAATGATTTGGAAACCGTCGCGCCGGAGCTTGCGGCCCAGTGGGACAGCGAAAAAAATAAAGAGCTGACACCCCGGCAGGTCACAGCCTTCAGCAACAAAAAAGCATGGTGGCGCTGCCTACGGAACCATTCCTTTCAGGCGGCGATCTCCGCGAGAAGCCGCGGAACCAGCTGCCCCTACTGCGCGAACAAGAAGGTACTGGCAGGCTACAACGATCTTGCCACCAGATTTCCGGAGCTTGGCAGGCAGTGGCACCCCACGCTCAACGGCGATCTGGTACCGGAGCGAATCGTGTACGGGAGCTGCCGGAAGGTATGGTGGCAATGCGAGGATGGGCATGTATGGAAAACCAGCGCTTATAAGCGCACAAAAAAGGAGCGTCCGACCGGCTGCCCGGTTTGTGCCGGGAAAACAAATAAAGAACGGACAAGACGCTATGACCGCCTGATGGCGGAACTTGAACGCCCGGATGCATGAGGCCGTCTTTCCCGGAGGCGAGTGAAAGGTATCCGCCATGCTCACGCACTCTGCGATAGGATCGGACTGGTCGTTAGCGATCAGCGTGGAAAGGACTACTATAAGACGTTGATCCTGACAGACATCGACCTGCTCTTTGGCGAGGAAGCGAAAGAAAGAATCGTCAGAATCGTTATGGAAGAGTTTGAGATCTACAATCGAAGAAACCGGTAATAAAAAGCTCTAAGAACTAAAGGGGGCGGT